>Ga0307974_1000279_pt1:0-25000 | contig 29844 bp, 27 predicted proteins | sample OrgLakmetagen784_FD_201812 | JGI IMG/M metagenome (GOLD analysis project Ga0307974, IMG submission 201812) | Saline water microbial communities from Organic Lake, Antarctica - #784 | ecosystem: Environmental > Aquatic > Non-marine Saline and Alkaline > Saline | place: Antarctica: Organic... | reverse complement strand
GAAACTGCACGTACCCTCAGACACAGGTACACCCCTTTGTCACAGGTTATATAGTAAGATTCAGAGGATTTGTAATTCTGCTGTTTGTTGCATTAGGTTTTTCAAAAAAGCCCTGCGTGCACATACCCTCAGACACAGGTACACCCCTTGAGACGCGGGTAGTGTAGTTAGAGTCAGAGGTTTGTAATTCTGCTGTTTGTTGTTATTATGTTTATCCATAAGCCCTGCGTGCACGAACCCTCAGGCACCCCTTGAGACACGGGTAGTGTAGTAAGATAGTAAGATTCAGAGGATTTGTAATTCTGCTGTTTGTTGCATTAGGTTTTCCAAAAAGCCCTGCTTGCACGTACCCTCAGACACAGGTACACCCCTTGAGACACGGGTAGTGTAGTAAGATTCAGAGGATTTGTAATTCTGCATTAGGTTTTTCCAAAAAGCCCTGCGTGCACATATCCTCAGACACAGGTACACCCCTTGAGACGCGGGTAGTGTAGTTAGAGTTAGAGGAATTGTACTTCTGCTGTTTGTTGTCATTATGTTTATCCACAAGCCCTGCCTGCGTGCACGAACCCCCAGGCACAGGTACACCCCTTGAGACGCGGGTAGTGTAGTAAGATTCAGAGGATTTGTAATTCTGCATTAGGTTTTTCCAAAAAGCCCTGTCTGCACGTACCCTCAGACACAGGTACACCCCTTGACTCTTACGGCGTCGGACAATCTGTAATTCTGCTGTTGTCGATAGGTTTATCCAAAAGCCCTGCCTGCACGTACCCTCAGACACAGGTACACCCCTTAACTCTTACGGCGTCGGACAATCTGTAATTCTGCTGTTTTCATTAGGTTTATCCAAAAAGCCCTGCCTGCCCTACCCTCAGACGCAGTACACCCCCCCTTTAGACGCGGGTAGTGTAGTAAGAGTCGGATAAATTTCAATTCCAGCTGTTTGTCGGACATGTGGTTGGACTTAGGGATCTCTGCACTTGCTGCCCTCAGACACGGGCACCCTGAGACATAGATGTAAGTAAGGGTTGGCCAAAACCATGCTTACCCTTCATAATTTCTTTGTGTGGCTAGGGACCTCCTGAATACACGGTCATTGCCTCTACCTCCGACACCTTACGTGCCTTGTGCTTACACTAAACTTTCGGTACGCCTTGTCAGCGCAAAAATGCAAAACGGACGCAGCTTAAATGTATCAAACGTTACCGTACTTACTTGCCACCACTTCCCTGGAAAAAAATACATACATTTTCCAAAAAAGTACAAGCACTCTTGTAAGTGCAACCACCCTTGTTTAGTTTACAGTTACAAAGGGTTTACAAAGGGTTTACAATGGGGGGTAACCGGCAGCCACATATGTTGGGCCGATAGGCATAGTTTACAGTTTCCGCCCCCCTGTTCTCTCTGGCCTATTTTCACAGCTTATCAAAGCTAGGGATTCGGGTTCTTGGACTTGGCCCTCAAACAGGAAGCCCTTTTTTTCTTGACCTCAGCTCGAGCAAGAGCACCCGCTGAACCTGCGCAGAGGAATTCAGTTCATGTGCTGTAAAGATGGAATTGAATGATCAACACAGATCAGGAGGGTGGCAGTGTCTGTTTTGCACCGTTGCTACCATGAGCAAATTAAAATTATGCCTTTTGGATTTGGCCACTCCATATTTTCCCTCACCATCGTTCTCCACTCCCACACCAGTCCCGTTCGTTGACGATTGAGTCCCTCTGTTTGCCCTCATCATACACACACACACACACACACACACAAGGTTTACACACACACACAAGGTTTACACACACGCACACAAGGTTTGCACACACACACACACAAGGTTTACACATACACAAGGCTTACAAACACACACACAAGGTTCACACACACACAAGGTTCACACACACACACACACACACACACACAAGGTTTACACACACACAAGGTTTACACACACACAAGGTTTACACACACACACACAAAGTTTACACACACACACAAGGTTTACACACACACACACACACACACAAGGTTTACAAGGTTTACAAGAACAAGGCCTTCATTCAAGAAGTATGACTGCTCGCCTGTTTATGAAGTAAAATAAGTCCACGAATGCCCTCATCACACACATACACACACACACGCACACGCACACACACCAGCCCCTCAAACACATACACGCACAATCCTACATGTTTCTCTCTTCCAGACCTTGAGCCCCTGGCTGTTGCAAGGCTGCTGAAGGCCGTGGCAGATCGGGAGGCTCCGCTCGATCTACTCCTGATGGGCAAGCAGGCAATTGACGGGGACAACAACCAGACTGTAAGCTGAAAAACCTGATGTAATAACGCGTAAAGCACGCACTGATGTAGTAACGTGTAAGGCACACACTGTTGTAATAACGCGTAAAGCACGCACTGATGTAATAACGCTTATGTAATAATGTCTGATAACATGCAAAGCACGCACTGATGAAATAGCGCGTAAAGCAGGCACATTTGCCTCCATCATTATGAAGCTCCTATATTAATGGAGTGCATTGTGCGTTCGAGTACACGCAAAAAGGGGAGATTTGTAGCAAGTGTGTGCCCTGGTGTTTAATTTGACTGTCAGTATAAGTGCGCCCTTTCTTTTAACTCTGTGTGTGCGTTGGCTCCTCTTTAAGATAGAAAGGAGATTTGAGACCACCAAGCAGCTTTTGCTCTGCTGTGTCTACGTCCCCAGCAATGCCTGCTTGCTCTAAATCTGACCGTATGCTGCACGCACTTGCAGGGCCAAATGGCTGCCGCCCTTCTGGGCTGGCCCCAAGGCACCTTTGCCTCCAAGGTCGAGCTGCAAACCAGCACCGATGCCAGCAGCAGTAGCAGCAGCAACAGCAGCAGCAGTAGCGGCGGCTGCGGTAGTGTTGAAGGGGCAGGCGGCAGCGGCAGTGGCAGCGGCAGTGCTGATGGGGCTGGCAGTAGCCCTCGCCGGGTGCAAGTCACACGTGAGGTGGATCAGGTATGTGTGTGTGTACGTGTGTACTTGTTTGTGTGTACGTGTGTGTGTGGGTGTGGGTGGGTGGATGGGGGGGGGGGCTCTTTTGTCTGATTCAGGTTCGCCACCAGGAGGGTCTTACAACAAAGGAAAGCACGCAACTATGAACGCAGGCTTCACACCCAGTTTTGTTTGGGGATCCGTTTTTTTGGATTCGTTAAAACGGCATCCTTGGTATGCCCGTCATCCCCCCCATCCATGCTGGCAGTTGTTACACTGCAATAGTGTTACACTGTAATAGTGTTACACTGTAATAGTGTTACACTGTAATAGTGTTACACTGTAATATTGTTACACTGCAATATTGTTACACTGTAATGTTGTTACACTGTAATGTTGTTACACTGTAATATTATTACACTGTAATAGTGTTACACTGTAATAGTGTTACACTGTAATAGTGTTACACTGTAATAGTGTTACACTGTAATAGTGTTACACTGTAATAGTGTTACACTGTAATAGTGTTGCACTGTAATAGTGTTACACTGTAAAGTTGTTACACTTTAATATTGTTACACTTTAATATTGTTACACTGTAATGCTGTTACACTGTAGTATTGTTACACTGTAATGTTGTTCCTGCATTGGGTTTCTGTCTCCTTTGCAGGGCAGTGAAGTGCTGAGCCTGGCGTTGCCGGCAGTCGTCACTGCTGACCTGAGACTCAACACGCCCAGGTACGAGGCTCTGCTCATCTAATACCACACTGGCTCTTCACACGCAGGCTCAACACACGCAGGCTCAACACACGCAGACAGTGTTTGGCAGACTCAACGCACCTATAGGTACAAGGCTCTGCCCACGTGGCTGATACCGCGCTGCAGGAGGCCTGTAGGTGTTATACTGGTTACTTAGACTTCACACACACACACACAATCACACATACACACATACAATCACACATACACACACAAAATCACACAATCACACACAAAATCACACACACACACAATCACACACACACAAAATCACACACACACACAAAATCACACAATCACACACACACTGCATTGCTGTGAGGAGCGTAGGTACAAAGGCCCTGCTCACTTGGCTATTACCACACTGCAGGGTGGTTGTAGGTGTAGGGTTGGCTAGAACTATATAACTATATAACTATATAACCATATATAGTTATATAGTTATATAGTTATATAGTTATATGTAGTTGTATATATATACACGGTGTATATACGGATTTTTTGGCAGGGAAATCACCAAATTTACGGTCATATACGGTGCATATACATGTGTCTGGCCAACCCTATGTATGTGTTTTACAGTTTGCTTACACATGCAAAATTGACACATGCATCATTGCTTACACATGCAATGTTGTATAGAATCGTAGGTGTGAGGTGCTGCTGACTGTAGACTATGCTACTGTAGAACTGTCGCTTTTCATATAGTCATCCATAGTCTAGCCATAGTCCTAGACTAATGCTATTCCTTATACCGAATAGTCTAGCCTGACTACCTAAAGACTATGAGACGACTATGGGTATAGCGACAATCATCAATGCTCACTGCATAATCGTGGGTGTGAGGCGCTGCTCTTAGAACTGTAGGTGTGTAGAATTGTAGGTGTGATGCTTACACATGCATTATTGCTTACACATGCATTATTGTGTAGAATTGTAGGTGTGAGGCGCTGCTGACTTTAGACTATGCCCAATGTAGAATTGTAGGTGTGATGCTTACACATGCATTATTGCTTACACATGCACTATTGCTTACACATGCAATATTGTGTAAAATTGTAGGTGTGAGGCTTACACATGCATTATTGTGTAGAATTGTAGGTGTAAGGCGCTGCTCAAAGAACCTGTCCTTGAATGGTGAGCGCTTTCACAGCATACGTAACCGCTGTCCCCTCTTTCTATTTCTTCCGAGTGTTCCCTCCAACTTTTTCTTGCTGGCACGTACTCAGACTGACTGGCACCTATAGTCGTGTTCAGACTGACTGGCACGTATTCCAACTTTTTCTTGCTGGCACGTACTCAGACTGACTGGCACCTAGTCGTATTCAGACTGACTGGCACGCATTCCAACTTTTTCTTGCTGGCACGTACTCAGACTGACTGGCACGTAATTCAACTTTTTCTTGCTGGCACGTACTCAGACTGACTGGCACCTATAGTCGTATTCAGACTGACTGGCACGTAATCCAACTTCTTCTTGCTGGCACGTACTCAGACTGACTGGCACCTAAAGTCGTATTCAGACTGACTGGCACGTATTCCAACTCTTTCTTGCTGGCACGTACTCAGACTGACTGGCACCTAGTCGTATTCAGACTGACTGGCACGTATTCATAAGCATAGTCACGCTTACCTTGTTAGTACATTATCGTCCACAGGTTTGTCACCCTACCGAAAGCGATGGCAGCTAAGCGGAAGGCAATCGAAACGATCACCATTGAGCAGCTTGGTGTGGATGTGAGCCCCCATCACCAAACCCTGGAGGTGCGTACGTAAAAGGTGTTTGGAGTACACACACACACACACACACACACGTGTCGAGTCTTGTGTGAATCAATCACACACAAGTTGGTGTGGGCATGAAATGGAATAGTGTGTGTGTACTTTTCTTTGCCTTCACACAATCATCATCATCAAACCTGAAGTGTGTATAAATGAAGGACGTTCTTGGGACTTCACAAATGTGTGTGAAGTTCTCTGACGCACAAGTTGTGAAACAATTTGGGTCACAGATCAAGCTCGTGTGTGTGTTCATTTCTGGTTCGCACCATGTGTGCCTGTTGCACTTTTCCACATGTTTAGGGTTGGCCAGAACCATATATATACGGTGTATATACGGTATTTTTGGCAGGGAAATGACCAAATATACGGTCATATACGGTGTATATATACGGTTCTGGCCAACCCTATGCATGTTTAAGCAACAACAACCGAGCTGTTTAATGTTGGCGACGGTAGCTCCCTATTACTATACTCAACCCTCCTGATCCCCATTGATATAGCTCCCTATTACTATACTCAACCCTCCTGATCCCCATTGATATAGCTCCCTATTACTCTTCTCAACCCTCCTGATCTCCATTGATATAGCTTCCTAATACAATACTCAACCCTCCTGATCCCCATTGATATAGCTCCCTACTATACTCAACCCTCTGATCCCCATTGATATATCCTTTGGTGGAGGAGTTTTACGGTACCCGGTACCAAAGTGGCTCCTTTTCCTTAATTAATGGAGTTTCACTGCCTGCGTATTTTCTTTTTTCCTACTATACTAAACATGGAATATCTAGGGTTGGCCAGAACCGTATATATACACCATATATGACCGTATATGTGGTGATATCCCTGCCAAAAATACCGTATACACACTGAATATATATGGTTCTGGCCAACCCTAGAAATATCGCTTGCACAGATCCCTTAAACCTGCTCATACACGATTGAAATCACTGTCGTGCATATCTTGGCCATAACCGTATATGAACACTGTGTACATATCTTGGCCAGAACTGTATATATACACCGTGTGCATATCTTGGCCAGAACTGTATATATACACCGTGTGCATATCTTGGCCAGAGCCGTATATATACGTCGTGTACATATCTTGGCCAGAACCGTATATATACAACGTTTATGACCGCGTATTTGGTGATTTCCCTGCCGGAAACACCGTATAGGTATACACCGTGTATCAACGGTTCTGGCCAACCCTATGCATATCTGTAAACATATTTTGTGTTAACCAGCGGCTTCATGTTATTCTTCAGGTGAATGAGCCCCCCCGACGCAAAACTGGTGTGCGTGTGTCTAGTGTGGAGGAGCTCGTGGTCAAGTTGCATGAGGAGGCTAAAGTGATATGAGATATGAGGCAGGAAAGGCGGTGAAAAGAGCAAAAGGCTGTTTATGTTATGCATTATGCACCTGGCCAAAGGCTGTTTATGAAATGCATTATGCACCTGGCCAAAGGCTGTTTGTGTTATGCACCTGACCAAAGGCTGTTTATGTTGTGCACCTGGCAAAAGGCTGTTTAGGTTATGCACCTGGACAAAGGCTGTTCATGTTAAAAGCACCTGGCCAAAGGCTGTTTTGAGGCATGCACCTGGCCAAAGGCTGTTCGTGTTAAAAAAGCACCTGGCCAAAGGCTGTTTAGGTTAAGCACCTGGCCAAAGGCTGTTTATGTTAAAAGCACCTGGCCAAAGGCTGTTCATGTTATGCACCTGGCCAAAGGCAGTTTATGTTATGCACCTGGCCAAAGGCTGTTTATGTTATGCACCTGCCACGTGTCATAGAAAAAGAAAAGGCTACACTTATTTCACAAACCAGGTACAGCATTTCGTTGTGCAGAATTCAGGTCAAAGGCGTTTGCAACAGTTTGGTATGTACATTACGTAGGTGCACTATGTAGGTACATTACGTAGGTACATTACGTAGGTACATTACGTAGGTGTGTGTACATTACGTAGGTGCATTATGTAGGTACATTACGTAGGTATATTACGTAGGTGTGTGTACATTGCGTAGGTGTGTGTACATTACGTAGGTATGTGTACATTACGTAGGTGTGTGTACATTGCGTAGGTGTGTGTACATTACGTAGGTGTGTGTACATTACGTAGGTACATTACGTAGGTTCATTACGCAGGTACATTACGTAGGTACAATACGTAGGTGTGTGTACATTACGTAGATACATTACGTAGGTGTGTGTACAATACGTAGGTGTATGTAATTTACGTAGGTGCATTATGTAGGTTCATTAGGTACATTACGTATGTGTGTGTACATTACGTAGGTACATTACGTAGGTACATTACGTAGGTTTGTGTACATTACGTAGGTACGTTACGTAGGTACAATACGTAGGTACATTACGTAGGTGTGTGTACATTATGTAGGTGTGCATAAATTCGGTTTCGGTTAATGTTGGTTTGGTGTATACATACGTAAGCGTATTCATTATGGTCAATATGGGAGTGGTTTTTCACTCTCTGCGCATTTCCTTTCACCTTTTACAGAGGGGAGGCACTTCATTATAATCTTGGATTGTACTACGTTATATTTTTTCGAGCGGTCTGGTATAATCTCATGCTGGCGATACTCTTGCGCAGTTTGTTAGCTTATTGGTCCATGTCAGGATGGGCAGTAGTCGAACGTGTGCCTTGAAGGAATTGCGGCCCAATGTCATCAATTTAAATCATGACCTGCAATAAGGTGCTGTTTATTATTAAAAATAGCTACGCAGGCTGTGAAAAACCACTTCCCTAATTAATTAAGGAGAAGGAGCCACTTTGGTACCGGGTACCGTAGAACTCCTCCACCAAAGGAATAAGAAAAAGATCAATGGGGATCAGGAGGTTTGCAGGCTTGACCTGAAACCGTCTCCTGATGAGAGTTGATAATAGTGCTGGAAAGGGCACGTCTGGTATGGACAAGTTTGGCAGCGTAATTGACAGAATGAACATGAAGCTTGGAGCCTTTGGAAGCAAGTTTCTTGACTCTAAGAGTCGGCCCAGCTCCTTATAATGGTTACAATGGTTACAATAGGGGGTGACCTTCAGCCAGGTTGTTTGGCTGATCGGCTGCTGACTGGTCTCGGCCAGCCACAAATACATCCATAAGAAGCTCAGAAAGAAAAAGAAAAAGTCTATTGTTCTGCTGAGAAAGGAACTCATGAACAAGTTGGTTGTTGACCTGTTGCAGCAAAAAGGGTTTGGCTGCTGAAAATCCTCAAAAAAGGTGTAAACAGAAAGGAAAAATGTTTCCTTAGCTCACAAACTCGATGATCTTGGCAAAATAAAAGAGCAGTCATGCACTTCGTTCTGAACATGTTCAACATCCCCCGGTCTTGGTCACATACACGAGACTCGTCTTCAAGCCACGCTGCTGCCTCAACTTTCAAAGTATGCGCCCGCAAGCGGAGTCTACTTATATTGCACATAACATGTTTGGACAGATCAAGATGGAGATACCGTGGTACAATAGTCGGCATACGCTCATTTCTAGAAAAAGGGATGGCAAACCAAGAATGATAGGTGGCCAAATTGTTGTTGTGCGTGTTGCTGGGGTCCACCACCTTAAAAGGCTCCAGCATGTGATTGGTGTAGATGGTGCCGCCACCCACTCCCAAAAGGATGGTGTGGAGAGTAACGGAGGCTCCTTGAAGGGTGGAGCAGAGGCCTTTATGCTGTTGCTGCGCGGCGCTCAACTGGTACTGCAGTCGAGTGTCCTCGCAGTACTTGACGTCAATGAGGTGAACGTCACGTTGAAGAATGCTGAGACCTTTAGGTCGGTGCTGTCTGGGGAAGGTGGATCTGCTAATGGCTGGCGGTGCTGCTGAGGTGCTCCTGGTCTCCCTCAGTTGTGTGCGTGCGTGCGTGCGTGCGTGCGTGCGCCCCCTGCCACTCCTAAGAACCCACCCCCCTTCATTGCTACTCTGTTGCTTTTTTGTTTTCTCGGAGATGGGAGCAGCCAGTACAGTATCCAGACGGCTGGAGGTGAACCTATTCTTGTCTGAGAAGCGGGTTGGAATAAAGAGCCACTTTGGTATAATGCTAGTTTCAGCTGTATTGGGAATCTGAAGATTTTGCGTAGCCAGCCGTTCGCTGCTACCTATATATATGCAGACAAAGCAGGATCCTAGGGAGCCTGTCTTGCTGATGGTTTCGAAGGTCATGCTGCATGCTAAGTTGTGTCTCTCAGTGATCATATTTCTTAATTGTGTGTGTTGGCATCCAGAAAGGATTTGCAGGGCACTGTCTAGTTGAGGGCAAAGGAGGCAAGTTAGGCTAATTGAGTGCTTGAACCATACCGCATGCTTTTGGTTGTACAGGGTTCCTGTTCTGTACTTCACAATGATGCACTTGGTTTTAACAGGGACATAGGTAAGTGTTGCTAGCGAATCCATTGGCAGTGGCTGTCAATTATAAGGGTAGTTTACTATGGTATTGGCATTTCCTAGTTTGTGGAGGTGGGGGCGGATGTATGTGTGCTTGCAAGGCGTCATGGTAATTGGATGAGTACCAGAGCCTTGAGGTAGGTGACTGGGCTTTGGGTGATTTTGTATGATTCGGTGTTCTTCATATTCTTTTGCAAGCCAGTACATTTATAGAGGGGATTTCCCTCAGCCAGGGCCTGCTGTTTTGATGGAGGTGTCTGCAATGTCGGAGTAGGTGGTGGCTGACTATTTAGCAAGGACGTCGGCATACTCATTGCCTATAATACCTGCGTGGGATTTGACTTTGTGGAAATGAATGGGCGATGGTGACTGGTGGATTGCTTTGGCAATGGATTGGAGGACATCTTCCTTGATGTGGTGGCGGTGGAGGTTTTAAGTGCGAGAGCCGTTTTCTAATTTGGTGCATTGAGGTTTGGCTATCTGTGGCTATATGGGAGTAGCCGTGAATGATTGTGGCTGCTATAGCTGCTAGCTCTGCACGTGAGATGGTATTGGTTATACCTACGCCTCTTGGGTTCGCGTAATGGGATACGTTAAAGCAAGGGTGGTAATAAACCTGATCCCGTGTCTTGCCGCAAAGGAACAGCACAAAGATCTCTGCGACGTTCTCCAAGGAGCCTCCGTTACTCTCCACATCATCCTTTTGGGTGTGGGTGGTACCACCTACAACACTCACACTCTGAAGCCTTTCAAGGAACTGGGTCTAGAATCTCAAAGAGTTAAGAAGCTTGCCTCCAAGCTCCATGTGCACTCTGTGAACTTCGCTGCTAAACTTGTCCATACCAGACGTGCCCTTTCCAGTACTGTTATCAACTCTCATCAGGAGCCGGTTTCAGGCCAAGCCTGCAACCCCCTTGATCCCCATTGATTTTCCTTTCCTTTTCGCGGTGGAGGAGTTATTACGGCACTTTTTCTCAAACTGAGGACGCTATCCTATTTCTACCTAGCACTGTGTGCTCTTCTCGCGTAACCACCCGCAACTCAAATTTTCAACAGCTTGCTAAAGACAAGAAACTGAATCCAAACCAATGGGAGGTTCACCTGATTGAGTTTACATTTTGTGAAGACACTAGGCCTGATCCCCAACTCCAAAAAGCAAAAGCACAGCACAGCATGCTTATTGCCAACCTAAACAGACAAGGATATAGGGAAGTCAAGCTTCCCGTTATCCTCTTTGGAGCTATGGGGACTATCTACAAAGACTATACAGACAAACCTCTGGCAGACCTTGATCTGGACTACCATAAGATTAAACAACTGACACACAAACGGAATGAACACTCCATCAGACATGCAACTGCACTCATAAAAACAAGGTATGCACTGCAATATAACACAAGCAACAAGGATTGGGTCTGGGTGCTATGGCACAAAACCCCCCTGACCACACTAATTTCTTTATAATTGTTTGTGCGGTGGGGGGTTGCCTGGTGCGGGCACCTAAGTAACCCCCTCCCTTATTCATGCTGGCTGTGTCATCACTACCAGCGGAGTCGTTTCTTTTCTTTTCTTTTCTTTTCTAACAGGCCATTGCCGTATATTTTGATTGACTGCTTTAAGTTGAATAGGGATTAAATGGTCAAGTGGCCTTTTAGACGCGGGACGTTTGCCTGGGGCATGAAAAAAGGAAAACTGGCTGCGCAGGCAGTGAAAACCTTTGTGTCAGGCTATCACCCACAATTGCTACAATGGTTACAGTGGTTACCACTATCACCCACAAACAGAAGTGTATTATCTTATTATCTTATTGCTCGGCCGATCCTGGCTGCAAAGTACATTGTGCTTTTTCACGCATGCGCTCTGTGCCAGGTCTGCTGCATCGTCCCCTTGTTTTCACCCCGTACCACCTCTTACTTGTGCTAACATGTGGGCAAAATGTGGTGGATGCTTTTCCTGCACCCACCCCCCCAATCCTCATTAGCTAATAAATGGCTAGCTAAAAGGCTCTTGGCAGTAAGGGTTCTTCTCAGGTATGCTGGCACCTCAGTGCTCGTCTTATCATTCTATAGTGTATCTGCTTTTCTTAAGGGGCCCAGGGGCCAGGGAGCGTAAGATGGTACATTTGAGGGGATGCTGTAAGGGGTCCAGGGGCCAGGATGCCGTGTCTTAGGCAGTGCTGGGGCGCTTGCGGTGTCTAGAGTACTTGAGGGGTCCAGGGGCCAGGATTTCGTGTCTTAGGCAGTGCTGGGGCGCTTGTAGAGCATTTATGTTCCCACCTCTTCCCTTAGCTGAACTGGGGCGCTTGTAACCTCCTTGTGTTTATCATATGACATATGACTCGCCCTGCTTCATTATATCATTGCCTTTCGTGTGTTCCATGTTTGGCAGGTACACGTTTTTTGTGATTTCAACTGCCACTTGCCCCCTAATATTTGCGTGGACTTGGGCTGTGCAAACCCTGCCAGTTATATACTTAGTGCTACATCATTGATAATTTTCTTTTTACACTGTTTCCATGTATCTTTGTAAACCTTGTAAATCTGTATCTGCTTTTATTGACATCCTGCTTTAAATTGGCTGGCTGCCACCGACACCACTGCTCCTTCCGAGATTCTGAGACATACCAACAGCTTTTTTTCTCGTTCTCCATGATGCTTTCTCTTCGCGCTTCTTCAAAACAAACGTTCTCTTTCTCTATTCATTTTTCTCTTCTACATACATCAGTTTCTTGTTCCCTCTAGCTTCTTTTTCTGGTGTCTTGTTCAGTCTGGCCTCTTTCTCTTCTTGAAGCTGGCTTTTTATGCTATAGCTCAACTGCCCTCGCTGGCGGATATAGCTGTGTAACCCCTTACCCTTACCCTTCCGAGAGCAAATAGGATATGAACTGAGGAGCTCGTACACAGCACCGCCAGCTGGTCTTCCCACCTCAATGCAGATAGCCCAACTCGTTTGAGGACTTTTTTGAACCAACCAGATATATACGGTGTGGCTTCTTATGTGGCTGAGTGCCTAGCCCTTTTCCCTTGATTATTTCTAGCACTTTTTGGTTTGGTTTCAGGCTTTTTCCAAGCATCCGCTCAGATGCCCCCCAGAGGCATATATAGCGATGTTACCTTAACTGAGGCACTCAGTCTCATTTGTTACGACTGAAGATGACCAACCATTCGGAAAGGAAGCGCTACACGTTGGTAACACAACCCAGGGAAGCAAAAGAGAAACCCATCTAAAGCAACTAAGACGTCGCGCACCAAGGAAAAGCTCTCAACAAGTGCCCTCACCAGCCAGGGCCCCACCAAAGGGAAAGCAGTCGACACTACATATAGAATCACGAATGCTGCACGTGAATGAAACTAATTTGTCTGCTCCTTTCCACGTTCTGTACAGTAATGCAGCCCCTCGACTACTAGGCGCGCCTGAACTTATTTCAGCCCCTGCTGCCCCAACCTTTATTGGCTCTACAACCCGGGAGAGACGATGAGTCTACAGAGTAATGGGAGCACCCTCCTCCCACTCAACGCCCAGCTCGCTGAGCTTCTTGTGCGCAACTGCAGGGACCAGCCAAGAACGAGCGTTTGTCACGACAAATCATGGTACCAACTAAAGCATGGATTGCAAGTATGAGCCATACACTGATTTAGCATGACACGTTAGCCATTCTCAAGCAACCACCTTGCAGATTGAACTGTACAGGGCAATGTGTTTGCTGTGGGCGCAAGGTGTCGCTTTAGGCGACTAGGTGTATCAGGAAAGGATTAGGCGCATGTTTTCTTCACCTCAGCATGCACAGGAGAGGTAGCCTTGAACATGAGCCGTAGGCACGAGCACGCTCTGACACTACATTTACGTTCCTGTACGACACGCACGCACACACGCACACACACAAACAGGCACACACACACTCACACCTACACCTACACACACGCACACACACACACACACGCACGCACGCGCACACACACACACACACACACACACACACACACACACACACACACACACCTGCGTAGTCGGCGAAAAACGCGGCCTGGTCAGCGGCGTACTTCTCAGCCCAGGGCCTGCGTTACAAACAAATTTGGAAGCAGTCAGATTGCAGCCAATTGGGCGAGTACCAATTAAATGAGTAAGCGAGTACTAAGTAGATGAGTAAGCGAGTACTAGGTAGATGAGAAAGCGAGTACTAGGTAGATGAGTAAGCGAGTACTAGGTAGATGAAGGTGCAGAAATGCGCGCGCTCTCTTGCAGATCCCCCCGCTTCAAAGCATTGTACCGTACAGACTTGGGTTCAGTCCGCAGCCCCAAAAAAATATTTTAGTTTCACACTCCCGCATCAACCCCGCACCCTGGAAATATTTAATTTACACCGACCCCGCACAGGGGTTTTTGCCTGACAGGCTCCAAAATACGCCAAAAATCCCCGTTTTTCAATCCCGCACCCCCAAAATAAATAGATAATTTTCGTGCGCGCAGTCACCCCGCAGGGCAAAAAACAATATTTTTGCGCGGTGATATAAAGTCTGTACGGTATACCGTCCTTCAGTTAGATGAGTCTGTTGGCAGCACCGTGATATTCAGGCTTCTCAAGTGCATCATGCATCACTCACTATCAGGATTGGCCAGAACCGTATATCTGCACCGTATATGACCATATGTATGGTAATGTTCCTGCTAAAAATACCGTATGTACACCGTATATACCTATAAATGTATGGTTCTGGCCAACCCTACTCACTACGTATTTTACTCTGTTATGGAATGTTCAATAAGGTGTGGTTGTTGGGCATGATGGTCGTATATTTGGAAATAGAGTACATGTCTTTCCTTTCCCAAATTTCTCCAACCTTCTGCTTGGTTTCAATCACAACGTCTGTCTGGCTGCTCTGTCAACTTACAACAACTGTTGATGACTCGTCGTCCGATCAGCCAAACAACCTGGCTGAAGGTCACCCCCCATTACCGTACCTTTTCGATATCATCCCGGGTAAATAACGTTTTTTGCCCTCTGGAGTGGTTCCGGTATCGTTTAATATTTATTTATTTGAGTCTCTGGGGTTGCCTCGGATTGGCGAAAATAAAGTTTTGTCGGTGGGTGAATGAGCGGATAAGGCCCCGCCCCCGCCCCCGCCTTAGCACCAGCCCCAGCACCCGCACCTGCAGCACGACACACATGCACCCCAGCACCTGCAGCACGACACACATGCGCACGCACACACGTGCATGTGCACGCATACTCACACACGCACACACACTGCCTGGGGTAAATGCCCACCGAAATTCGTGCGGGAATGGCTAAAATATTTACCTTGAGGCTCCGGGGTTACCCGGGGTTACGTTTAATGTTTATGAAATTTAGGCATCGGGATGGATCCGCAAAGGTACGGTATAATCATTTGTCACTTTTCACAACAACAGTTGACAGAACCTCAAATGCGTCTGCAGATCACCTACCTGAAGCCGTCATCTGTGAAGATGCATGCGTCAGTGTCCATGACCACCAGGTCAGCGTCACGCTTGGCCTTCACCTCAGTGTAGTAGCTGTGTGTGTTGTGTGTTGTGTGTGTGTGTGTGTGTGTGTGTGTGTGTGCGAACACGTGAATATGCGTGTGGTTGCATGTCCTGAGGTCTTTGTCTTTTCTGCAACACATATACATACACAACAAGCACAAGCATACACGCGCACACACACACGCACACACACACACCTGTTGTTGAAGACGAGCCAGTCTGGTGTCCAGGAGGTTCCTCCCTTGAGGCCTGGGCCATCCTTGGTGTACTTGGTCTCGTCCACACCTGTGGTGCCGAGTGTGTACGTGCGTGTGTTTGTGCATGTGTATCTCGGTCAACCCTATACGTACATGTGACCGTCTACACACAGAAAGTAGCCCAAAGGCACGCTCCGTACGGCAAAGAGAAATATATGCTGGGAGGCTAGCAGGTACACAGTTGGTGAGTATCAAAGGACCTTCAGAAGTTTGGTCAGAACAGCTAGTACTGTGTGCCTGGTTGCTCGTCCTTGCTTAGCTCATACTCACAGCCTCCCGATCTGGTTTAAGATGTTTTATCGTTACTTTTAAGCATGCTTCAGTTAAACCAGCCAACCAATGCACGAAAGTAACGATAAAACGTCTCAGGCAAATCATCCGGCGATCAGATCTGGGCTGCTGCTCTTGGACACAAAACGCTGCGTCCACGACAGCCGATTTTTGTCAGAGAACGTCTCCTTTATTAATTCTGTACTCACTGAGAGCTGCAGCTCTAGGCAACTGCTGCATTCTGTGTAAGCCACGTGCAGTGTTGCAGCTCTTGCAGTGCAGCAACTGAGCCACGTGCAGTAATGCAGACCTTGCTGTGCTGCATTCTGTGTGAGCCACGTGCAGTGTTGCAGCTCTTGCAGTGCAGCAACTGAGCTGTGCAGTGTTGCAGCTCTTCTTGCAGTGCTGCATTCTGTGTAAGCCACGTGCAGTGTTGCAGCTCTTGCAGTGCTGCATTCTGTGTAAGCCACGTGCAGTGTTGCAGCTTTTGCAGTGCTGCATTCTGTGTGAGCCACGTGCAGTGTTGCAGCTCTTGCAGTGCAGCGACTGAGCCACGTGCAGTGGTGCAGCCCTTGCGGTGCTGCATTCTGTGTAAGCCACGTGCAGTGGTGCAGCTCTTGCAGTGCAGCAACTGAGCCACGTGCAGTGTTGCAGCTCTTCTTGCAGTGCAGCGTCAGTGAAATGCCTTCCTTGCTGGTTGAGCCACGTGCAGAGTTGCAGCTCTTCTTGCAGTGCAGCAACAGTGGAATGCCTTCCTTGTTTTCCACATGCAGTGTTGCAGCTCTTCTTGCAGTGCATCGTCAGTGAAATGCCTTCCTTACTGGTTGAGCCACGTGCAGAGTTGCAGCTCTTCTTGCAGTGCAGCGACAGTGAAATGCCTTCCTTGCTGGTTGAGTCACGTGCAGAGTTGCAGCTCTTCTTGCAGTGCAGCAACAGTGAAATGCCTTCCTTGCTGGTTGAGCCACGTGCAGAGTTGCAGCTCTTCTTGCAGTGCAGCGTCAGTGAAATGCCTTCCTTGCTGGTTGAGCCACGTGCAGTGTTGCAGCTCTTCTTGCAGTGCAGCGTCGGTGAAATGCCTTCCTTGCTGGTTGAGCCACGTGCAGAGTTGCAGCTCTTCTTGCAGTGCAGCAGCAATGACATGCCTTCCTTGCTTGCCACGTGCAGTGCAGCAACAGTGACATACCTTCCTTGCTTGCCACGTGCATTGTTGCAGCTCTTGCAGCGCAGCAAAAGTGACGTACCTTCCTTGCTTGCCACTTGCAGTGTTGCAGCTCTTGCAGTGCAGCAGCAATGACATACCTTCCTTGTTTTCCACGTGCAGTGTTGCAGCTCTTGCAGTGCAGCAGCAATGACATACCTTCCTTGTTTTCCACGTGCAGTGTTGCAGCTCTTGCAGTGCAGTAGCAGTAAAATGCCTTCCTTGCTTGGTGACAATTCTCCCCCCTTCAGCACACCTCACGATGCACACGAAACACAGCTCACTCAAATCAATTTCAAGCAAATTTACAGGGTTGGCCTGGACCATATATATATACGGTGTAAATACGGTATTTTTGGCAGGGAATTTACCAAAATCACGGTCATATACGGTGCATATATACGATTCTGGCCAACCCTACAAATTTAGCATAGGATAGAGGAGAAGGGTAAAGAACGCGTGTTGCACTTGCGTGCTGATTTTTGGTGGCTCTCACTCAAACCACAAACACACACACATACACGTAATCAATCAACACGTTACCATTCAAACCTGCCAATTCAAACCCAGCCATACTTTTTATTTCTCATACCCTGTTCAGGGAAGTGAAACCCAGAAACACTCCCTGAAACAACAACATAGCAGCGTTCGTAACCCGCAAAAGCTTGTTGAGATAGTGCACCAGAGAACTCAAACCCGCACAGAACCGGACATGATTACTCACCCATCAAACCAGCACAGAACCGGTCACGACCACCCATCACCAGCATAGAGTTGGTCATGACTACTCACCCATCAAACCAGCACAGAACCGGTCACGACCACCCATCACCAGCACGGAATCGGTCACGACCATCCATCACCAGCACATTCTCTGTAACGACCACCCATCACCAGCACAGAGCCGGTCATGACTACTCACCGAGGCCTGAGCGGTCTTTCCTGACCCGCCCCAGGGTGTGGGCTCCTGAGAGCACCACGATCTCCTGGTCGTTGAAGCCCATACGGTTGAACACCTGAGTTGTGCGTGTGTTGTGTGTTGTGTGTGTGTTGTGTGTGTGCGTGTGTGATGTACGTGTGTGTGCATGTGTGTTACTGTGAGGACGTACATGTGTGTATGTGTGTGTGTGTGCCCTCACTCACCTTTCGGATGTGGTCAGCTGCTGATGCGTTGCCCCCTGGGTGCATTGGGGCTGGCAGCAGGCCGTCTTGGGCACAACCCTGTGAGTGTGCGTATGTGTGTGCGTGTTTGTGTGCGTGTGTGTGTATGTGTTTGTGTGCGTTTGGGTGTGTGTGCGCGCGTTTGTGTCTGTGTGTGATTGTGTGTGAGCAATTGTATTCAACAGGCAGGTGAAATTTGATCCTAGGAGAGCCAGAAATGATGAGTGTCAGGCGCAACTAGGCCAATGACAGGAAACCACGATACAAATTTACATAAGATCCGGGCTTCTTACTCCCACGCACGCATGCACGCACGCACGAACCCATTCCCCAACCACAACATGAGCTGCGCCCTCTGAGCAGTCAAACGCCTTGTCTGAAAGACGTTTCCCTTTGAAATCCCCAAAGATGATGCAGCGGCGCCCCCTGAGTGCGCCCCCCGCACCTGCTCGTCCGTGACGTCCTTGCGGCCGTACTGCATGGCGATTTTAGGGCCGCCAGCAGCCTCGATGGCCGCTGCAGAGGCCATTTGGAACAGGTCTGCGAAGGAGACGTCAGGGAACTTGGCCTTCATGGGCTTCATCAGCTGCAGAGCAAGGCCCAGGCCTGTGCGTGAGGAGGAAAAGCACGCAGTGCTGAGAAGCGTTGAAGGAGGATGGTCTGAGACGTTGCGGCGGTTTGGGAAGCATGAAGACCATGCTGACCTAGTGGTGTGATCTTGGTAGGAGATGAAGGCCATGCTGACCTAGTGTGATCTTGGTAGGAGATGCTGACCTAGTGTGATCTTGGTAGGAGAATTGTAGCAGCGCGTTGTAAAAGGCATGCTCAACATATTAGGTTCGGAAATTTTTCCCTATATGAATTGTTACAAGGATTGCGGCGAACAAGGGCCTTGCGTCAAAGGAGGCGCGCACAACCCTTGCATGCGTCCTCGAGGCGTGCGGTTTTAAGAGGCAATTAAAATAGCACTGTGTTCAATATTAATTGAACGAAACAAAGAGAGCAGGGGTTTTGCCCGCCGTCCTTCCCCCTGACTAGGTCTGAGCAGTCGAGCAAGCAGCAAAAGGAGGGGCGACTCTGCTCACAATCGCAGAGCTCGCAATTGCACATGCCTAGGGTTGGCCAGAACCGTATTTATGCACTGTATATGACCATATATTTGGTACTTTCCCTGCCAAAGACACCGTATACACACCGTATATTTAGGGTTCGGGACAACCCTACACATGCCTTTCCTACACCTGCGTTGTGGCCGTGGCTAATCTCGGCATTGGTTCAGGGCGTATTTTTCTTTCGCCTTTTACTAAAAGAACGTGAGTCATTGCCACACAGAGGTATACTCTATACCTGCATTGTGGCCGTGGCTGAGCTCAGGCGTGAAGCGGATTGCTGCGTTGGCTCCGCCTCTCTGAGGGAACTCCGTCTTGGAGCTGTCGTAGGTGCCCGCATCGTGCCACGCCAAACGGATGATGATGGGATTACCTGTGGGGGTATTGGCGGGGTTTACAAGCTTAGCTTAAAGTGGCGTGTGGTTATGTGCATTCTGAATCGTTTAAAAAGGTACAGCTATCGCAGCCCACCCCTGCCCACCCTCAGCATTCCAAAACACTCTACTTTAATGCATCCCGCGCTTACAGGGTTTTAGGAATGCACCTTCTTTGCCAGCATCAGGCCCACGCAATAAGCCCTTACAGGGAAATGTTTTGCTTTGATGGGTATGGTTTCACTTAACCTTACCAGAGAGTGAAAAACCAAAAAGGTGAAATTCAGACCAGGGTTAATAAAGAGGAAGACAAGTCCCACAAGATTCCCAGCATCCCTGGCTGAATCAGCTTGATCCTTACGATGAGTGTGTGTGTGTGTGTCCACGCATGAGCGTGTGCGTGTGGGATGGTCAAATACCAAGAACTTATGTTTTGTCGTGCTTCAAGTGTGGTGAAAATGCCGCACTTGGGATGCATTTTAATAGACCATAGACCATTTTTTGTGTAGCATAGTTATTTAGTCTGCTTCAAGAAAATGGTCGCACTGGCTGAACAAGCTAACAGAGCAGATGAGCGGCAGAGTGTGATGGACGCTCGTTGCAATTGCAGTTAAGAACCTCCGCAAGAACAGCACGTGAGCAATTGAGCACAGCAGGCTAAATTTACACTTGCAGTCCACCATAGGGGTGTAAGGGCACCCCTGAGACCTGTCACACCTGGGCCTGCTTAGCACAAACAAATGGGGTTGGGGTTCTCATCAACAGTAGGTTGAAAAGGGGGTGAAAGGGGGTCATTCACGGTTGTCATACACCCGCTGCCAATCAATGGGCACAGTGCACCTTGAGATTGCCTTTCAGTCAGGCACTTTGCACGAGCATGCACAGGCCTGATGCAATCCCTGGAAGGGTGTGCGGGTGTACCTTGCAGTTGCAAGCTAGGGATTATCGAATATGAGAACTTCGGACTTCGTGCCGCTGCCAGGATACACACACACTCACAGTTCTTGGACGTGATGTAGGACATCAGCTCGCCGTATGCGCCTGCGAATGTAGTAGGAAGGATGTTGAGAGGGGGAAAACTAACTTCGCACTTGCGTCTTCAACCACAAAAAGAGACTCACCTTGCAGCTGCTCCTTGCTCACAGCGTGGGTAGACACCTGGCGAGCAGAGGGGCGGGTGGCGCGAGCGATGGGCCTGACATTGCAGGCTGGGCTAACCACCCGAGTCGACAGCTTGTTCTGCAGGGACTGCATTGTGTCAATTATTAATATATTTATTTATGGTAAGACAGGACAACAGAACCTGAACATGAACAGCAGCGTGAACCCGCACATATCTAAAATCAAAAGATGCTCCAAATTACTAACAGATACCAATACGCAAGGACCGCCGCTCAGTTGCAAATGCTAAAGTGAATGGAGTGGCAACAATTCGGGCGGATGGTCGCGTGGTCAGCCAGCCAGCCAGCTAGTTAGCCGTAGTTTTACACATTTAAGGATCTAGTCAGCGACCATTGTGTCTGTCTTCGTCCTCGCGTCAGCCGTTTACATAATAATTCAGGCACCAAACCATTCTTGATCACTTAGCGGACTCGGTAAAAGCTCACTCCCTTATTTGTCCAGCACAATCCAACTACGCACGCCTCTGTTGTGAGCAGTCAGCGTTGCCAATCTTTTTGATATTCCCGCTACGCTACTTTTTGATTTTTGATATTTCAGAGGGTCCCTACGTTATAGTTACAGGCACATTGAGAGACATTGCTGCCGAATTAGCAGCTGTGCTAAACACCCGCATTCTAGTTACAAATTCAGAAGACTCAGAGTACAGATTGAAGTCATACTATGTGAAAGAAATCAACTACGACGACAATTCAAGCAGCCAGGCCTGCTTTGTAGCAATCCTAACACATAATGATGCTACTGCCGTGGAGCCCAAGAACGTGAATCAAAAAGCGCTGCTACCAAGTACACATGCCTCATTTTTCTCATGCCACCTGACATATAATCAGCTTCCAGAGTACCCTATAGTGTAGGTGCGTGACCAATGCGAGTTTTGACAAAAACCATTCAATGAATCCCAATGCGAGCTTATGCGAGCGAGGGGTATGACAATGACACATTATGCGCTACGAAATCCCAGGCGTTCTTACAAATGCACATTTAAATGTACAACTGGCCCTTGTCCTCCACAACCCCAGCGCCGACTGTGCCTGTGTTTGCACCATTTCAATTCCTTTCTTTGTGAGCAAAGTAAGAGCTGCTCACTTCCGTGAGCAAGTTCTGGAAACTATAGTCTAGCCGCATTCCTTGACTGATCCCTCACCACGGGATTTCTTGACCAGTGTAAGAATAAAATCGGTTATTTAGGTGGTGATCTGAATTGAGATCATATAAACCTGCGGCACTCTGCTCAACGTCCACGTCGCCCAAGCCAGCTGTCAAGTGTGTGCGCACCTGTGCAAGTAAAAGCAGGTACGCAAATCATAGAAAGCTTATAGATCCATCCCCTTGAATTTGCCTGCGACGATCTGTACAACTGATCAGTTGTAAAAGCACGTTAGTAAATCTCAGAGGCCTCCTGATGTTCATAGCTATCGCATTTTGCCACCTTTGAAAGATTTGCTTTAGTATATGTGTACGCTAATATGCATTGATGTAGTGACACTTGCGTGGAGGCTGTTGTACCCTGTAACATTACCTCTCCTTTCCTCATACATAGACTCTCAAGGTAATCTTAGGCTATTATAAATCTAATAGCTGCAGGCACGGGCTCGAGACCCGGTTACCTCATTTAAGAACCTGTTTCCTTACATAGCTAATCCTTGTCCCAACCACCACTGTCATCTCCACTATATTCCAAGGCGTTAGTCCTTGTCACCCAATAGCTAATCCTTGTCCCAACCACCACTGTCATCGCCACTATATTCCAAGGCGTTAGTCCTTGTCACCCAATAGCTAATCCTTGTCCCAACCACCACTGTCATCTCCACTATATACCAAGGCGTTAGTCCTTGTCACCCAGTAGTCAATCCTTGTCCCAACCAAGTTTGGACGTGCACAGCATAGTGCTAATACAAATATTGACAGCTCACGACATTAGAGTGAACAGATGTGAACAGATGTGAACAGATGTGAACAAATATTGACAGCTCACGACAGAAGAGTGTACATGAATCCATCTCGCGCACGATAGAGGGGGAATCGAAATGCTCAGAGGCGTCGCGTGAACATGCATAAACTTAGCAGGCAGAACCAAAACACCCAAGCAACTGTCAGATTCCAGCAAAATACGAAGCACTGCCACTCACATAGCCCGGGTGGAGGCACACACTTTGTACTCCGTGTCTCGAAAGATCAAATCACAGAGACTTGTTGATGATGTTCAGAGCTGCCTTGCTTGCCCTGCATGGTTGGTACAATGCAAAGCAGAAGATCTCAACACTCAGAATGGTGCTCCATCGCTTACATCTTTTCAGATGTGGGCAGCACAAGGTCTAGATACTAGCATGCTGCCAATATAATTAGTACTTTGACCATAACCTACGGCCAAATTTCCCTATACAATATTTAATTTTTAACACTCTTTTTCCCATTTACTTCAATACCCCAAACTTCGATAGAAAAAAGAAAAATATGTAAACATTACAGGTCGTCCCCGTGCACCCCCCCCCAAACAGGGCCAATAAGCTTCCTATCCAATTCAAAGTCCCCTACACTTTATCTGAATGAAAAATACTAGATGTTATATCTAAACCATTGACATTTGCTGGAAATTCGGCATTTCGGGAAATTCTGTGGGGGCCGGTGCATATTTTGCACCCACTTTGGCAGGGAAAAGGTGCATATTTGAAGTTGCCCCGATCGATCTCTGCTTCAGGATATAAGCATTATAAATGCTACATAGTAATGCTGCAAGGTATAATATGGGGCAGGGGTAATGGGAAAACCGGCGAGTGGGAGGCACTCACATAAGGGATAGGGGGAAAAGACAGGTAAGTCTGTCGCTCCTTACCTGCTGCGAGTTTTAGCCCAATTTTTGCGCCCAGAGTTGTGGTCTACAATATTAATCACATTAAAATTTAAATGGAGCCAGTCGGTGGCCTGGTTAAACTTTGGTGGAAATTGTTCACCCCTGACATGCAGCAATTTCCGCCTGTGCTACTTCGGTTCCATATAAAATTTCCACATTCACACCAAAGTTGCGGTCTGAAATATCAAGCCCTATAAAATTTAAAGGGCGCAGCTTGTGCAGTGTGTGAGCAATGGTATCTGCAATTGACCCCTGATATATTTTGGAATTTTATTGCAAGCCACCCACTGGGTCCTTTTGCCTGCTTTCTTTGCAGGCAAGTTAAGAAAAATTTAAGATACCCAACACAACTTTCAGCTCCCAAAACGGTGGAATGGTTGAGGAGATATGCCCAATTTAGGGGTATTGACCCTATTTGCCCGGGGAGGGGGGGGGTTGCATGGGGACGACCTATATGCATGGATTAGGAAATTGTAATGTTTTGTGTTCTGCACCACCCATATGGATGCAGAAACACACAACATCCCATATACTTCAATACTATTTCTGTAAGGAAAAAAGAAAAACTACGCAGGCAGTGAAAAACCACTCCCCACCTTAAGGAAAAGGAGCCACTTTGGTACCGGGTACCGTAAAACTCCTCCACCAAAGGAAAAAGAAAAATTGAATGGGGATCAGGAGGGTTGCAGGCTTGACCTGAAACTGTCTCCTGATGAGAGTTGATAATAGTGCTGGAAAGGGCACGTCTGGTATGGACAAGTTTGGCAGCGTAATTGTCAAAATGAACATGAAGCTTGGAAGCATGTTTCTTAACTCTTAGAGAATCAAGACCCAGCTCCTTAAAATGCTCCAGCGTGTGATTTTTGTAGATGGTGCCACCCACATTAAAAGGACGGTATGGAGGGTAACGGTGGCTCCTTGAAGGGTGGAGCAGAGGCCTTTATGCTGTTCCTGCGCGGCCTGTACATTATCAATTTGCTGTTTTTCTTACATAGTTGATGTGAAAATTAGTCCACTGCCAGCTCGCCCTCCGTCACCTCTAAAGCATTGGTTGTCGTACCAAATGTTCACTTTGTTCGCCAACACTTAATCTTTGTGAATCACAGTCTTTCGCTAGCTGGCCATCCGGGCAGAAACAAAACCATTGAGCTGGTTTCAAGGAACTTTTGGTGGCCTACGCTAAGTTCGGATGTTGAG
>Ga0307974_1000276_pt1 | contig 30131 bp, 21 predicted proteins | sample OrgLakmetagen784_FD_201812 | JGI IMG/M metagenome (GOLD analysis project Ga0307974, IMG submission 201812) | Saline water microbial communities from Organic Lake, Antarctica - #784 | ecosystem: Environmental > Aquatic > Non-marine Saline and Alkaline > Saline | place: Antarctica: Organic Lake... | reverse complement strand
CCAAATTAGGGTTTGGGCAGTCAAGGTGGGCTTTGACCCCCGTCAAGTTGCGCACACTGTGACTTACATGGATATAAGCACATCCTCGTGCAGCTTAAAATATCAGCTTTCATTTAAAGCCAGAATGTTGTCAGTTGGCTGAGTGGGCAGTAAATGGCTGGATTCAGAGTGCAAAAAGGGCACATATTTGGACATTTCCCCAGTCAGCCCCCTCTGGGGGGTTATAGTTTAAATGATATGCATCCTTTATTAGGTCACAGGTTACAGGTTACATATTAAGCCTTCAGTCAAAAGGTGCGAAGGCTAGGCTGCGTGTGGAAAGCACTGTAAAAACTGTGAGGAGTGTTTGGCGTGGACTGGTGTCGAGTGCGCGTGCCTCAGTGTTGTAATGGTGATGAACGCACGCACTCAATACAGTAATACGAGCACTACCATGTGCTGTGCACAGCAGGAGCCTCTCGCTCACGCTTCAGCACCTCTTTTGCCGTCCTGTGTCCCTACCACAAACTCTGCTCACTTTTAATCTTGCCATGTCACACACACACGCACACGCTCACGCACTTACACCCGATCACATACACATATTTACACCCATTCACACACACATACTCACACAAACACACGTAGCCTCTGCCTCCCTCATGCCGTTTCATTTGCATTCCTGTGACCAGCCTCTCCCTCTCTTGTTGCTATCCTCTCAGGACCATTACGTGAAGAAGAAGGGCAAGTGGCTGAAGCCCCTGTTTGAGTGGATCCAGGCGCACGGCAACGAGCCCATCATTCCTTTCTCTGGGGCCTACGAAAACGAGGTACGCCTGCCTGCGTGTGTATGTGTTTGTACATGTGCGTGCAGGTGAGTGTGAGTGCGAGCCCATCATTTTTTCCTCTGGTACCTATGAGGACGGATGTACCTGCTTTCGTTTGCGTTCGCGTGTGTGAGTGTGTGTGTGTGTTTTGAGGGAGCCCACCATTCCTTGCTATAGGGCCTACGATAAAAAGGCGTGTCTGCCTGCACGTGTGTATTTAAATGCGTGTGTGTGTAATTGTGTGTGTGTATGTGGTTTGCTTGTAGGGTCTATGAGGAAAGGTGTACCTTAAAACAGGGTGCATCTGCCTGCGTGTGTGTATGTGTTTGTGTGTGTGTGCATGTGTATGTGTGTGGTGTGCATGTGAGCTCATCACCCCTTCTCTGAGCTTTTAAAAGGAGCTTATAAAAAGAAGTGTACTTGCCTGCATGTTTAGCTAGAACAGAGGTTTCAATTCCCTGGTTTAGACATGATATGATCACAGTACGAACCCCTCTTTGTCTTCATAAACATTCCCTGGTTTAGACATGATATGATTACATTATTACTTTATTATTTCCTCTTCACTCTTGAGGGTTGCAAAGTGTCCCCCAAGTGTAACAAGCTGTAGGTGGCAGTGTATGCAGACTACGCAGGCAGTCCTCTACACTCTTAAGGGTTGCAAAGTGTCCCCTAAATGTAACAAGCTGGAGTATGGCGGTGTAAAATACGTGAAAGAAAAAGAAAACGACTACGCAGGCAGTGAAAACCACTCCCCACATTAATGAAGGGAAAGGAGCCGCCTTGGTACCAGGTACCGTAAAACTCCTCAATAAAAAGCGGAAATAATCAATGGGGATCAAGAGGGTGCTTAACGTGTGTAATTTAGCTCTGAACCTTTTAAGCGGTTTCAGCTGGTGGACGTGTCCAGCAATGAGCAAGAGAGGGGAAGGAGTGTTTCGTACTTTGTCTGACCCATCCTTAGCCTAATATTTAGGGTTGGCCAGAACCGTATATCTGCACCGTATATGACCGTATGTATGGTGATTTCCCTGCTGAAAATACCGTATGTACACCGTATATACCTCTAAATGTATGGTTCTGGCGCACCCTACTAATACTCGTACCCCAAACTCTGAATGGTTGCTTGTGGTGAACACGCCAGGCAATGAACAGTAGGGGGAAGGGTCGCACTCTGTGTAGATTTCATGTCATAGCACTCATGACACGGCTTATAAAAGCGTGCTCACCAAATCCTGACTCGCTGCAGTTGGTGGACCTGCCCAATGACGAGCAAGAAAAGGTGGAGAAGGAGCTGGGTGCACCCTCAGGCCTGCCAAAGATCATCTCTACAGGCTTCAAGGTGCGTGTGCCTTGGGTGGCTTGGGCGTGTGCCTTGGGCGTGTGCCTTGGGTGTGTGGCTTACGACTGCGGTTTGAGTGTGTTCACACTGGTTTTGCCCCCTCCCCCCCACACACACCCTTTACCTGCAGTTGCACCAACCAACTCATGTGGAAAAGTCTATGTAGAAAAGCAGCAAAGTTGCATAGGAGGGTCTGGGGTACCTGTTGGACGTACAACTAGGGCTGGCCAGAACCATAATACATACATGCGTATTAACGATGTTATCTGCTGGGAAATTGCATACATGCAGTTGTATGCAGTGTGTGTGTGTTTTTATGAGCATGCGTTCTGGCCAACCCTGCACATAACCCTTAACCCTAACCTTAATTACTTCTAGCACTCTGGTTAATAACGATTTCAATCGTCAGGAGGAACAAAATAATAACGATTTCAATCATCAGGAGGAACAAAATAATAACCATTTCAATCATCAGGAGGAACAAAATTAATAACCATTTCAATCATCAGGAGGTACAAAATTAATAACGATTTCAATCATCAGGAGGAACAAAAATGGATCAGTTTGTTTCCGACCGTCCTCGCATTGGGCTGTCGTTGTGCTCAGGCGTATCCTTGGCCATTTTGTGTGTGCATGTACGTTTTGCACTGACTGCAACGATTCCTTGAAGGTGTTTTAAGTGCGTGTGCATGACCGCAAGGCTTTCACGCCGCCTTTTCTTCTACGGTTGGGAGTGTGCCTGTGTATTGCCGCTTTCTTCTACGATTGAGAGTTTGCATGTGTATTGCATTGTTGTGTTGGCTGTAGTCTCAGATATATCTGTGGCTTGTGTGTGGTGTGTGTGCGTGCGCGCTCTGCCAGACCAGCTTGTGCCTCAATCAAGTCTCTTGGGTAAGGGTGTATTTAAAATGTAACCCATATTCCTACTCATCTCACCCATGAGTGGCTGACGTGCTTTAGCTCTGCAGCGCGCTCAGCAGACAAAGGAAAAAGGGTACCAACCTTGAACCACGCTCAACCTTACCCACCTCCCAAGTTTACAAATTGTCTTGCAAACCAACCTAGTCCCTGAAGGGCTCCATTAATCCTGACTTTTCCTGCCCCTCTTGCCCCCTGCGGCCCCCTTTTTTTGCAGACCATCCACCCCATCCGCCCCACACTTAGTCACCGTTACCTGCACATTGTAAGCTAAATTCTTTCCACCCCACCCTCACCTTGCAGACCATCCACCTCATCTACTTCTTCACTGCTGGAGAGGATGAAGTCAAGTGCTGGCAGGCGAGTGTGTTTGCAGGCTGTTGTTATATTTGCGCCTTTCGTTTTTTATATTTATTAGAATTATGGATTATGGTTTTGCTTTTTGGTGGAGCTCTGGCGTTTGTGAGCTTAAGTCTAAAGTTTTTCTGTAAACACCTAGTCTTTTATTATTATGCGCGCACACATACGCACACACACACATGCTTTTATCACAACACACACTACATTACACACACACCACACACACACGCCACACACTGTCCACACGTGCATGTCATTCATTAACTGCAGATTCGAAAAGGAACCAAAGCACCTCAAGCTGCTGGCGTGATTCACGGCGACTTTGAGCGAGGCTTCATCTGTGCGGAGGTCATGACGTGGGTGTTGGTGTGGAGTTTGTATGCATGGCGTGCGCGTGCGTGTGCGTGCATACGTGCGTGTGTGTAAGTGTGTGTGTGTATTATGAGCGAGGGACTTTGTGTTAAAAGTGAGCCTGTAGGAAAGGGGGGTCCTGCTTTGCGTGTGCAAATATCCCCTAGAGTTGCTTCAACTGGCACGTAAAGCAACGCCTCACTTAATTTGCACCTTATCCTGTGGTCTGTTTTTCTGACCTAGGTGCTTAACGCTGGCAGTGGCTGTAATCCATCTGACTTCTCCACAACCTGAACCACCAATACTTGTCCTGTGTGCCCCTCTTTTCAAACAACTGCTGACACCTCGTCGTCAGCCCGACCTCGGACGCTAGCACACAAACGCTTTGACCTCTGCCTTAGCAATTTTGTGCACCGATCCTCGCTACCTGAAGTAGTTTGGCGTGTCAATGCTTTAGGCCGATACTGGACTGGTAAACATACTCAGAGCTAAGCTTCGTCTTTGTACCCTTGTATTTGCAGGTTCTCGGACCTGAAGGAGCTCGGCACTGAATCTGCTGTCAAGGCCGCCGGCAAGTGCAGGCAGCAAGGCAAAGAATACGTGGTGCAAGACGGTACGTGTGTCAGTTGCGCAAAAACTTGTGTTCTGTTGAGCAGTTGCCTAATCTGCCGGCAAGTGCATTGCAGATGATACTATTGCAGGTGGCAGCGGTTAATGCCAGTCAAAACTCATTTTGAAAAGTGCTTCACAGCAGATCGGTTCAGCGTACCTAATTGTATCTGTGCTAGTTTTCAACGGGGATGAGGAAAAGGGAGGAGGTGTAAGGATCGTCCTTTTAACGCCGGAGCTCCTAATCGTTTTGCTGTTCGATGTCTGCCTGGCCTGTAAGCGTGATGCATGTTAATTGAGCAGTGCCTGTACCTTAATACACGCGTTATTGTTTCCTGATCCACTCTTTCCCACTGCTCTTGGTTTTCATACTTCTAACCAAACGACGCCATTCTCTCTGCTCTACACGTTTTCAGGTGACATCATTTACTTCAAGTTCAACGTGACAAGTTCAAAGAAGTGAGGGGAGAGATGGAGATGGAAGGAAAGATGCTTGGAAACTTTGTTGATTTTTGAACCGCAAGTTCATTTCCAAGCTTTGCCTTGCTTTTTACTGTGATTCTAGCCTCTGTATCACAAACGTATTAAGACCCACAGCTTCTTCTTAAGTGGTGGCAGAAGCCGTTATGCAGGCTGTCTAGAACGCAAGTGAGGCAAGGGGAGCGACATGAGTCCAAAATAACACATTAGGTAAGGTAAGGTTACATCGATATATATGCCTCTGGTGGGCATCTGAGCGGAAGCTTGGAAAAAAGCCTGTAACCAAACCAAAAAAACGCTAGAAAATTTAAGGGAACAGGGCTAGGCACTTAGCTACAAAAGAGGCAACACCAAAAATATCAGGTTGGTTCATTAAAAAACACATTAAGTGACAGGCATAGTACAAGCTTGTAATTGCTCGCTAAACCTTAGGTGTGAAAGACTAGAGCCTGCTCATAAATAAGTAGGGTTAGTCAGATCCGTGTTCGTATAATTATACGTATTACACGGTACGGTATATACGCCGTATTTCCAGCCTCCCCCCCCGTATCTGAATTCCGTATTTCCGTATATACGTATTTATACGGCGTATATACGGCAATATACGGCGTATTTCCGTCTTGCCGTATTTTTTTGGGCAATTCTAAGCTACAACCGTTTAGTTGGCTGGAGCCAGTGATTGTCAAAGAAGTTACAGATGGGGTGGAGGGGCTGGTATGCAAGCTGAAGTGCATGAAGGGGAGGGGGGTTGTGGAAAGCTGCTGGGAATAGTGAACCCTTTAAGGTCAGCAAAGGAGCATGCCGCCACAGAGCGAGGGTGCAGGGGGCATACGTATATATAGTATTTGAAAACCTGACATACGGATCTGGCCAACCCTATAAATAAGGTAAGATACATGGCTATATATGCCTCTGGGGAGCATCTGAGCGGAAGCTTGGAAAAAGCCTGGAACCAGATTAGAAAAGGCACTAGAATAGATTAAGGGAAAAGGGCTAGGCACTCAGCCACAAAAGAGGCCACACCATTAATATCTGGTTGGTTCGAAAAAGTCCTCAAACGAGTTGGGCCATCTTCATTTTGAAGTGGGAAGACCAGCTGGCGGTGCTGTGTGCGAAGGCTAACAAGATGTTTGTGCGGACAGTCCAGAAAAATGTGTTCCTCATCCTGAACAGAGTGCCAGGCACATACGTCGCAGGTCCTGAGCTCATAAGGCCTTCTATTCCTGTTATAACGCATTCTTCGGACCAGAAAGTTATGGCCAGAAAGGCGAAGGTAAGAAAGTGCACGGCTGAGAATGTTGGAGATATCCAAGCGAAGTAGATGGGTAACACAGGCTTGTGATTTCTTCTTCTGTCATCCCATCAGCCAGGAGCAATCGCCAAAGGTACACCAAAATGTGTGTGATAAGTCCTCATAATTCTGCTGGAATGGTGATCATCATGTGGTGTCAAATTGTCAAGCTCTCTTCAGCTCCCGATGATATGTTCGCGCAAAGTGAGCTCAAACTGTTTTAGATGGATAGATTCGCGAGATTGTATGGCATTCAGAAATTGCTGAGATGCAGGGAAATCTTGGATTGCGTGCAGAACCTGATAAGTCCAGTATCACTTCTATTTGGAATAAGGTCAGCCTGCACAACTTTATCAAGAAGAGGATTGTTTGAAGAGAGTAAACTGTTCCAGAATCGTATGATGCATCTGAACCAATAGAAAAAATTGGGCATCTGACCTGTTTCGCGGAGTACGCAGTGAGTATCAGTACTTTTCTTGACACCCAGGAGACTAGAAAGACTAGAGCCTGCTCATTAATAACAATCGGTTCATGTAGAAAAAATATAGTGTTGTTGCTCTCGTGCGTTAAAGTAGAAACGTCCTGTGCTCTTGCCTCTGAGAATAAGGACTCATATCTCCTGCGAAGAGACACTGTATGGGGTTGTGTGCAGTGGAAAATAGCATGCTGTTCATCCTGGACAGCATCATCAGCACAAATCACAGGCAGGGAAGGACCTGGGGTTCCATGTTGCGGTCTCAAAGCGAAGGGTGTGGATACCCAGTCTGAAACGGGCAACACTGCAAATGACATCTCGTGGGAGGTCAAGGAACATGTATTTGGGAAGGCTGTAGGGAGAATGAGTAGCCAGAGCCTTTTTTGGGGGCAGTGCACACTATCTGGTGTTATGGGTGAGAATTTTGCTGTTGTGCACTCGTGGGCAGCCATCAGAATAGGGTGTCCAAATCTCCAAGTGTCTTTCTCTGAGGTCCACAACAAAACAACTGATCTGATTGACCTCATGAGGTCAATGGGTTCACAGTTCCGCAGCTTTTATTTGAACATGTACTTTTTACTGGACCAATCATGGCTGAGAATATGGGTAGACCAGAAGTCGTCAGACCTGGAGCTCAGTCGCATGTCCGCATGTAAAACTTGTTTGGCAGTAGTGCTGTTGCATTGGGTCAAAGAATTGTAAAGAGCATTGTGGCACGAAATCAGTTGAACTGTATGGGCTCAAGGCCACACTCTTGCATAACGCACCAAGAAGGAGAAGTGTCCCTGACCCCAAGGATTCTGTTTAACACTGTCAGCAGCCACTTCTGAACTGGGTTGTCCATCTCTTTGCCCTGTTGTAGGAAAGGAGTTGACCATATCTGGCTCGCGTAAATGCTAGCAGGAATTGCATAGGTTTTAAGGAGCCAGATGTATGTGAGCATGAAGCCTGTTGGCAAAGACATTATCTTGTAAAAACTTTTTGGCGCTGAAAGTGCCAACCGTGAAGGGTCTCAGCGCCGCATCAGCCGCAGTGGTGATTGAAATTTTTGCCACACACCATGCCCAGGTATTTAAATGTGTTAGTGTAGGATAGTTGCGTGCCGTCATAACAAAGAGGAGGCAGGCGGTTGGCAGACCTGGAGTTGAAACACATCACCTCAGGAATTTGTGTCACAAGAAAAGGACTTCAGTCATGGAGTATGACTGCTCGCTTGACAATCTCTTTAAGCTATAAGGTAAGGTAAGGTAATATCTTCAAGAAAAGAACAGAAAAAGAATGCAGCTAGTGTAAGCACCATCGACATGGACTAGGAAAGGATGTTGTTTTATGTTATGCACCACCCAATGGATGCAGAGACACACAACATCTCACCTGGAGAACAGGAGAGGAAAGGCTTTTCAGTGGGGATCAGGTGGTTGGGAGGCAGAGGCCTGCACACCACCAGGAGTATTGATCAGATATTTTGGGGGGTTGTGTTCAATGTCTCGTCTCGTATGTATGACTTTTGTTGCGGATCTAATTGCATGTGTAGGCTTGGTTCTTTCATGAGTGCTGTGACAAGTAACTCTGAGGCTTGGAGTGGGTTCTTTGAGTGGCTGCTGTAAATGGTGCCTGTTGCTCCTAGCAGGCAGGATGGTGTGAAGGGTTTTGCGGTATCCGAGTAAGCGAGGCATTGGCAGCTTATGTTGTTCTCATCCCTTTTCTGCTTGTTGGGTAGGCCTAGGGGTAGTGTCTACACAGTAATTAATTTCGATGATATGTATATCGCGTTTGTTTTGGGTGTATGTCTCTTGGTTTCATAGCCAAGGGTATGGATTGGAAGCGCCATCTACTAGGTTATAACGGGCAACTCTTCTTGCATTGTTGGCAGACCTAGTTTGGTACGTGTTTGTTGGGATTCTTTTGGGGCGTGGCATTAACAATGATTGCATCTGGCTTGCTATATTTCTGCCGCTGTTGTGCATTGAGATTGGAAGGTAAAAGCTAGGTTAAAATCAGTCCTATCTGTGTCTCTTGTGATGGGCGTATAATGCCTTGTTGTACCATTATTTCACGACTGCCAGGTCTTCGTCACCCAGGTCTTCCAGGGCATGCAACGTGGCGTGCGTGAGATAACTTGCACCACCATGTGGCCCACCTATTTTCATCTTGACCCTGGGGAAGACATGACTGCTCACCGACGTGCTTCCATCAGCCATTTCCACTCGCATACTGCCGCTAACCTTGAGTACAGGCTTCATACGCAGCTTCCGTGCCAATCTTGCACTTATAAAACTCTGCGTAGCCCCACTATCAACCAAAGCTGCGGTTGCTGTGCTTCTCATCTCGCAGCATACATACAGCAAGTGACCGCCTCTGCACACCTTAGAGATCATGCTGTTCTGAGTTACGAAGTTAAGCAAGCTCACCAGCAACAACATGATTGGCCACCTCCAAGCATACAGGACGTTGCCTGCCTTGTTGCACATGGCCCACACTCGCTCAGGTGGCCACTGAAATTTTACCTCTGGGGGCTCCTCAAAACTCGCGCGTGCTTTACAAACCTGCGGCTTTTCAGCTGCCCTGGGTAAATCCCACATTGCGACCATCGGGTAGGCCTACTTAGCCGAACTGCTATACCGCTTCTTCCCCTTACTATATGGCCCAGTAAAAAGCGAGAGCCAATTGGCCAGCATTTCACCACCTTCATGCCTTCCAGCTTATGCCACCAACATTTCTTGGTCCACTGAGGCAACATATGAACAGCCCACTAGTGGCAGGGACCTCTGAAAAGAAAAGAAAAAGAAGTTGTTTTCTGCACAAGTGCGTAAGGAGTGCTTTTTAGGCTCTTAAATCGAACTGCTACCTCACACTTTTGTTGCTTGCTCAAAGCAGTGGACCTCCGCACACACAAAATCAATGGCGTACACCTAGGTGTATTTGCCATGCTTGCCCTTAGAAAAACTACGCAGGGGTGATAACACCTCAAGCATGGATTACGGAACCGGAGACGGAGCGGATTCTACCAGGCGGATTCGAACCCGCGACCTTGAAGAGTCTGGCCTGACCACGGGCCACTAGGCTTTCAGGGCTACCCACGATTGCCCTTACTGATGTTATTGTCACCTCTTACGGCTGTTGATTACTGAAGTCTGTGGAATTTGTGTTTCTTTGTGGAAGCATAGCTTACAGAGGCACCGGGCTTCAATCTGGCCAAAGAGCATGAACGCTTCTCACCTCAACTTGCTCCCGCTGCTTGAGCAGCAAATAAGGCTTTCAGTACTAACTATCATTTGTGGCTGAGCAGCCGTTTGGCCACATTTTCTGCCTCTGCAGGTCAAACTCTTTATTCACCAGGGCTGTTAGTCAATTTAGAGCAACAGTTTTTTTTACTTTCTTACCCTTTCCCATTTACCCTTTCCAGTTCGGTACCGGTCATTATGTGCGGCATTATGTGCTACCATTTTGCTTTGCGAGTTTATGCAGCAGACCGTGTATGTATGCCCAGTATCGTGATGGGGCTGTGTTGTGACTTGCACCAGCTTGGAAAATGAAGAAGAGGGAGCTGTGCCGCCTAGCAATACTGGTGATAAGCTTTTTACCATTGAACAGGGGCGTTTTATTGATGTCTTGACCAGACGCACTTGGCTTATACTTACATTAATGAGTTGACCGTGCGCGTTGTACTAGAGCTGATTGCTATAAAGGCAAGGTAAGGCTACATTGCTATATTTGCCTCAGGGGGGCATCTAAGCAGAAGCTAGGGAAAAGCCTGTAAACAACAAAAATAAAGGGGCTAGGTACCAGAGGGGGCTGACTGAGCCAAAAAAAAGGGTCTTTTTAAAATGTGAATTGAGCACGTGCGCCCTAAGTTGCTATGTTTAAGCTTAGAACCCAGAGGTAGCCCTTGCTCTGAATTTTTTTTTGCACCTAAGCTTGAATATAGCAACTTAGGGTGCACGTGTCTGATTTTCTGCGGCGTGGACCCCACTTTTCACCACAAAATCTTCACAGCAGATCACCCACTCCACCAAATGGCATACTTTCGTGTAGTATAGAGTTGTTGTTGTAATAAACGAATATGATTGCAAAAAAAATCAAGTGAAAAGATGATGTGCGTGGTGATGTGGCTCAACATGTGCTGTTTTCCCATAGAAAGGCACCAAATTAGGGTTTGGGCAGTCAAGTTGAGCTTTGACCCCCGTCAATTTGCGCACACTGTGACTTACATGGATATAAGCACATCCTTGTGCAGCTTACAATATCAGCTTTCATTTAAAGCCAGGATGGTGTCAGTTGGCTGAGTGGGCAGTGAATGGCTGGATTCAGAGTGCAAAAAGGGCACATATTTGGACATTTCCTCAGTCAGCCCCCTCTGGCTAGGTACTCAGCCACAAAAGTGGCAACACTAGACACATCTGATTGGTGTGTAACCGCAAGGCGACCGAGATCCTAATGTCCCGTCTGCGAGGTTCAAGAGACCTGTAAATCAACTTGCGGAAATCGCCTGCTGCGTGTAGGACCGAATGCAACGTCATGATGCATACTTGCCCAGGTGCCCCCTTCCCTTCGTCATGCTGTCATGCTGTAAATGGATTGTGAACAGGGGGTGTGATATGAAGCATGCTTGCAACACCAAATCAACAGGTTTTTGAAGGCAGGACAAGTAAATCGAAGACTACTTGTTTTAAAATGACCTGAAAATAAAACAGTGCTCTTAGGATTCAACCGCAAGCCCCTGCACCTAAACCAATCGATTTGTGGTAACGCCCATTCATAACTATTTTTGTTTTCTTCTTCATATTCTTTCGTGTAATAAATCGTCTGTGACCAAATTCAACTGACGCCGGATGACGGGCCTTCGCTCCCCTCGCCCCACTCAACTGATCAACCTCTCAACTTTTAAGTGAGTGAGTCCATTGGCAGGGCACCACTCAGCACCGTGTCGTTAGCATCTCAAATGCCTGTCATGCTGCTTGAGATCCTGCACACCACGCACGCTCCAGCAATACGCACGCTCGCTCTGCCAACCCTTGCCTGCTCTCCCAGGCCTCCCAATGAACTGAAAGTAAACGTGGACAGCATTCGCGAGTCCGGAAAGGAATGGAAGGTGGGACAAAGTCGCTGCTGTCTTTTCGACTTCTCTGTATTTGCATTTATGAGAGGCAGTAAGTTGCCAAGTGAAAACTGACGACTGTCTTTCAATGCTGCACCATTTGCATTACAATACAGGAGTACTCAGAGGATCTTGAGAAGTTCATGATGAAAATTTTTGTCAAGTCTGGAATTTCTGCAACGGTGCGTGCAGTTGTGCTCCAACAGCCTGAACACAGCAAAGAACATTAATTTATTCAAACCAACCTCTTCAGCACGCAGGAGACGTATCTGCCAGCGAGCATCCATCCCGACCACACCAAGGTGCTTTTTTGATGAGTTTCTATTGTGGGGGAGATGACACACTCAAGGGGGGATGGTAGGATTAATGTTGGCTTTGCTACCACACTGTACACTCGCACTCCATAAGTACACACATTCACCTATTAGCCCCAACGCATAACCACGCCTTCTGCACCAGGACCTGTTCAAGGGACAGTGAAACAGCAACGATAGTCAGCCAGGAAATTCCTACTCCTCCCTGAAACACGATGATCTGCATTGCACAGGTGGCCGACAACAGTTTGTCAGCCGGCGAAGCGGAGGCGCGACTCGTCATGCTTGGGGCAGGTGCGTTGTGGTTACAGGTTCTCTGCAAGCGTATCTAGGGTACGTAGGTTGTCTAGAACTCGTTTGAAAGTCTTCATTTGCTTATCTGTTGAGAGCCTAGTCCTGCCTACTGCCTTGGTAACAACATGGCCTTTCTGTTTAGACATCCTTGTTTCATGTCGCAGTGTAAATTATAATGTTCTGCTTCTCTCTCTCTCTGTCTCTCTCTCTCTCTCTCTCTCTCTCTCTCTCTCTCTCTCTCTCTCTCTCTCTCTCTGTCTGTCTCTCTCTCTCTCTCTCTCTCTCTCTCTCTCTCTCTCTCTCTCTCTCTCTCTCTCTGTGTCTCTCTCTCTCTCTCTCTCTCTCTCTCTCTCTCTCTCTCTCTCTCTCTCTCTCTCTCTCTCCCCTTTAATTTCGTCTGTCTTGGCTTGGAACACGCCAGAAATATAATATAACACGCCTCTTCCACAGCACGCGTTGTTTCAACACGTCCTCTGTCTGTAATTATCGCAGTGGGCGACCTGCTGAAGAAGAGCGGCATTCGCGCTGACCAAGTCGACATCCTCGTGACTTGCACTTCCATTTACTGGTGTGTGATACCTGTTCTTGTATTCTGTTAATTGTTAAAGGCTGGTGCTCTTTGATGGATTGACACATGTTCTTGCTGCAGCTTATCCAATCTAACTAAATGCCTGCATTTCATGCTTGCGCCATTAAAAAGATGTATGGAAACGTGACTCTACACTGAACGTGTGGATAGGTTTGAGGGCATTATTCAGCATTCAATCGCCTCTCTTCAAACTCACACGCGTACACACGCACGCACTGACACATGCACACAAATATTTTGCAGCCCAACCCCCAGCGCGTCTTCCATGATCGTTAACCATTTTGGCATGCGCCAAGACATCCAGAGCTATTCCTTGGGGGGCATGGGCTGTGGCACCGGTGTCATTGGGGTCAAGCTGGTGGATGATTTGCTCAAGGTGTGATGAGTGATCTGAGTGAGCAGCCGTCAAGCGGAAATGATCGCATAAACTGTTAATTGTTAATTGTAATTCCGCTCAACAGGCTCTGCCTGTGTACTTACAATTGCCCTTCACCAGCCAACCCCCAGACCCCTTTAGGATTGCAAAGCGTGGGGTTGTCAACTACTCGTGCCTTGTTTTTGCTTCAACCATGCAAGCCTAAATGCCTGAATGTCAAAGTTTGGGTATAAGCTTCTAGCCCTCCTGTGACTACGGAAGGCTGACAGCCTTGTCAGTGTAATTTTTGTAAGTGGCTCCCTTTTTTCATTGACATGACACAACATCCCAGGGCCTTGAAATGGTGGTGAATCCTTTCACTGGCCAACCGCCTTGGATTGGTTAGTGGTGAAGTTGCAGCACGGCAAAGCTTGATGCTGTTCAAAGTATGCGCAAGCTAGTAAGGTTCAGACGTTTACAGTGATGCTAAGACAGAAGTATGGGTTCCTCTCGACACAACATAAAACCTCATGCATGCTCCTTTTCACAAAGGCGCGCCCAAACAGCATCGCCCTGTTTGTGCCTGCGGAGATCACCAGCTTCTGTTTCTATAATGGAGAGGAGCCCAACCGCATGATCAGCAACGTCATTTTCCGGTGAGACTGTAACGAGGATGGCGGCAAGGAGAGTTAAGCACCGGGAAATAACATACGCATCAGAAGGGGGGGTGCAACTCTTTGCTGAACATGGCAGCACATTGACTTAGACTGTGAACAGTTCCTTTTATCTTTCTTTATGATATATGATGAGAAGTGCTGCTTCCATGCTTCCATGCTTCCATGCTTCCATGCTTCCATGCTTCCATGCTTCCATGCTTCCATGCTTCCCTGGGTAACAAGTTGGTACTAACGAGGAAACAAAAAAACTGCTGAACACTTCAGTCACAGCATCATGATGTTTTGTGCTTACAGAATGGGCGGCGCTGCCATCATGATGAGCAATCGTGCTGACCTTGCGGGCCGTGCGCGCTACCAGCTGGAACACTCCACACGAGTGCACACCGCCTCTGATGATGGGGCCTATGCGTGCATGAGCTGGGGACCAGACAAGGTGTGTGTGTGCGTGAGTGTGCGTGTGTGTGTGTGTTCGTGTTTTAAATACAGAATGGCTTGTTTGCATGGGACATCTACAACCTTCCAATAGTATCTCATTTTAGCTAGGTGAGCTTGGGATGAGGCAAGATGCTTTTGCAAAGTAAGGCCAGGCATCGTTGCACAATTTTAATTCTAACCCATTTGTCTGTCGAGCACTTTAGGTCGTGCACTGCTGTATCTTGCATTTCCTTTGCTAAGCACTGCGGTGGATGTTGTGTCTTGCCCTGCCCAAATCCGACTGCATATGAAGGTGAATCATCTAAACCGTTTGTTCTTGCACAGGATGGTATCAATGGCGTGTATCTTGGAAGGGACGTTGTCAATCATGCCGGGGCTGCACTCACCCTGTGCCTTCGCAAGGTCAGTGCATGTATATTACGCGTGTCAAATCTCAGATATGAAGTCTGGAAAGACGGACCAAGCTGTGATATCTGAATATATATCCCCGTTGGTGCTACGCTATTTTTTTGCACACTTTCCTTGCGTAATCTATAGTGATCTATAATGGCTGAGCATAGCAATAATGACTGACTTGCATATCATGTACATCCATGACTTTGAGGTCAAGTGGGTCTAGCCTCAGTGATATCTAATCCTTTTTATGACCGGACTTGACGCACTGTGCCACAAATCAGAGGATAGGCACACTCCCTTTAATGAAATTCGGGAAGATGTTCAGTTGCAATCATTTCCGTAAAATGTCAGTTTTGTGGTAGACGTACGTAAGAGCTGAGAAAAATGACAATATAAGATTCTGACCTTGATCAGTTGGTTTGCATGCCTTGGCAAATAATCAAACAGTGCACCAGATCAAGTTGTTACGCAAGCCCGCGGCCGTCTAAAAGCAGCTTTTGTAGTTGGTCTAACGCATCCCACCCCTATTACCTTTATTACTCAGATCACTCCCCGCATCATGACGTGGAGCCAGTACGCGGAGGCAGGCTACGTGGCAGCCAAGAGCTACCTGTTAACGCATCCCACCCCTATTACCTTTTTTACTCAGATCACTCCCTGCATCATGACGTGGAGCCAGTACGCGGAGGCAGGCTACGTGGCAGCCAAGAGCTACCTGTCGTCCTGGCTGTACCCCAAGTCCAGGAGTGAGAAGCCTGAGAAGGCTGGAGAGGAAGGAGCAGCAACTCCAGAAGGGCTGGCTGCCTACAAACCAGACTTCACGCGCTGTGTGGACCACTTTGCTATCCATGCAGGCACGTTTTGTTTTTGCTGGGGGTCAGCACAGGCTTTTTCCGTTCTGCAGTTGTGATCCGCAAGGCACCGTGTCTGATGTTGTGGCTTGTGGAGGGTGACCCCAACGCTACACATGTTGTGGCTTGTGGCGGTGGTGACCCCAACGCTACACATGATGTGGTGGTGACCCCAATGCTACACATTTGTGTCATTTAGGTTGAAAGAAAAGGGAAGAGAAATGCACGGCTTGTGGGGAGACACAAGGCACCAGCAGTAATGTCTCACTTAAAAATACATATAGTTTCAACATCCTTCCCTTTCAGCAGTTTCCCGCTGCACCTCACACAGGTGGTTTTGCGGTTCTCAAGGGTGTGCAGAAAGGCATGGAGCTGCCTGCTGTGCACATGCTCCCCTCCTTTGCGGCGCTGAGGGACTACGGAAACACTAGCTGCTCTACCACCTGGGTGGGTTGCGGCATAAACAAACAAACATCAGACCTGGCCTAGAACGAGGAACCTAGTTCATCCCAGGGTCGAGGGTTGCGTTCAATTGGTTTTTGCTTTTCTACAGTTTACCTAGTATTACCACTACCCAGGGTCTCTGCTAGATCTCTAGGCAAATGAATGCTGCCCTGCCTATTAAATGGAGTGGTTTTTAATTAGTCATCAAGGCGTATTTAATGATCACACCAAATCACAAGCTTATATCACCATAACTTTGAACTGCACAACACACTCTCAGTACATCCTCACACACACCCTTCTGTGCATAATCTCATGAAACACACTCACCCTTATCACACTCACCCTCAGTACATCCTCTCATACCTGGAAAGTATGGGCATGGTGCGCAAGGGAGAGCGTGTGCTCCAAGTTGGCATGGGCGGTGGCATGAAGGTAAAACGATCGTATCGTGTGAGCAATGCTTGTTTGAGCCACTCTTGTTGTGCTAGCTGTTATAATTCAGTTCTTAATTCACAAGCTCAGGTGGAGACGCAGCCTGCTGCTGTGAAATACAAAATTTACAGGCTGAAGAGATTAAAGGGGAAGATCTAAGCATCTCTTACAGGTGCCATTCGTGCAAATACAATAATCTTTTGCGTTCAAGGTAGGTTAGGCAGGATCTATTTTTTGCATTTCAATTGCTTCACCTAAGCGCACCATGGTCGCTTTAAATTTGTGTGCAGGTGGGCATAAATAGCTGGCGCGCTCTGAGAGACACTGCGCAGCCGCACGATGCATGGGCACACCTGAAAGGCAGGCCCCTCCAAGGTCAGGGTCCCAATGATTGTTGTAAGATCCAATTCCGTCTCTGACATTGTTCCAGCCATTTCCGGGTTCTGTAAATACGGTTTTGATTTTCAAGCAGCCCAATTTGGGGGGGGAATTAAATTAGGGGGAATCAAAGCTCTGGGCGTTTGTCCACCATAAAATTATGAGCAGAGTCCACTCCAGTAAAGGCTCCTCACCTATGGCATGCAGAGGACGAGCTGCAAAGCTCTGGGTATTTCTGCCATACGGCATAACCAAAGTCCCTGTTTGTCTCATTTCTCACATGCAGAGGACGAGCTGCCAAGAGGCATTGAGGCTGTTACTGGAACGTATGCCCCAAATACGTCCGCAAATTCACCGGCACCAGCACCAGAAGCAGCAGGAGCTAAACAAGGCGGCGTTTCCAAAGGCTCCACCCTTGCAGGTGATGAATGATGGACGAGCAGATTGTGGAACCTTCATATGGATGGAAGCAGGAGCGAAACAAGATCATCAGGCTTTTATCAAGCTCAGCATACTACCTTGTGTTACACAGTGGTTGTGCCCTGTTGTCGCTTGCTGCCTATCATCCTTTTACCACTGCGGGCCATGCAGAATGTGCTCACCTGCAAATTATGAGCAATTTAATCGAAACACACACACACACACACACACCGCAGACGGCGGCGTTGAGTATGACGAGCATGGCCACCCAATTGAGCACCATGCTATATAATGTGTTCTTAGTGGCTGCCTGAGCTGTTATGCATGGTGAAGAGGTAGAGGCGAGCTATTTGTTTCATTGTTTGAATGTAAAACTGTCAGACACATGCAATATATAGCAAATTGTTCTGTTATTTGCATGGTGTGCATTATTTGTTGCCCACTGTTTTTGCCTGCAACTTGCTGTTGAACATTATTGCTTGGTATTAATTGGTTTACCGCTTAGTATCAAATGGTTTGCCTAAAATCATCTTGGCATTAGATATTATAGCGAAATGCTGTATCTCCTTGGTACACACGTTTTCATTTGTATGCTGTTAATAGGTGCTCAGCGCGCACGCTTTGATCATATATTTGTTTTATGTTATATGGCCTGAGAGGAAGCTGAAAACGCATAGTGCTCTGTGAACAAGACAGCAGAGCAGGAGAGACAGAGGTAGTGTTTGTTGTTAACATTATTGATCATACGGTATGTTAGGTTGTTTTGGCCTATTTTTATGGTTAGGGTTTACATACTCCCCATTGTAACCATTGCCCTAATTTTCTAATGGATTTTCTAATGACCATGCATGAAACAGGGTACATTGTGTAACAACACATTCGTCTTTCACTGCAATGACCTTAACACATCACTAATAACACTACACTAGTAATATGAGCTGTGCGCAAAATTAAAAAAATAGACTCGGCGAGAGTGAATATCAACAGCCAAGCCAAAAGCAAAACATTACAAAAATAAAAACCTAGTTGACCCAGCTTGCTGTTCTACAGCCTACCAAAAACACACCCAGGAACAAAAGAGGCGTTAACTCTGCATCAAAGAGGGCTGCCCCTAGATATACATGGGATGCAGACAGACGGAGGTACTCCTGCAACCCTCCTCCTCCTCCTCCTCCTCTTCCTCTTCCTCAACGTACTTTGCCCCTTCCTCCTCTGCCACAGTCTCTTCCCCCTCCTCCCATTCTGCCTGCACCTCTCTGCATCGCACAATGCGCCACTTGCGGACCTCAGTCCGCAGCGGCCTTGCCTGCGGCTCATGCGGAGGGCGTGAGCCTAGAATTGCATTCACATGCTCAGTCACGCACGAACGCACGTGCGCGTTTAAAAGCACAAGTGCGTGTGCAAACATGCGTGCAAAACATAATAAGCTTGAAATGTTATAACACCTTCATAAATGAGCTGTGCGACACAAAGGACAGTACAAGAAAAGAACCAACCAAGCCTGACACCTACAGCAACGTGGTCAAGGTGGTGGGGACGTGGGGCGTGTGCATGGCTGTACCATAAAAACTGCTGCTAGTGTTGTATTGCTGTATGGCGTGTGCGCCTGGTGCAAGCACTCCAAGTATTTATGCTTTATATTAATACATATCAATGTGGTGCTGAGGCATGCATGGGCGATTGCTGCTGAGTATTGGCTGCGCCTATAATTGCCACCAACATTGCAAGCCCAATGCAGCACACTCACAATGACGAGATGCAAGCTTGCACTTACGAAATCGGTAGGCAGGACGATTGCACCACAGCTTGTTCCTGGCACAGTCCTGTCCAAGCTCCCCCCTTGCCCCCACAGTAGTGTAGGCAGTCCGCCTCAAAGCAAATGTAGCCATGTATGTATGATAGATGCCCAGGGCAACTATAATACATACATGTCTGGGATAATGCAAAGCAGCAATAAGAACCTTGCCAGCTGCTGATCGCACAAAAGCAGCTAGTAAAAGCTGGGAGAAGACAGAGACAGATGGGGATGAGTTAAAGACGAAAGCAGACGCCCTAGTCTCTTTTCACAGCTCCGTTGCTTGCTCTGTCAACAGTTCTTGCTCAACAGACGGAACAGTTCACGCTCATGCAACAAACGGATCTTAGAAGTGACACCTTTTCCATCATTATGCTGACATCTTTTCTAGATGAACCTAATTCAATTCAGGAAACTAAGAAAGTAGAAAGCCAACACGCCCCCTGCGTTTTTGAAAAGGTCTAAATGCGGGTGTTGGTGAAATATAAAAGGCAGACGCACTCAGTAACACCACACCAAAAGTTGCCTGACAGCCCCTTTCACACTCCTGATTCTTCACATCCAAGGCCCACCTTCACATCCAAGGCCCACCTTCACATCCAAGGCCCACCTTCACATCCAAGGCCCACCTTCACATCCAAGGCCCACCTTCACATCCAAGGCCCACCTTCACATCCAAGGCCCACCTTCACATCCAAGGCCCACCTTCACAGCAAGTTGTCACCGCCATGCACAGCATTTCTCATCCGTAAGAGTGATCTATTTGTTGTGACAAATAATCACTCTTGCGAAATGTTGGAATTATGAATGGGCGAAGAACATTTGCCTAGTATCATACAGCAGATCTATGACTTCTCCTCTGACTCTGAGTAGTTTAAAATGCATCTGAACGGCATGCTTGTGTCGTAAGCAAGACGGCAGGTTTGATGCCATTTCTGCTGCACCAGGCAGCACCTTCCTTACTATTTCTCTTGTTTCTTGTACGTTGTGGGTCCACTGGTGTCATACAGGTTCAACTAGAGTCACTTTCTGATTTCATCATGCCACTGTGGAATGAAAGGGGAAAAAAACGCAGGCAGTGAAAAACCACTCCCAAAAAAGAGTGGCGCTGCGCTTGGGGAACCCTAGGTCGTGTGCAAGTCATCATCAGCAAGTCTTGTGTGAAAAGGCATGGCAGGTGTATACAGACTTCTACAGCTACCGTACCTTGCTGCACTCACCCCGGTACCCAAATTTCAGGAATATTAAAGGTAACCCCGGACCCTGTAAATAAATATTTTAGCCTTCCCTGCACCAACCCTGGTGGGCATTTAGCCCAGCCCATGCCTGTACAAGTGTGTGTGTATATGCGTGTTCAGCCACCCACCAAATTTTGCTTTCGCCAAACCCCGGAAACCCCGGAGCCTTTGGATAAATATATATTTTACAATACCGTTCTTATCACGCCGGAGGGCAAAAACCGTTACTTACTTGGGGTGAGTACGGTAAGGTGGTACGGTATAAAAAACCTTATGGGTGATGCAAGATATCTGTTGGAACTTCCTGAAACCTTCATGTACAGAGACAGAAATCCCATGTATGAGGTAATGCTAGAGCACGTAAGTGACACTTATGTGAATCTAAATATTTAAATCAAGCGCGCTGTTGAAAGTACTGATTAAGAATCTGAAAGCCAGTAACCCTCCAGATATTACGTGGTAACTCTTACCTGAAAGTGGTACGGGAAAGTCCTGAAGTGTTAATAACATTGACTGGAGTCAACAGAGCAATCAGTTCTTGCAGCAGCATCCTCCTATATTTCTAGCTGTAGAAGCGGGCAGCACGCTTCCTGTACCTCGTAAGACCAAAACCCCCCAGAAGTTTCTTCTTATAATACTTGGTGAAGGGGACTCCCTTTGACCAATGTATGTGTACTATTGTTCCATAATTGATGTAGGGATTAAATATTGCACTGCCTACATAGTCTTTTCGTTCCACAAAGAAATACAGGTAGCAGCAATTACGAAATCTAAAGGCCAACAAGAGGCACCATCACATGTATATGCGTGCTTGTGTTTGTGCGTGCGTGGGTGTATGTGTGTGTGTGCGCATGTGTGCTTGTCCTCGTGTGTGTGTGTGTGGTTAGGTGCTCCAGTTCGTTGACACCTTGGTTACGCAACCAAGGTGTCAATGAACTGGAGTCCACCCCCCCTACTGGAGTCCACCACCCTATATGTACTGGGGTGCCAGCTGATAAGGGCAGGGGGGCCAAGGAGGTATTGACCGTGGATCTCAGCGCGCACCTTGTATTTGGTTATATATATATGATATCAGACATATTACCAACTACAAAGTGCGCTGTTGCACATAATGATTACGGGCGCACACGATTTGTGTAGCATGTGTGTGTGTGTGTGTGTGTATGTGTGTGTGTATGTGTGTGTGTGTGTGTGCGCGTGCGCGCGCGCGTGTGTGTGTGTGTGTGCGCTGTCTCATCTCATCAAGTTTGCTGCAATTTCTGTTCTAGTTGCATTGCGAGAAGCAGGAAAAAGAGAAAGAGTTAGAGTCAGGCTTAATAAAATGCATGCTTCTAACACGCCGTGCTCAACTGTCTGGACCTGCTCATGCAAGCACACTTGTTTGCACATCAAAAATTGCCTTGATACTTGTGCATCTTATTATTATTGTTTGGCGCGTACCCAGAGATGGAGCCTGAGGTAGAGATGGAGCCCACAAAGCTGTTGCCTGTCTTAGTGCTCGTTGTTATCCGAGAACGAGACAGGCAACAGCTTTGTTAACAAATAACAAGGCCGTGCCACCTCCAAGCAAGCCGTAGCCTTGCATAGTATCGGGAGGGAGGCCATGAGGCCATCAACCAGAACACTCGGCAACAACTCACTGCCCTGCAAAGACATTGACATATAAATGTTGGTTACGGCTAAGCTTTATACTTGTTGTGTATAACATAAACTCACTTCCTTATTTTCCATAACCTCGTCCTGGTCCTGGGTTGCATGGCTGTTAAATGTTGATCAGCGTTTAGTTTTTTGGCAAGTGATGGAGCCCTCAATCACCACCATGCTACCTCCTCACCTCCTCCACCTCCATTGGCTCAGCCTCGGGTACAGCACAAGGAGCAGCAGAAGCCGCACCACCAGCGAGCTCCTCCTGCAAACGGAAATCAGTATTAGCGCATCAATCAACAAACTGACTAGCTAGTCAGGTAATGATGGATGCTATAGCACGATAAGTGCATTGCAGCAGCAAAGTAAATAACGTCACGATATGGCTGTTCTGATTATGGTGCAGGGCAGGGATTTATTTGCGTCTGATCTACATGCTGCAGGGCAGGGAGGTAGCTACGTCGACTAAAAATTCAGATCTCTGCGTGGATAACATCTGCCCCCCACACATCAATCACCACATGCCTTCCTCACCACCTCCACGAAGATGGCTTTCACAAAGGGGTGCACCGCGAGCACCCTTTCGTGAAAGCCATCTTCGTCCACCAAAACAGAAAGCACTGTCCAGTTGGGAACGCTTGAGTGTGAGGTGTTGAGTGCCTTACTTGCTACAAAAGCAAAAGGGGAGGCAGGATGTCATCACGACTAACTTTGTTCTGAGTGCACATGTCATTTCCTCCACGTGTGCCGTGATAATGCTGGATGATTGCTGAACTTTGCATGATTGAGACCACAGCAAATTAGAATTAAGATGATTTGGCCACGATCTGGCCACGTTGGCCACGTTATGGCATTTAGTACTTTGTAGTTATGCGTGTTTTAACACACATGTTGCTACAAAACTCAACGCACAAGGAATGGTGCTCAAAGCCCTTGACTAATGCAATGTTGAACTAAACTCGCTCATGTGACCTACCCTTCTGAGTTGGCGCATAGGCACCCATCATGCCCAATGCTGCCTAAGCCGGTGCCATTTAACATTTCAAGCAGCTGAGTCAGCTGCTTGAAATGTTAGATGGAGCGTGGTGTAGGAAGGTAGTGGACAAGAAGAAGCGCCTCCCAGTTTTGGCGCACTAATCTTCTGCTGTGAGACAGCAGCATTGTTTGACCGAAAAGTTTCCTTGTTGGCAAACCATGGACGTTCTTGGCATGATGCATCTTTTGTAGCTCACCCTGACGTTAAGCTTTACGGTGCGGCAGGTTGAGAGGGCTGCATCAGAGGAGGAGATGAAAACCAGATCACCGAGCCTGCTGATGAATCAAGTCCAATTCTTACGATACCTCATCAGCAGGCTCTCTGATCACGCACCCTCCCCTCGAGAGGGAGGGTGATCAAATAGCGAAGGCTAAGCCACGATGATGCTTCCTCCCGCTGGTAGTGGCGCTAGCGCTGGCGCTGGTGTTGTGGCTTCTGGAGCTGCTGTTGTGGCTGCTGAAGCTGCTGTTGTGGCTACTGGAGCTGCTGTTGTGGCTGCTGCTGGCAATGCTGCTGGACTGAACTGTTGTGCTGTTCGCTTGCCGGCTGTGCTGTTCGCCCCTTATTATAACGGTTTTTCTTTGTGAAATCTGCTCTGACACGTTGACGTGCTGATGTGTTAACGTGACATGTGATCAGGGCAGATTCATAGCCCTGTACGTACGCCAAGGAATGCATAACGTCACCATGTCCAATGTGATCCGATCAGGCCTCCATGAGTTCCACCAAGCTTTTTGTGCAGTACAGCATGCAGGATTCCATGAACTCCACCTCTTTTGTGTAGTACGGCATGTGTGTGCCATCCTCCACCCACAGCACATGGTGTTTGAAATACGACGTTAGCTAAGCCTCCTGCCGCCACTTGGCTATTGTACGCTCTACACTGGTAGTATTAGTAAGCACTTTTCTTAGGAAGCCATCTACTTAATTAATTGATGCTGGGTCATATTTGAACCCTATGTCTATTTCTCCATACCTGTGTGGTAGAAATAGATAAAGGGACAGTCTTGTCGTAAACGGGCGTTTGACACCAGACCTAGCTTATGGTATGATAGTTTTTATTATTTTTTGTTTGTATTTCAACCATTGGGCTTGGTGAGGAAGGCACACGGAAATCTGTATTTGCAATGACGGATCCTTTCTAAAATTACAATGGAGGATAAAATGAGTAGCGTTTGAAAATTGAAGCTTTGAACAACTAAACTATACCAGCCTTGCCAACTGTACAATGCCAGTTTATTTCTAAAACTGGTGGATCTAGGAACGCCCAAGTGCAACTTTGCCAACTTTGCCAACTGGGCAGTCTACAGTTGCAACTGGCAAATGGCAGTTGGCCAACTGGCAACTGTGAGGCGGTCTTCACTTCCCCCTCGGCCACAAAAGCTGCCAACTTTACCAACTTTGCCAACTGTCAAAGTACAAAGTCGCAACTGGCAACTGGCAGTTGGCCACCTGTGGCAACTGTGAGGCGGTCCTCACTTCCCCCTCAGCCACAAAAACTGCCAACTTTACCAACTCTGCCAACTTTGCCAACTTTGCTAACTGTAAAAGTACAAAGTTGCATCTGGCAACTGGCAGATGGCCAACTGGCAACTGTGAGGCGGTCCTCATTTCCCCCTCGGCCACAAAAACTGCCAACTTTACCAACTTTGCCAACTGTGAAAGTACAAAGTTGCAGCTGGCAACTGGCAGTTGGCCAACCGGCAACTGGTGAGGCTTTCTATTAGGGTAGGCGTAGGGCAGGGTAGGCAGGGTAGGGATTAGGGGTTATTAGGGTAGGGTAGGAAGGGATTAAGGATTAGGGATTAGGGATTAGGGATTAGGGATTAGGGTTAGGGATTAGGGTTAGGGTTTAGGATTAGGGTTTCCAGTTGCCAGTTGCAACTGTAGACTTCACAGTTGGTAAAGTTGGCAAAGTTGGCAGTTTCTGAGTCCCGGGGAGGGAGACGAGGAGGTAGCACAATTGCCAGTTGGTCAACTGCCAGTTGCCAGTTGCAACTGTAAACTTCACAGTTGGCAAAGTTGACAGTTTTTGAGTCCCGGGGAGGGAGACGAGGAGGTAGCACAGGTGCCAGTTGGTCAAGTGCCAGTTGCCAGTTGCAACTGTAGACTTCACAGTTGGCAAAGTTGGCAAAGTTGGCAGTTTTTGAGTCCCGGGGAGGGAGACGAGGAGGTAGCACAGTTGCCAGTTGATCAACTGCCAGTTTCCAGTTGCAGCTGTAGACTTCACAGTTGGCAAAGTTGGCAGTTTTTGAGTCCTGGGGAGGGAGACGAGGAGGTAGCACAGGTGCCAGTTGATCAACTGCCAGTTGCCAGTTGCAACTGTAGACTTCACAGTTGGCAAAGTTGGCAAAGTTGGCAGTTTTAGTCCCGGGGAGGGAGGGGTGCCAGCTGCCAGTTGCAACTGCCAGTTTATACCCTTGGTGTACACACCAACTGGAAAAGCCCCAGTTTCAAAACTGGAGCTCCTTCTACACGGCAACTGGGCTAGAAACTGTATTTTTTAATGCCAACTCTACAGTTGAGTATGCTAGGCAGCGTCATTTTCTCAGGAAGGAGCACTTCGGTAGGCCAGCACCTAACAGCCCCGGTACTTACCACTGAAACGACTCGTGGTCACCACTGGGGCTCAACCTTAATTCTCAGCTGAGGTGCTGACCAAGGATAGTCCTGTGCGAGCGCCCATTCCGCAGGCCGTCCAAAATTCTTCTGACACTTTCCGTGAAGAGTAATGCGCCAACAACCAAGAGTGAACAACCAAGAGTGAACAACCAAATGTGAACAACCAAGAGTGAATGACGCACATTTGCCCATGATGTGCCTGCCACTCACATTTTCAATGGCCACAACCAAGGGTCGACAATGTAATCAATGGTGCTTTGCAAATAACTAACAGGCCATAATGGTAGTGTTTTTATCTTCATCATGATCAAGGGAAGGAGATCTTAGATGCCAGAACCTGACAGCCTCACTGCCGAGTTATAGCCACTCAATGAGGATCAGAGGGGATGTGTGCAGAAGCTACAAACGCACCCGGCTATAATCATTGTTGTGTATCTTTTAGGTGGTGACTTCGGAAGCAAGGCACACTCGATAGCCTGCTCGCTAAACTTGGTATTCAGTGTTTTTGCTGTGTAAAGTCCAGGTTTTAATCTGAGAGGTTTGACAAAATGCTGTATATGGTAAATCAGCGGCATGTACAATTCATGCGATTTTAAGCTGGTACCATGATTTATCGTGACATAATAAAGCAATGGTGCCCATTTCTTTGATCAACGCTTAAAGTGTCATCTGTTCGTCCTTTCAGGTAGGTCATTGTGAATTCTTGTTCTCTTGCCTGATCTAATTCTTGGTATAAGGTTGTATTAAAGACATGAAAAATAGTACTAATGTCTGGGCGAGAGGAGGCTTTTGTGTCCTTTGCTCCTAGTTTTGGTAGCAGCTATGATGCGATTCGACGAAGAATGCGTGCGCACTGCCAGGCCTGCGCACGCGTAAGTGGGTGGATGAGGGGGGAGCGGGGTGATTTTACTTTTTATCCTACTTTTGATCCATCCCTCACCACTTGCTAGATCATTGCTTCCTACGTGTCTGCGCACGAAGACTGAGCTTGCTCGTGCAGGCTTGCCGGCTAAGTCAGTTGCGGTCTGAAAGGGAATAGGAAGAAAGCAATAACAATACTCAGGAAAGTGGAAGCATAGATGTTGTCTGTTGTCTTGTGTCCTGCATCGCCCAAATTGCCCAATGGATACAGATCCAAACAACATCACACCAGGAGAATGAAACACGTAGAAGGCTTTTTAATTGGGATCAGGTGGTTGAAAGGCAAGGCCTGCACCAGTGTGAATTTTGTTGCGGATCTGAAAGCGTAGAAGCTTGGTTTTATCATGAGTGTTTTGACATCTAGATAGGTAATTCAAGGCTAAGGGCGGATATTGCTTTTGTAGGTATTGTAAAATCTGTCTGTCTGCAGATAGCATTGTAGGTTGCCTATTGCTCGTTGGACACTAGGAGAAGAGAACACACTTATTCAAGATTATGTTACCTAGTCACTAGGTAGACACTAAGCAGCAATAAGAACCATGCCAGCTGCTGATCGCACAAAAGCATCTAGTGAACGCTGGGAGCAGACAGAGAGAGATGGGCATGAGCTAAAGACGAAAGCAACGTTTGGTTTCGTCTCGGTAAACCATCATTTCACTGATCCGTCAGAATCAAGAAAACAATTGTGCATATTAATATATCGCCCAAACTGCTTAAACGCAAACACATATGTTACAATCACGGGTCGTTCCGAACCTGGGGCCAGGCTTGAGAAGTAAGCCCACATGTTCAAGACTGCCATTAAGAAGACATAGATGCTGTACAGTACTTGCAAGCCAAAAGGTAATGTTGAACAGCCCTGCTGGACGCGTGCACGTGCTTGCACTGAATATGCATGCGTCTGCACACAGGCAGCCGCACTCCTGGATGAAGCCAAGAGCAAGTATGTAGCTGGGGACAGAATGACAGCGATGAGATTGTACGAGAAGACGCTAGAGCAGGCGCGTGTAAAATGCAAGTTTCACACACACACACACACACACACACACACACACACACACACACACACACACACACACACACACACACACACGCACACACACAAACACACACGCACGCACACACACACACACACACACACACACACAAGCTCACACAAGCTCACACACACACGTGCGCACACATACACACACTCACGTACTCACACACACATACATGCATTTACGCGTACACACAAATACACGTGATGTTACGTTTTGCCTGGTGATTGCACTCGCGTGTTTTTCATATGCAACATACACTCGCTCTTGGTCCAGGATTCTTTGGAAGCCAGCCAAAGGCAGTCCGCGATGTGGGGCCAGTTAGCTGTGCACGCCTCTTTTGGGGATGTGGAACTTGCTCAAATGGCTTTACGAGGTACGTGTGTGTGTATATGTTGCCCAATTTTTTTTAATTTGACGCCTTCCTATGTTAAATGTACATAGCATACCATTGCACACCCGTGTGTGTGTGTGTGTGTGTGTGTGTTGTTGCCCAGTGTTCTTTGGCACTGGCGCCTCCTTTCGTTTCATTGCACATAGGAAAGATCAATGAAAGTTCCATGTGTCATGTAATTACCGGTACTTTAAATGGTAGCGAAACTCCTGTACCAAAAACTGTGGCACATCAGTACCAACAAGATTGCTGCTTTAACCAACCTGCACAGCTAGTCGTCGGTCTTTTACATTATGAGAGGGGCGGCTTCCAATTGGCAAAGTCCCAAAAAATGCTCAGGGTCAGAAAATGCCGAATCGGTTTTTGAGCAATGGGTGGCTAGCCTTGTTTACGAGGCTCCTGGTGCAAACATTTACAAGCAGGGATCTGGTAGAGGCTGCGTGCAAGATTTGTGTTCAAGGTGGTCTCTTTGTGCACTTTGTGACATAATCATCAAAGGTCGCCCTTGTGAAGCTCCATGTCAGTTGTGCAACTAAATGTGTAGGGTTGGCCAGAACCGTATATATACACCGTATATGATAGTATATTTGATGATTTCCGTGCCTAAAGTACTGTATGTACACCATATATTTATGGTTCTGGCCAACCCTAGAAATGTGTCTCCCTGTTTACTTTTTACGTTTCCTTTTTGTACATAGTGCTAAAAAAAGTGCCACCCCGTTTCGCTCAATTGACGTGCATACAAAACACACACTGTTACCTCTCCACACCCCGCCAGATGCTGTGCAAGCAGGACTGGATTTTGAGGCTGCGCAGAAAGACACCGCCAACTTTGTAGAAATCAACTCCTCTCCTCAGGCACGTGTATGCTACATCAAAACAAAGCATGGGACGTTGTTTTGTTAAGTCCAGGCTCTGTGTGTAAGGAAGTCCAGGCTTTGTGTGTGAGGAAGTCCAGACTTTGTGTGCGAGAAGATGCAAGCTTTGTGTGTGAGGAAATCCAGGCTTTGTGTGTGAGGAGATGCAAGCTTTATGTGTGAGGAAGTTCAGGCTTTGTGTGTGAGGAAATCCAGGCTTTGTGTGTGAGAAGATGCAAGCTTTTGTGTGTGAGGAAGTCCAGGCTCTGTGTGTGAGGAAGTCCAGGCTCTGTGTGTGAGGAAGATGCAAGCTTTGTGTGTGAGGAAGTCCAGGCTTTATGTGTGAGATGATGCAAGCTTTGTGTGTGAGGAAGTCCAGGCTCTGTGTGTGAGGAAGTCCAGGCTCTGTGTGTGGGGAGGTCTAGGCTCTGTGTGTGAGAAGGCGCAGGCTATGTGTGTGAGTAAGTTCAGGCGTTGTGTGTGAGATCACACCACTTGTAGAAATTTCCGTTGTGGGGAGTGGTTCTCACTGCCGACGAATGGTCTCCTTGTGCACTCGTGCACTCGTTTTTTGTTGAGGAATACTAGTTTTGACACACCCACACAGGGTTTTAAGCTACTTGCGTCGGTTATGACACACACACATTCACACACATACAAACACGCACGCACGCACACACACACACGCACACACACGCACACACACGCTCACACATACATACACACACAAATACAGACACGCACGTGTTTAATGGTGCCTGCTTGCGGATTTTCAGCTGCACAACTTAATATCATTGCACAACTTTGTGTCATTGCGCAACTTTGTGTCATTGCGCAACTTTGTGTCATTGCACAACTTTGTGTCATTGCGCAACTTTGCACAAGTCAATGATTTGTGGTGCATCCATCTGGGGAGCCTAGCGCACCACTGGCTGGATTTCTTTGATTCCTGAGATGCTTTGGATGAGATTTGCAAATTAGAGAGAAACAGAGCCTCTGCTTGGGACTATATTTAGACCTCTCACTTGCTCATGCATTGCTATCGTATCCTGTACGTTTTTGTTTTTTTCATGTGTGGCCATGTCCCAAGGATGCTGTGGGCGCCAACGCACTACATTTAAGCACTACATTTAAGCACTACATTTAACCACTACATTTAACCACTACATTTAACCACTACATTTAACCACTACATTTAGCTACGTGCAATTTGGTGCTGCAGCAAAGTGACGGAGCTACTAGGGCTGTCCCTTGCAGCTTTGAGGG
>Ga0307974_1000273_pt1 | contig 30267 bp, 28 predicted proteins | sample OrgLakmetagen784_FD_201812 | JGI IMG/M metagenome (GOLD analysis project Ga0307974, IMG submission 201812) | Saline water microbial communities from Organic Lake, Antarctica - #784 | ecosystem: Environmental > Aquatic > Non-marine Saline and Alkaline > Saline | place: Antarctica: Organic Lake... | reverse complement strand
GCAAACGTGTTGTGATGCATCTTCATTTGTCCTCACTCCCATGCCCATGCCTGTGTCTCACTCTGCACCTCACAGGTCCCCCCTCTCCCCTCCCATGCATCACCACCCAGTCTACCCGGACGCTGCAATTGTGTGCAACGATTGCATCAACACTTTTCTTCACTTCCATGCTAGTGCCTTTGTCTCAATCTCTATGCCTCATAGGTCCTCCCTCTCCCCTCCCATGCATCACCACCCAGTCTAGCTGCACGCTGCAATTGTGTGCAACGATCGCATCAACAATTTTCTTCACTTCCATGCTAGTGCCTGTGTCTCGATCTCTATGCCTCATAGGTCCTCCCTCTCCCCTTCCATGCATCACCACCCAGTCTAGCTGTACGCTGCGATTGTGTGCAACGATCGCATCAACAAATTTCTTCACTTCCATGCTAGTGCCTGTGTCTCAATCTCTATGCCTCATAGGTCCTCCCTCTCCCCTCCCATGCATCACCACCCAGTCTGGCCGCACGATGAAAATGTGAGCTACGATCGCATCAACACTTGTCCTCACTCCCATGCCCATGCCTGTGTCTCACTCTGCACCTCACAGGTCCCCCCTCTCCCCTCCCATGCATCACCACCCAGTCTAGCCGCACGCTGCGATTGTGTGCAAGGATCGCATCAACAATTTTCTTCACTTCCATGCTAGTGCCTGTGTCTCACTCTGGACCTCACAGGTCCCCCCTCTCCCCTCCCATGCATCACCACCCAGTCTGGCCGCACGTTGAAAATGTGAGCTACGATCGCATCAACACTTGTCCTCACTCCCATGCCCATGCCTGTGTCTCACTCTGCACCTCATAGGTCCCCCCTCTTCAATTCCATGCATCGCCACCCTGTCTGGGCACCTGGCGGGTGTGCTTTGCATCGACGTGTGCTCGCCCCTAGGCCTAGTTGCATCAGGATCAGAAGACGGGACGTTGCGCATCTGGGATGTAGGCAGAGGCTTGCAAGGTAGTCACACACACACACACACATAAGTAGAGGTTTTCCTATTGGCTTCAAGTCAACACTGCCACGCTCTGGGTCATATGTTTATAGGAAGAGGAGTAGGTAGGTAGGTAGGTAGGTAGGGAGTAGTATAAGTAGAGATTTTTCTATTGGCTCCAAGTCAACACTGCCACGCTCTAGGTCGTGTTTAGGGTTGGCCAGAACCGTAACGATACACCGTACACGACCGCATATTTGTAGGGTTGGCCAGAACCATACATGTATAGGTACATACAGTGTACATATGGTATTTTTGGCAGGGAAATTACCATACATACGGTCATATACGGCGTGTATATACGGTTCTGGCCAACCCTATGTATTTGGTGATTGTCCTGGCAAATATCCTTTATGTACACCGTTTGGCCTAAGCGCATAGGCTTGATGTGTGATAGAGTCCATGGCATGGCTTGTCTGTCTTTCAAGTGCTAAATTGTCTAGCTCACATTTTGCATCAGAATGCCATAACTGCCTTAAAACAATCTTGGCAAGGTGAGAATGTAAGGGGAAGTGCCTCTCTGTGTTGTTTTACTGCTGTCTATTGTGCACTATTTTTTAAGAATAGGAGCAAATTGCACACCGCACATAATACAGCCTAGCCTTACTGTATGCATGGCTGTGTGGAGAAAGACCTGCATGCTCATATAAATGCACACACATTTGAACACAAAAACCGTATGCACACACTCCCGCACATACACTCATGTTTACACGCATGGACACACACACACACACAAATGCATACACACAGGCATACACACATACACCTGTATACACGCAGCCTCGTCCTCCCCCCATGTGGTGCTGCAATCCTCTCACAACATCTACCCCACGCAAGGAGGGTCTGTGGCTGCAAGCACAGCTGCACAGCTGCAGCTTTCACGCACAGCCCCCCCTGTGACGGCGGCAAAATTCCAGGTGTGTGCGTATGTGTGTGTATGCGTGCGTATGTGTGTGTATGTGTGCGTATGTGTGTATGTGTGCGTATGTGTGTATGTTTTGTGACGGCGGCAAAATTCCAGGTGTGTGCGTATGTGTGTGTATGTGTGCGTATGTGTGTGTATGTGTGTATGTGTGCGTATGTGTGTGTATGTGTGTATGTGTGCGTATGTGTGTATGTGTTGTGACGGCGGCAAAATTCCAGGTGTGTGCGTATGTGTGCGTATGTGTGTGTATGTGTGCGCATGTGTATATGTGCGTATGTGTGTATGTTTTGTGACGGCGGCATAATTCCAGGAGTGTGTGTATGCATGTGTATGTGTGCGTATTTGTGTGTATGTGTGCATATTTGTGTATGTGTGCGTATGTTCGTATGTGTTGTGACGGTGACAAATTTCTAGGAGTATGTGTATGCGTGCGTATGTGTGCGTATGCGTGTATGTATCTGTGTATATGTATGAGTATGTATGTGTTGTGACCATGGCAAAATTCCAGGCTTGTGCGTATGTGTGCGTAAGTATGTGTGTATTTGTTGTGACCGCAGCAAAATTCCAGGTGTGTGCAAGTTTTTAATATGCTTGTGTGCATGTATGTGTTTATGTGTATAATTCTATTTAGTATGTGTGTGTGTGTGTATGTCTATGTCTATGAAAAAGTTCACCGGCGCATGCTTTTACTCTATAACGCTGAAGGAGTTCACTGGCTAATGCTGTTACTCTAAATTGCTCTACTTTGTCTCTCTTTTAAAGTCTAAAAGAATAAAGAACGGGCTGCAAACATATTTCGCACAGGTGTACAGGTGGTGCCTTTTCAATTCGCGCATGCAAGTTCTAAAAAAAGGACATACATGCACAGCTTGCTCACACACACACACACACACACACACACACACACACACACAGGATGGCAGCTGGGTTGTGTGTGGGCTAGGCGGGAGCTCTCCCATGCTAGCCCTCTGGTCCATTGATGCGCAGGCGCTTGCGATTTGTGTGCCACTGCCCTGTGTGCCTCAAACCTTTGTGGTAGGTGGTTTGCCATCGAGTATTACCAAAGTGACCGCATCGTGCACTAGAGCGATGATCTCATCGTGCACTAGAGTGATCTCGTTGTTGCCATCGAGTGATCTCATCGTGCACTAGAGTGATGAACTCATCGTGCGCTAGAGTGATCTCATTGTTGCCATCGAGTGATCTCATCGTGCACTAGAGTGATCTCATTGTTGCCATCGAGTGATCTCATCGTGCACTAGAGTGGTGATATTTGGCTATTTACGCGTCAACCGCTGCAATGGCAATTGCTGTATTACGTAGATGATTTTTTTAGCATGTCATTTAGCCAGTCATTAGGTTTAGCATGTCATCCGGTCGTTATGCTGTCATTGCGCTGTGTGCTTTTACGTGTAGGTTGAAGGCCAGTGTGCTGCCATGCTTTGGATCCGCTGGCTTACCGTCTGCTTTGTATATCATTTAATCTCCACCGCTTCCATGTGTAACCACATATATATGTGTGTTAACCACACATGTATGCATTCATTTGTTGCTGCAGGTTCAACCAGGAGAGATCCTGCTCGCGGGGGCTGCCCCCTCTCTGTTTAGGTGGGCAGTATGTGTTGATCAGTTAGGCAATATGTGTTGACCAGGCTCGCCTTCAGGTGAAACAAGTTGCCCTTCACGTCTTCATGAGTGTGGGGAGTTGTTGGGCGGTATGTCACAGGGTTGGCTAAAACCATACATTCATACGTATATACGGTGTATATACGGTATTTTTAGCAGGAAATCACCGTACATATGGTCATATACGGTGTGCATATACGGTTCTGGCCAACCCTACTGTATGTGTTGATTAGGGTTGACCAGGCTCACCTTCAGGTTAAACAAGTTGCCCTTGACGTCTTCATGAGTTGTGGGGAGTTGTTGGGCATTATGTGTTGATTAGGGTTGATCAGGCTCACCATTAAAGTCAGTCTGAGTCTCACTTTGAATCTGATGAGGCTCGCATTTAAAATCAGTCTGAGTCTCACTCCAGGCTCACATTCAAAGTCAGTCCGAGTCTCACTCTGAGTCTGATCAGGGTTCATTAGGCTCACCTTCGGAATGCGAGTTGCCCTTTTGAGGATTTGTGGATCTCATGTTGCATATTATGTTTTCTCAACTGGTGATACCCTTTTGAGGATTTGTGGATCTCGGGTTGCATTTTATGTACCTATTCTCAACTAGTGATACCCTTTTGAGGATTTATGGATCTCGGGTTGCATTTTATGTTTTCTCAACTGGTGAATGGAGGGAGCAGGAGTGCTGGGTTGCCTTTTTTTGCATGTGCTAATGTAAGGTGCAGGAGCTGGAGTTAGCGATTGATCCTGTTGCGCTTACCAAATTTACAAGAAAGAAAATAATGCAGTAAAGTGTAAACATGATCAATTTTAAAAAAATGTTGTTTTGTAATCTGCAAAACCAATTTCACAGGTAGCTGTCGACCTGCTCTCCTTCTTTTCCCAATATACAAGCTCTTTGCTTGCTCTCTTGTGGAATATTTTTGCATGCCTGCCTATTGCTTTGCCCAAGACGTGAGCGTTTTTCTTGCACTCACACCAACCATGGCACCTTTAATATTTACTTGCTATTTATGCAACCCACCTTCAACTTGTTCTCACCCCTAATCATTCTTGGAATTACCTGTTATCATTATTATGCATGACTAGTACAACAGTACAACCCACCTCCGGCCTTTACACATGCTGTGCATGACACCCACTAGTATTATTAGCTACCACCGATCATGGCGCCCACTTTCAGCCTCCATCTAAACCATTCGTGACACTTTTCCAGCACTTACGTACATTAATCATGGCACCCCGCTCAAAGCTTCCACATTCCACATCCACCCTTAATTACAATTATTGGCCCTGTATGGATATGGATAAACTTCACACTTACCCAAGGCAAGGATACCACTACCAGGCACTACCAGGCACTTCCAGGCACTACCAGGCACTTGCTCATCCCATTGAAATATTGTCGCCCCCCCCCCCTGCACACTCAGAGCTGCTCATTTAACTGGCATGCCCTCTGCAAGCAGCCATACCAGTCTACTGCCCGCTTTTAAACTTGCAAAGATGCTCGCAATGATGCACAGGCTCCCATTTACTGTACTGGCAATTCAGCTGGTCATATATACGCACAGGCTCCCATTTACTGTACTGGCAATCCAGCTGCATTTCACTAGGCAATTTATTTGCCTGCTCCCAAACTCCTACATGCACAGGTTCCCATTTACTGTACTGGCAATCCAGCTGCATTTTATTGGGCAATTTATTTGCCTGCTCCCAAGCCTGAACACATGGCGTCCATGCTTAATCATGCAGGTTTTCTTTCACAGGCGAGCTCGTCGCACAGCATAGCCTTGCTTCCCCCAATCCAGCTGCATTTTATTCGGCAATTTATTTGCCTGCTCTCAAACTTGAATACGCGTCGTCCATGCTTATGCATGCAGGTTTTCTTTCACGGGCGAGCTCGTCGCGCAGCATCGCCTCGCTTCCCCCGTGGCTTCTGTGTTTGCGTTGGATGTGCTGCCTGGTGATCTGGCAGGTAAGAAAGAGAAATGGGGAGGACAAAACTCAGTAATCAGAGGGAAAGGAAGCCTCTGATGTCAATCAATGGAAAGAAAGCTTTAATACGGGGCACTGTATAACACCTTCACCAGCACACTTAAAGTGAAAGGAGAGCTGAAGACAGGGTACCATAGCCTCTCGTTTCTCATTGTTATCATGACTCATGATGTTCAGTACGTGTGCCTGGCTTCCCCCTTGGCTTCTGTGTTTGCGTTGGATGTGCTGCCTGGTGACCTGGCAGGTAGGAAAGAGAGGTAGGGAGGGCAAAACTCATCAATCAAAGGGAAAGGAAGCCTTTGATACCAATTAAAGAAAAGAAAGCCTTTTATAGCAACTAAAGAAAAAAAGCCTTTGGTACGATTCACTATATAACTCCTTCACCAGCAGACTTAAAACAGGAAGGAGGACTGAAGGCAGAGTGCCTTCCCTGCTCTGAAGCCTCTTATTTCATATCATTCTCATGACACAGTACGGTACGTATTCTGTCTTGCTGACGTAATTTTTTTGCACTGCTTGGGGAAGAGGGGGGCAAAAACAAAGCAGTGAAAACTTCTCCCTACGATGTTATTTGAGCTCAGACTGTTTTGAAACCAATTGATGAACTGTCAAGAGAACTACAGGAGGTCTCACTCCACACAACTTTTTAGTACAAGTATAGCATATATCTATGAATGAGCCGTTTTGCTTGCACCTTCATTGAGCACCTTGGTTGAGCACCTACGACATGCACAAGGTTTGCTTGCACCTTCATTGAGCACCTTCGTTGAGCACCTACGACATGCACAAGGTTTGCTTGCACCTTCATTGAGCACCTTCGTTGAGCACCTGCGACATGCACAAGGTTTGCTTGCACCTTCATTGAGCACCTTCGTTGAGCACCTACGACATGCACAAGGTCTGCTTGCTTGCACCTTCATTGAACACCTTCGTTGAGCACCTACGACATGCACAAGGTTAGCTTGCAACTTCATTGAGCACCTTCGTTGAGCACTTACGACATGCACAAGGTTTGCTTGCACCTTCATTGAGCACCTTTGTTGAGCACCTACGACATGCACAAGGTTTGCTTGCTTTCAGTACAAGTATGGCAAAATAACATTTATGCATCGTTTTGCTTGCACCCTCAAAAGTGCATGCAAAAGGTTTGCTTGGTTTTTGTCCTGCCCCAAGGAGAGCAGGGCGGTCAAGTTTGAAGCGGGTGAATATGTACAGGCGGTAGTGATGTATTGTTGATGCTGTTGTCTGCTACGTTCATTACAATTTCCATGAACAGCCAAGGACACTTTTGACACTGTATCGACTGGGGGTCACTGGCACCTGCTGCTACCGTCACTCTATGCATTTCCATTTTCCCGTGGTAATATTTCTGCACGTACACACAGGGGTCCACAAGGCAGGCAGCCGTTGTGCCATAGCGCCATTGTGCCATTACGCTCAAAGGGAGCAGATTTCACAGAATGTTTTGGACAATTTTTTTGTTGTAATAGTTATGATTGTGTCTGCACACCCCTGCACCTGCACCACATAGGTGTTCACAAGGCAGGCAACGTATCTCCTGGTGCCATCGTGCGAGGAGGAAGCAGATCCTGCAAAACATCGTGGCACCATCTTATGATGAAGTTTAAAATTTGTGTGTATACACTCCTGCATCACACAGGTGTTTACAAGGCAGGCAACGTAGCTCCTGGTGCCATCGTGCGAGGAGGGAGCAGATCTTGCAGAACATGGTGGCACCGCCTTAATAGTAATGTTTGTATTGTGTCTATGTCCGCGCCACACAGGTGTTCACAAGGCAGGCAACGTAGCTCCTGGTGCCATCGTGCTGGGGGGGAGTGGCGGCTGCTGTGATGTGCTCTCTCGATTTGGCACTCAGCTGGCGTGTGTGTTCCCAGGCAGCACTGAGGACTAACTAGGAACACTAATGGCTTGCGGTGGTTATTAACTGTTTGCTCTATATAGAGACTCGTGGCTGTTACAACTGGGTTGTTCTTGTTTGGTCGGCCAGTGGCTGATCCCTACCAGAAAAAAGCGATGAATAAGCCCCGATAGAGCGAGGATGGTTGCAAAATTCAAAAATGACTCTTCGGGAGTTGTGTGGGCAGAAACATCGTATCCATGCTTTGGCTGCATTGTTCAACATATTATGCTTGTGAGGAGGAGCCGGGGGACACCACCAAGCAGAGGTGTTACATCAGGTTGTAGCCCAGACCAAACTTTGTAACAGCATTTTTTATTCGTTACTAAGGAGTCTAGAAGGCAAACCCAAATTCAGACACGAATGTGTTGAAATTTCAGCCTAGATACCTAGGAAACACACCTTAAATACCCAAATTTCTGACAAGAAATACCGAAATTTCATAAGAAATTAGTTGACGACCGCATGCCTGTCTGTCAGACTGTCTGCATGCCTGTGTGATTGCAAGTCAGGACGCCAGTGTGTTGCGTGTCTGTCTGTCTGTCTGTCTGTCTGTCTGTCTGTCTGTCTGTCTGTCTGTCCGTCTGTCCGTCTGTCTGTCTGTCTGTCTGTCTGTGTGTCAGTCTGTCTGTCTGTCTGTCTGTCTGTCTGTCTGTCTGTCTGTCTGTCTGTCTGTCTGTCCGTCTGTCTGCCTGTCTGCCTGTCTGTCTGTCTGTCTGTCTGTCTGTCTGTCTGTCTGTCTGTCTGTCTGTCTGTCTGTCTGTCTGTCTGTCTGTCTGTCTGTCTGTCTGTCTGTCTGCCTGTCTGTCTGTCTATATGCGATGTGCGGTGGGCACTGTAACACTCTATTCTGAAGCATCGCATTACCGACTTCATGCCGCCTCTGGTTCTGCAAAAGCGCCTGCCTTATCTGTTGATTAAGGCACATTCAGGCAGATTAAGGCTACAATTCTAGCATTCGCTGCATGTCAGGAATTGTCAAGTCTATCCTATAAATGCTTGCTGGTAACGACTGCTTCAAGCCAAATAAGATAATGCAACTTAATTGGCTTGCAGTTGGAACAAGCGTGTGAGTGTAGTCTGAGTGTGTGTGCGTTTCACTCACAGCTTGCGAGTTATTACCCATATACTTTGCCTTCCTGGATTGCAAACAACCTTGCACCTGATAATGAGCTTGCATCGGATGAGCTTGCATGATCTGAAGTTTGGAAAAATAAAGACTCGGGCCGCGCAGAGAAATTTGGACAGGCCCCCTGGGGCCCTTCTATTTGCGATGTCCGGGCTTAAGCCGATTCGGTTTGGCGCATTTGGGGCCTGAATAGCTCCACGGTCGGGCGTCCGTTTCGCGTAAGATTTTGTAGACAACTAAACTGGCCTGGTTTAAGTCTGTATGTCCAGTTTTGCGGCGAGTTGTGAGGATCGGACTTTTGGCGACGAGAAGGGCTGGAAAGCGGCACGCTGTGACAACGTAAAAATGCGGATTTACTAATTCGATTCTGACTTGATTCCGTTCAGGAATTGTGCAGTTCTCATGCGCCGTCAGTTTGCTGATGACCGACGAGGAGGAGAAATTTTTGTTCGGCGACTTTTTCTGGGCAGTTTGATTCCGCTTTTATAAACTATTAATTTACAGCGAAGTTACGCACTCTGTATTGTACTTCTAGCTCGAACGAGCTCGAACGAGGAGAGACTTGACTGCAAGGTCACTTGGCACATGACGTGCATCTTCCAGCCTCTGCTGTCAAGACAGGAATCTAAGGCACACATACCGGTATAGTGGCTACAAACAACACATGAAGGACACAGTGATTGACCATGTATCTGCTTCCTAAATCTGCAAGAATTCCAAAGAGGTGTACGCATTCCACATGACGTTGCGTTGCAAGGTCGAATGCATGTCACATATTGGAGCAATCAATGCAAGGCAGCATGCACGCGGCAGGAAGGCTAAGAGACAATTGTTTTGCACGTAACTCAAGATGTGCTCTTGCTTCGCACAACAAAACAATAGCATATGTTCCATAGCATACATGCTTTGCAGCAACATTTAAAGCAACATCTTTTGAACCTTAAGGATGTTGTGTCTCTTTCTTTGCGAAGAGGCTAGTACTGAATGTCGTTGGCACATTGCAGATACACACAATAAGCACTTGGCATGCTACTACTTCCAGCACTAAAACGTCTGCAGCGCTTGCATGCATGTTCACGTTGCTGGACCTAGCAGGACAATATAAGAACAAGAAGCGAAAGCAAAAAATAAGCCCACGAGCGGAAAAGTTTGTAAAAAAGAGAAAGAAAAAACAAGAGGTAAAAGCACGGAAAATTTGGGCGGGTGGAGCCCTTCTATACCTAGGAAACACACCTAGAGGCAGGCTTAAAGTTGAAATAGCAGTTGAAGTGGTTGAATTCAACTGAGCGGTTGATTTTCACCCCGTTTCAACCGCTTCAACCCCTGGCCGTTTGTCTGACGTTGTTGTAAAAAGCATCCTTAGACTAGTGAGAAAGATATGCTTGATAGAATGTTCACTAAGCTTGGCATACATGTCTTTGTAGAAATAATGTACTGTCAATCCTAAATTTAAGAGAGGATACATCCAATTTTTTTATCTAGCATTCTTATATTCTTATAGACCAGGTTGTTCCGTGATTCAGATTAGAAAACAGCTACTGAGTCAGATAGACATGAATCCGTATTTCAGATTAGAAAACAGCTATTGAGTCTGAATAGAAAAAAGCTATTGAACCCAATGACTGTACTCCACCACTTGCACAGGGAACTACTCAAGGACGTTGTAAATTTAATCCAATCCTCACCTTCTACTGTCACTTTCTACAAAGTTAAATCTCACTCTGGTATTACTGGCAATGAGGGTGCAGACCACCTAGAACACAAAGCAGCAGTCAATCAAATTTCTGACGTTTCCCTCCCGCCAGCTACTGACCCCTTCTACGACCTGTTCTGGCTAAGCGTTCGAAACAAAGTTGGCTCCCATGCAGAAGAGCTACGAGTTTTAACTGACCTGCAAGACAATCAAACTAAAACATCACATGCACGCCCACCATTACCTTGGTGAAGCTAACACAGATACACTGCTTTACAAGCTCCGGCAAAAATTGCATGATACGCCTCAGCGTGCAGCACAGCCCGACTCTCACACACGGCAAGCTTCTGCAAAAACCTTGCGCATGCCCAGTTCAGTAACAAGTTTTGGTCCATGCCAATTGTGACTTTTAAAATACAGGAACAAGTCCTTAAGTACAGGACGGATATGATACACACAGACAAACACACCAAAAGGTTTAGCCATACGACAGGTCCTGCCACCTGCCCTTTGTGCGGAGGATCAGGCAGAGCTCCACACATACTTCTTAGGTGTAACAACCATACTCTGAAGAGAATGCACATAAACCGACACCACCACGCTGTAAGCCTTTGTGGTGAAGAGATCAGCAAAGGCAAGCTGGGCTCAGCAATTGTTACAATGGATGCTTGTAACAGTGAAAAGTTATCTGACCTATACATTGAACCCCCTGATGACATTGAAAGAAGCATTCCTGACTGGGTTTTCCCAACACAACAAAACCTTCCAACTAGACATCAAAGCCGTCCAGATGGCGTGTTAGTTATGCCCATTGAGGGATGAGGCAGGCATTTGGATCCCAAACAGATCCCCCCGCCCAAAGGAGAGAGACATACATCTTGTAGAATTCAAATTCTGCTCAGACATAAACCCGCAACAGACATTTGAAAAAGCGCACAACCAGCATCAACCCCTTATTCGGCGTCATACGATCCAAACACACCTGAGGCAGACTACCCACACTCCCCTGACTGAACCCTAGAATCGAGGGTCTGCTGTGCGATGATAGTTCGTTGTGATAGTGCAGCAGAACAAAAGATTTGAGCACATCGTCGGAAATTCCTGGCACTTTAGATTTTTTGTTCCGCTGCGCCATCACAACGAATTTTGCAATGGCGTTTGGCGTTTGGGGTGTCAAAGTGGCCCGTTCTGGCCCGTCCCTGCACCATCCGCCGAGATTTTTGGAGCAATACACAGCTGAGAACGATTTATGACATCCTGCGTCAAGCGTGGGGCAATCCGTGGACTAGGCGGGGAGATACTGGCCGGGAAAGATGGCATCAATTTCTGGCTTCTCTAAAATGAGGTTTATAGAGGTTTTACAGGCCCAGATGAAGCGCCCCCGGCCAGAAAACACATCAGCTTTACTTATAATAGTTCCTTATGCTAGGCCAGTGTCAGAAATCCCCATTTCTGCTCCTCGGTTTTGGCCAGGGGTTCAACAGCAGACGAGACGCCGAACGCATTTTTTGGCCTCAATAGACCACCCCTTTAAACAAAAATTGGCACATATTTGATAAACAAGGTAAAATGAGAACATGATAATAAAACGCCATAATATGGCAAGTGTGCTGATTGTCCAAGCCCTACAAAAGGGACCATGTGGTGCCAACCAAATTGCCTACACTGATGTAGGCAGCGCAGATAACTATCAGAGCAAGGCCTAGATCTGAGAAACCCTGCCAACAAAACCCTGCCCTCTTGGTTGCTACCAAATCTAACAGCACATGCTTTAAAAGCCTCTTCTCGTCCTGACGCCATCCAATTTTCACCTAGCACTGTGTGCTCCTCTCGCGTAACCACCCGCAACCCAAACTTTCAACAGCTTGCTAAAGACAAGTAATTAAAATTTAAACCAGTGGGAGGTTCGCCTGATTGAGTTTAAATTCTGTAAAGACACTAGGCCTGATCCCCAACTCCAAAAAGCAAAAGCACAGCACAGCATGCTTATTGCCAACCTAAACAGACAAGGATATAGGGAAGTCAAGCTTCACGTGATCCTTGCTGGAGCTATGGAAACTATCTACAAAGGCTATACAGACAAACCTCTGACAGACCTTAGTCTGGATTACCACAAGCTTAAAAAATTGACACACAAACTGAATGAACACTCCATCAGACATGCATCTGCACTCATAAAAACAAGGTATGCACAGCAATGTAACACAAGCAACAACAGTCAAGGAATGGGTCCGTGTGCTGCGGCACACAACCCCCCTGACCCACATTAATTTCTTTTAAATTGTTTGCGCGGTGGGGGTTGCCTGGTGCGGGCACCTAAGTAACCATCTCCCTTAAATCATGATGGCTGTGTCATCACTACCAGCGGAGTCTTTTCTTTTCTTTTCGTTAAGAAGGTGCCCTTTGAAATGTGAAGTATGAATTGGGTAGCCTAGTGGCCCGTGGTCAAGCCAGACTCTTCGGGTCGCGGGTTTGAATCCGCCTGGTAGCGTGAGCACTTCGCTGTCCGACAGCTCCGTCTCCGTTTCATTAATCCAAGCTTGTGGTGGTATCACCCCTTGCGTATAATTCTTTGAATTGGGCAGCACCTCACATCCCCCCCCCGCTCGAGAGCCCTTCGTTTCTTCGTAGGGCGCCGACAACCAGCAGCAGCACCAGCGCGGGGAGCCGGGCGCCGTGTATCTCCACAGGGGCTCCTACGCGGGTAGGCTGGTGGGTCGCGAGTTTGCCAAGCCTCGTCTTCAGCGCGTGCCTGTCCCCCTAGTCAGTGTGTGAGTTGTGCTGCCTGGTGTTGTTGCAGCCGTACGCTGCCTCTCTGTGTGCAGCCTCCCCTAGGTATGGTGTTTTTGCTTGGAGTTGTAGCAGCCTTTTTAGCATTGCCTCCCTGTGCGGAGCCTCTTCCTTGCTTGCTGGTCAGCCACGCTCTTTGTTGTACATTGGTTTGGTACTGCCTCCCCCCTCTTCCCTTTGCCTGTTTTCCCTGCCGTCTGTTTTGTGTAGAGGTCTCTTTTTTACTTTGGAGAGAGTAGGTCGTAGACCGCTACTCTGTGCCCTGGATCCTCAGGTTTCTTGTGCTGTCCTTCTCTTGACTCTCTCACCTAAGGGTTTACTGTAAGGCTATTCTGTTTAGCTAGGCCTAAATTTTGCGCTCTTTAAAGGGGTGTCTAGAAGGGTGCCTTTTTCGTCAGGGGGGGTTGTGTTGGAGCCTGTTTTGGCGCACCAGTCATTGCTATGGCTTAGTTTGCTCTTATCCTGGCTGGCTCCTAGCTTCTCTTGCCTTCGTGTCTGGTTCCTCTTTTGTTAGTGTAAGTATCTAGGCCTCAGTTTTTTCAGTTCGCCCTCTGTTTTGCTCTGCCACTCTAGTCTTCCTCGCGCAACTTCCTCTGGTTTCTTCCGCCTGGACCTTTTCCCCTTAAAAGCCTCCCCCCTCGCCTCCTTTTTTTCCTTTCCAACCAGCTTTTCTTGCTGCCTTTCTTCTTCTTATTTTTCTTTATTTTCTCACGTAGTAGGGAGTTTGCTATCTCCCCTTAATCCATGTAATACCCTTAAAGTCAAAATCAAAGGAAAAGCAGGCAGTGAAAGCCACTCCCCACATTATATAAGAAGAGAAGCCACTTTTGTATCGAGTACCGTAAAGCCCCTCCACCGCAAATAGGAAAGGAAAAATTAATGGGGATCAGGAGGGTTGCAGGCTTGGCCTGAAACCGGCTCCTGATGAGAGTTGATAACAGTACTGGAAAGGGCACGGCTGGTATGGACAAGTTTAGCAGTAAAGTTCACAGAGTGCACATGGAGCTTAATGGCAAGCTTCTTAACTCTTTGAGAATCAAGACCCAGTTCCTTGAAAGGCTCCAGAGTGTGAGTGTTGTAGATGGTGCCACCCACACCCAAAAGGATGATGTGGAGAGTAACGGAGGCTCTTTGGAGAATGTTGCAGATATCTTTGTGCTGTTCCTTTGCGGCGTTCAGCTGGTTCTGAGGTATGGTGTCCTCACAGTACTTGATCTCGACAAGGTGGATGTCACGCCGAGTATTGCTGAGGTCTTTAGGTCAGTGCTATCTGGGGTTGGTGGCTCTACTGGTGGCTGGCGGTGCTGCTGGGGTGCTCCCAGTCTCCCTCTCTCCCCCTGCCACTTCATAGAACCCACCTCCCTACATTAGTTTGCTGTTTTTGTGTTTTTGCAGCGATGGGAGTGACCAGCACAGAATCTGGGCGGCTGGATTTAAATCTGTCTTTATCTGGGAAGCGGGGTAGGAAGAGCCATTTGTGAATGATTCTACTTTCAGCTGTTTCAGGAATCTGGAGATTTTGCATGGTCATCTGTTCGTTGCTGCCTATATCCATGGAGACAATGCATGACCCTAAGGATCCTGTTTTGGTGATAGCCTTGAATATCATGCGGCATGCTAAGTTGTGTCTTTCGGTGATCATGCTCCTTAATAGCGTGTTTTGGCACCCAGAAAGGACGTGCAGGGCACTGTCTACTTATGGGCAGAGGGGGCAAGTTTGACTTGTTGAGAGTTTGAACAATACCGCATGTTTTTGATTATAAAGGGTACCTGTTCTGTAATTCAAAATAATACATTTGATCTCAAAGGGGACATCGGATGATGTTAGGTAAGCATTGCTAGTGGCTCCAGCCATTGGCAGTGCCGTACTTTATGAGGGTCTGTTAGTACAACTAAGCGGTTGGTTTCAGTTGCATTTCAACCGCTCCAAATCCATAATTCATCTGTGGCCTTTTGTGGCATTTTGTGGCTGACGTTGTTGTTATGTAAAGCATCCTTGGACTAGTGAAAAAGATACACTTGATAATATGTTCGCTAAGCTTGGCTTACATGTCTTTGTAGGAATAATGTATGGTATGCTTAAGCTGGTACCATGATTCGTCGTGACATCTGAGAGAGGATTTGTATTATCTTTTTATCTGGCATCTTGGTATAGACCAGGTTGTTCCTTGACTAATAATTATTGCTTCTCTCTACTGCAAGCCTGATTGAGATCAATCAATTATAGGCTCTCATCAGGAGCCAAATCTTGGCCAAAACTCTGCAACCCTCGTGCTCCCCATTACTGTTTCCTTTCCTAATATGAAGTTAATTACCACGCTCCAAACCAAGTAATCTCCAGTTAATGAATGTCGGGGGTTGGTTTTCTGCTGCCTGCATTAACTGCAATCAACATCCTGTTCACAGAAGGTAAACTACAATAATGCAGCAATTGCAGGACATACCACCACGTACTCTTGTAGCTTCTGTGCAGCTTACGCAAGCAATAATTCCCCGCCTCACTAACATAGGGCTGGGCATATGAGTAAGGTTAGAGCAAGTTTGGGTGTACCACAAGAGATATTTCACCCTGCGTGCATAACAGACAGCATAACACTAAGTTTGCTGTAGGTAATATGTCTGTATTGCTGTGGATGTGTTAGCCTACCGTGACATCTGCAACATTATATTTGCTAGAACTGCTGCATCATTGGAGCTGCAATGTTGTATTTTTACTGCTTGCTCCTCAAGGTGCCTGCCGAAATCGGAGTACAACATAAACGAGTACGCAACAACTCTGCAGCAACTCTTGTTTAGGTCATTCTCTAGAAAGGCTGTCTGTTTCTGATATGCGTACATGAAATTCCTCTAGGCGCCAAACAGCTTAATGCGCACAGTAATGTGCTTCCTGCAAAGCAAGAAGGGGCTTCATATAATTAGTAAGCGCAATGCCGATAGAACAATTGCGGCATGAAGTAGCATAAAGCAAATGGTAGCACGAAGCATAAAAATGCTTGAACTGCCCAGGGACTACTGTACACCTTCATCGGAAATCATAAGCACTTGTAGGAGACAAATCAGACGATTCCTTTCTCAACTCTCTAACCTGCAGAAGGGGCAGTCTGCCTTGATCTTGGCAGAGCAGCTGGAGCAGACCTGGGGCAAGGAGTAGTGATGAATCAATTTTTGGCGTGATAGACTCCAGATCTGGCGTGCTCGATTCTACATCTGGAAAAGAGAACTATGACGTACGTGCGGAGCACACAAAAGCAAGAGGAGGCTAAGAGTAAGCCAGGATAAAAGCACCTAAGCCATTGCGATTACTGGTGCACCAAAACCACCTGAAACTCAAATCAAGCCTACAAGCAAAAGTTCCTGTAAGTTTAAGCTATGAAAGATCAGCAAGTCCCTCTCAAAATCCAAGTCCATAGTGGGAAGGACAAAAAGGGGACGCGCAGTGAGCTAAAGTTGGCCTAGGCAATAATAGGCTAGGTTACACAATTTGCTTAAATTGAAGATGCTAGAATCAGGACTTTTTAACAAATAAGTAATGTTGCCAATGAATTTCCCTTTGCTTGCATCGCACCTGGTGGCCACACTGGAACGCCATGCTCTTTGAAGCGTCCTGAAAACAAATAGCTGGTTCAGTAAGAGTGTGTTGAAAGCAACACATTTCACGGCCAACCTAGATCTACGCGCTAAGTCAATGCAGCAATTGCATAGCAGTACGAGTAGCAAACACATCACACAGACCTGGCAAACACCGCATTGAAGCTGCTGCTTGATCTCATCATCTTTTTCTTTCAAGCGCGATTTGCAGGCGTCAAATACTCTGGAAGAGGAGGACAAGGTGGAGCATTCAAATAACAAATAACCAAATAAATCAAAACAAGTTTGATAGCCTTCCACCACAAACTCCTACATCTTACATGAGTGTCTTACACAAGTGTGTGCAATTGAACCTAATTGATGATTTTGATTGTGGTGATAAACTTCTGGAGCAAAGACCAACTTTTTGTCCTCCTTGTTTATTTAAGCTACAGTCATCTTTCCTGTAGGCTGAGGTGAAATCATTTGAACAACTTCAATTAGAGGGAAGATCAGCTAATTGTCCTACCGGACTTTGGCTTTCTCCAGGTCCTCCACAATATCATTTAGGGCTGTAGAGGTAAGCTTGCTGATCGCCTCCGGCCGCCCTTCCAGCTTTGCCAGCTTTTCTTCAGCTGCCTCACGTGCCTTGGTGGCCTGGGACTCCCTCAACTTAAGGCCTTTCTTTTCTTGCTTGTTATTTCGCACCTCCCGCTCCAGCTGCTGAGACGCTAGATTCCTTTTACGTACGTAATCCTGTAAGAACAGGAACGTGATAATTTCAGGTTTAAAACTTGCGAGCATTCGAATTATTTGCAAGACATCGTTTCTTCACACCTTCACTTGGCTCATCAGCACTGCGCCATCTTCCTCAGCAACTTTCTGTGATAATAAGGTTAGCACAACATGTGTATGGTTTCATGGCACATTGCCCTACAACATGCTGTGAACAGGGCATCACCATGGGACGTAGCAGCACATGCTGGTAATCCTTTAGGTTGGCATCTTCCAGAGATTTGAGCAGTCTGTTCTCCAGATCGTCGCTAAAAACCTTCTCATTATAGTAATCAACCAGCTCAAAATCTTGCCATTCAATCCAAAACTCTGCAAGTGCACGCGCTTTTAATTCAGAAACCTTGCTCTGTGGAAGGAAGGCAAAGGCAAGATGTTAACTGGTTCCGCGCATGTTGTGTCACCTGTGCCCCCCTCTCCTGCAGGCTTACCTTGCTGTCAATCCACACCTTACGCAATTGCTCTAGTTTACCAGGTTGCTGTAAAACTACGTATAGTAAAAATATCATTTCACAGATCCGGTGTGAATTGTCGTATAAATAATATATAACTTTGGACACTACCAATATTAATCCACAGTGCGAGCATTCCGGTACTCCCATCTATTCATATGGCATGCAATCTATACTTTTCGGTTGGAATATTCAAAAATTACCAGTTATAACATATTACGCCTCATACAGCCAAAGTCAGCACCTCCCGTCTTTCGCAATGGACCAAGTAAAAAATAAGAAATATCCAGGGGGGTAGAGGGGCGGGAAGAGCCTTGTTTCATGAGTGCTGTAAGGTGCAAAGGTTCAAATTCGCCTGAATTGGTTGGCCAGGTGCCGAATGAAAAAAAAGAATCCTGATTTGCATCCGTTTGAAGGATTTTAAAGGTAGAAATTTCCACCCACGCTGGTTTGCCGGTTGTTCTCTATTGTTGTGTTATATCTGTTCATAACTTATTTTAATTTAGCTAACACTATTTCACTAAGCTAAGTCAGTCAACACAATAATGCTGGATTTCTGCACCGCCCTCTTCCCCTCCTCCCTCTCTCACCTGGAAGAGAGAACATATGAAAGCATAGAAGAGCGTAGGCGGAAGGTAAGGGTTGCCAAAATGCATGAGTCGTGGCAGGTCAAAGATTGCACATTGTGGCCAAACCTAAATTTTCCATCTGCGACTGAAACCATCACAGGCCGCTTCAGCAGTGAGGCAGCTAAAGTCTCGGGCCCTATCCATGCAAACTTCGGTCAGCGCAGCAGAAGCTGCCGTGAGGTGAAGGAGGAGAGGTGATGTGTAAGTTAATGCGTTTGACTTGCTATTCTCAAACGGGTGCCTTACCCTCGCTCAATGCAGCTCACAAAAAGCAATAGTTACCAGCCTGAAAGAGCTTTATGCAGCGCATGCATACTTGGCAGTGTCGCTGGAAAAAAAGGCGATTCCAAATGCTGAGACTTGTGTGCAAGGAGCAAAGGTAGGTGTTTTCACATCAGTGTATTTTGGGGTGTGAAATCACAATCTGCACTGTATAAGAACGGATGGTCTGCATTTAGGGAGCTCGCTCTGTATGGTACCTGAAATAATCATTTGCCGGACTTTCTTGCGACTTTTCTACTTTGCAGCTGCTGTCACATGCTTACCCTGACACGTCTTTCCTGCAAAGGGAAGCATCCCTTCTGGTCCATGGAATGCACAAGTAAGTAATGTAGTGTGCAGGTTTCATTCAGTATTTTTTGGCAGCGATTCCCATCGGCAGTATGCAGGTTTCATTCAGCATTTTTTTGGCAGCGATTCCCATCGGCAGTATGCAGGTTTCATTCAGTATTTTTTGGCAGCGATTCCCATCGGCAGTATTGCAACTCAGCCCCATGCCCTCTCACTGCCGACGGAATTGAGTCCGGGAACGCATGTAAATATTGTGATTGTATCCTTACACAGTCCCTGCTGAAATAGATAATACCTGACAAATTGTGTGAAGCAGAAATACCTCACAATCCCCCTTAGGGTTCCCTGACAGATATTTGGTGCCACTGAGAGTTGCAAATGCGCATATTTATACATTGTATTGTGAGGTAGAAATCACCAGGCAGATTTCAAAATAATAAGTGCCCAAATGTATGTTAGCAGGTAATATGTATATTTGCATATTTATGCTAAAGAGTAGTAACGTAAAATAAGCACTACTACACTACCATCTTATAATAGTTATCTGACTTTCACCTCTAAACTGCGAATGTGCAGGAGTGTAAGACAACAGAAGGACCTTGCAGCGAGCTGCGCCTATGATATAGCACTGCTTGCACAGCATTTAGCAGAAGCACAGGCATACTTTGATGTGTTAGAACGTCAACTTACCCTGGTAAGTGGTTGCCATTAAGCATGCTTCAAGCAGAAGTTCTTGTAATTTTGACTTTGCAAACCTCCGAACACATCAAACAACTTGTTTTTAATTTTGCACCTTGAACTTGCAGGCAACCAGTGATTTACAGAGCCTGCAAGGCGAGCTGGCCGCAGCACGTGCCTCTTATAACTTGTTGCTCATGCCGAAACAGTGGTCTCGTTATAAGTGGTGATCTATAAAGTGATATTGTGGCTCCGGTGCCTGGTGCACAAACTAGTACAAATAATTCCCCTTTAAGACGAGACTTTGGACTGATAATAGAGCCCCCTCCTACTGCTGTCTGCAAACAGCGTTTTTGGGGGTGGGCTTTTATTAAGGTAAGGTAAGGTTACATCAGTTACATCACTATACATGTCTCAAAGGGCATCTCAGCGGAAGTTTGGAAAAAGCCTGAAACTACACCTGGCTAACAAAAGAAACAGGAGCTAGAGGAAATATGAAACAGATGTATGTAGAAGAGAAAGTGTATAGAGGTGTTATAGCGGTTAACCATATGTTTGTTGAACTATCTTGCCACTGCTTGCGCAATGAAAACCATCCTCTTTACACCTGGTCCTTAGTCAGTTTTAGTTTCAGTTTTTCCCTCTTCCTTGCCTCTTGACTTCAGCTTCTTGCTGTCTTAATTGGTAGGTATGGGTGCCAACAGCCCAGTCTCAGTCTTAGCCACTTCAGTGTTTCTTAGTTTTTTGTAGGCTGGTTTCTCTCTGCTCAGTTTTTCTTTAGGCAGAGTTTTTGGGGACCCCCCCCTCCAATACTGGATGGAGCTGAGCCGGAGTAGAACTACCATCAATTCTCATCAGGAGCTGGTTTCACTGCCTGTGTAGTTTTTTCTTAATTATGCGCAAAATGCTCATGAAGGAGCATAAAACATAAAAATGTAGCTTAAAGCATGAAAATGTGTACCGCTCTGGGACTACTGTCATCTGTCACGCCCAATTGTTGACAGCGACGAATCGTGTGACAGAGCAGTTAAGTTGGTTGGCAGTTGAGAGTTCCTTTATGTCTTGTTCAATAAGGTAAGGTAAGGTTACATCGATATATATGCCTCTGGTGGGCATCTGAGCGGAAGCTTGGAAAAATGCCTGTAACCAAACCAAAAAAACGCTAGAAAAATCAAGGGAACAGGGCTAGGCACTTAGCTACAAAAGAGGCAACACTGTAGCTATTTTTGGTGTTGCTGTTGCCGCAACACCAAAAATATCAGGTCTTGTTCAGGTCTTGTTCAAAATTATCAGGTCTTGTTCAATAAGCTGGATGGCCAGTCTTATTGATAATTGGTCTTTGTGCTGAGTCTTATACTTTGCAGTGACGGTAATTTGATATGACACATCACTTTCCATAATCACCTGTAAATATACATATCTGGGGACTCCTTTCTCAAATCTCTTACCTGCAGAAGGGGAAGTCTGTACCGATCTTGGCAGAGCAGCTGGAGCAAACCTGGCCAAAGAAATAGACACATATGATAGCTGGTGATAACAGGCTAGGAAACATAAAGTGCAAACAGGAAGAGGTTGAATCCGGGGGCTGTCTTGATGCCTTCTTAAAACTCTTACAAAGGTCGAAATGCTAAAATCGGGATTCCTTCTGGTAGCTACCTGGTGGCCACACTGGAACGCAACGCTCTTTGAAGCGTCCTGAAAACAAGCACTCAGTCCATTAAGAGTTTGTGGAAGAAAAGCATTTTCAATAAATACCGACCTAGGTCTGCATGCTAAGTCATTGCAGAGGAAACAAGGTTATGCAAAGTACTTACTGGCTACGAGGAGTCGCAAACATTTTTTACGGACCTGGCAAATGCTGCATTGAAGCTGCTGCTTGATCTCGTCATCTTTCTCTTTCAAGCGCGGTTTGCAGGCGTTTAAGATTCTGGAAAAGGACAACATGGAACATTCATGATCAAAGAAGTCAAAACAAGCTTGGTAGCCTCCCCCACCACAACCTCCTACATCTTACATAAGTATGTGCAATTGAACCTATTTGATGAATTTGATTGTGGCGATTGAGTTCTGGTGCACAGACCATCTTCGTGTCCTCCGTTGAACATTTATTTAAGCTATTCTCATCTTTCCTGTAGGCTGAGGTGAAATCATTTGAACAACTTCAACTAGAGGGAAGATCAGCTAATCGTCCTACCTGACTTTGCCTTTCTCCAGGTCCTCCACAAGATCATTTAGGGCTGTAGAGGTAAGCTTGCTGATCGCCTCCGGCCGCCCTTCCAGCTTTGCCAGCTTTTCTTGAGCTTCCTTCAGTGACTTGATGGCCTGAGACTTACTGACCCTCCGCTCATCATTGCTTTGCTGAGTTGCTGAACTTTTCTTCAAACAGAGTTTTTGTTGTGCAGGGTTAAATCCTTTGATTTTGTAACTGCTGGAAAGTTTGCAGTTTGCAAACACAGGGGTACAGCACAGAGCCTCACCGATGTACGCAGCAGCACATATTGGTGATTCCTTAGGTCCGCATATTCCAAGGATTTGAGCATCCTGTTCTCCAAATCTGTGCTGTAAATCTCCATTCCAAAAAAATCGACCAGCTCAAACAATGGTGCCATTGGACCCCAAACTCTGCGAGTGCAGCTGCTTTTAACTCATACACTTTCCGCTGGAAGGAAAGCCAAAAACTGGTCAGTGACAAGCAACATGCAAGGAAGTTTCTCACGTACCTATACCGTTTTTTGTGTTTACCTTGCTGCTGAACTACAGACAATTTTCCTGATCCAGTTTACCAGGTTGCTGTAACACCATGTGGAGTGTGTAATTACTTCACGGATCACGAAAGTGAAAAGTGATGCAAACAATTCGTTAACTTTCCGCCAAGGAGCCCTCGATGCTGCTGCTGCGCGACAAACGATCGCGTTCATCACAAATTTCACTCCCACGTGTAGATTGTTCGCACTATTGTAGTTGTAGGCGATATTCGACCAAAAATTGTGAAAGCCTGGTGTGGACCCTTTTTATGGCGAGTTGCAATTTCAATGTCGCGCCAAAACTTTTTTTTTCTGCCCAAAACCGGAAAAACCGGAAAAAAACCAGCAAAACCGAGCCAAAACCGGATAAATCATTTTAAAAACCAAAAAAAACCTAAGGCTCCTTGTCGGGATGCGGACTAGGGGCGTGCAGCTGAATGCAGCCGTGATGGCGCAGAGCGCGGTGCCTCCTCCTCCTCCCGCAAGCGCGCCAGGTCACCTTCCCCTCCCGCCATCCCAGCACCAGCAGCCGCCGTCCCAGTACTCTTTGTGTATGAGCGTGCTGGGGGGGCGCCTCAGAGGTCCTGCCCCCTTTGCCTGTAGGCTCAAGGACTTCTTGATGGTGCAGGAAGGCTCCCGCAATCCTCTCCATTATTGTCCGCTTGCACGGATGACCTCCTAACTCTTTGTTTGACTTTTTACTTTCTTACTTTCTTACTTTCGCTTTCAATACAATGCGTTCCCTAAGATGCTTGGAGTAGGGACGGTGCACAGGCACCAGGAGGTCAGCCATGCTCCTTCTCCTCCCCCACTCTTTGTTTGACTTATTTGACTAAATTATAGGTTTTCCTGGTTTTCCGGTTTTTGAAGAAAAATTTTCCTGTTAGGGGGTCGCGACATTGAAATTGCAACTCGCCATAAACGACAATAAAGGTCGGCAGGGTTTGGCGGTTTAACACCTTTGCTTGTATTGTCTCTGCATATAATTTATTTCAATTTAGCTAACTACACTTGCTGAGTCGGCTCCAGCGGCAGCCGAGACACACTGGAAGTGTACATAGAGAGTATTCCTTCAATATTATGAATGCGCTAATTTCATTGGTTGGTTTTGGTTCCAGACTTCCAGTACTTCCAGACAGATTCCCATAAAAAATAAAATAATAGCAATATCCATAAATTTGACCAGCCTGCAGCAATATAAAAACTGATCGTGCTGCTGCTGCCGCACCCGCCACCTACTTAAGCCGGGCCCCAGTCTGGCAAACAGGGGCCTGGGTGAAGTAGAGGAAGAGTTCTAACAGCCATGCACAAAGGAATGCCGCAGAATGATAGCAAGCCTGGTATGTGTGTGCCGCACCCGCACGCATGCAGATACACGCCCACGCAAAGACGTGCACGTTTATGTGCACACACACACACACACGCACACACACACGCACACACACACACACACACACACACACACACACACACATATATGCAGCACACATGCACATGCATGCGCACATACACACAAGCACAGCACACAAAACTCACCCTTGCTTACATGCAGCCCCTTTGGTATGCTCCAAGGACATGTACGCAGACCCGAATATGCCAAGGAAGATGTAAGTACTTTTTGTTGTTAAGCACTTCATCCTTGTTAGCCGACATGTAACAAGGCAACATACACCGCCTAATGCATGCGCACTGATTCGAAAAGGCGTACATGTTTAGACTCACCTACATGCACGCAGACATATACACAGACGCATGCACATGTTAGACATATACACAGACGCATGCACATGTGCACTGTGAAGAAGAGCATGGTCTATTGCACGTACGCATGTATGAATATTGGCAATAGCATAAACTACGCACTTATGTACAATACATATGCGTAATCTTGCGTACATGTGTTAAACCCAACTAAACACATGAAAAATCACAGCATCAAGAAACACATTTTGATCTAGTCAACGTACGTACACAGCTAGTTCACGCTACGAAACAAGGTTACACCTTTGCTCACAGCAGCCGCATACATAGAGCCGCATACTTGTACGCATGATTATACACATACAGTAGAGACAGTTTGACAGCAGTTCCACATGCCCATCCATAGCGTGCTAGAGGCTGTTTGACAGCAGTTCCACATGCCCATCCATAGTGTGCTAGACTCTCACACAGCAATGGCATGCCTGCCTCCTCTCCGTGCCTCGCAGCCAGCAAATCCAGTTTGGACTTCAGACGCCGCAAGAGATCGTGAAGTGCGGCGTGTTCCATGTGTACGAGCGAAACCTGTACAAGGTACACATGTGTAATTAAGCCACACATAAGTTTGGCCAGAACCGTATGAAGTGCAGCGTGTTCCATGTGTACGAGCGGAACCTGTACAAGGTACACATGTGTAATTAAGCCACACATAAATTTGGCCAGAACGGTATGAAGTGCGGCGTGTTCCATGTGTACGAGCGGAACCTGTACAAGGTACACATGTGTAATTAAGCCACACATAAATTTGGCCAGAACCGTATATGTACACCGTATATTTGGTGGTTTCCCTGCTGAAAAGCCGTATATACACCGTATGTACATGGTTCCAGCCAACCGTATATACAAGTGTAATTTAGCCACATTTTTTGGGTTGGCCAGAACAGGAGGTGTATACCGTATTTTTGGTGATGTCCCTGCCTGTAACCTGCCTATAAGAGCACGCGTACTAGGTGCCCTGTCTAAGATAATTGGTGTCATGGTCATAGTGCAGCACATGTCATGTTTCTATATCCTAGCTGTGTCACCAGGCCACTTTTACCACTTATACACCTTGCACAGCAATTCTTTAACGTGGTTAAGGTGCCGCGCAGGTCATACTGCTGCACATGTCACGTTTCTATATCCTAGCTGTGTCACCAAATCACTTTACAACTCATACACCTTGCACAGCAATTCCTTCACGTGAGCAAGGTGCCGCGCAGGTCATACTGCTGCACATGTCATGTTTCTGTATCCTAGCTGTGTCACCAGGCCACTTTTACCACTTATACACCTTGCACAGCAATTCTTTAACGTGAGCAAGGTGCCGCGCATGTCATACTGCTGCACATGTCTTGGTTACATCCTAGCTGTGTCACATCCTAGCTGTGTCACCAAATCACTTTACAACTCATACACCTTGCACAGCAATTCCTTCACGTGAGCAAGGTGCCGCGCGTGTCAGTTGCTCTCCTTTTTTTCGCTACTGCTGTTCACTCTAACAGCATGCAAATTGAATTTAACACAGCACGCACTCACAACTGTATTACGGACTTTTTTTACCATTTTTTATGCTTTTAGCTTCGACTATCTGTTCATTTGTTGTTGTGTGCTCTACAATGTCGCACGTCGCGCTATACACCATTGCACTTTATACTGCAATTTAATAATTTGCGCTGACCGTTTTACACATTTGTTGTGTGTACATTGCTCACACAAGACGTCCTTGTTTGGCTTACAGATGCCAGATACTGCATTTTAATAACTTGTACTGACCGTTTCACACATATATTGTGCGCACATTGCTCACACAAGACGTCCTTGTTTGGCTTACAGATGCCAGAGCGAGTGCCGTACCCCAATGGAGTCTTGGATCGGCGAATGGTGCGTGGTTAAAGCAAGCACTGCTGATGGCATGTGAAGACAAGTACTGCTGTTTTGCATTTGAAAGCAAGTTCTGCTGATCTGCAAGCGAAGGCAAGAGTGCCTTCAGAATGCTACAGAATGTGGGGGTAGACTATGTTTGCTATTCGTCAATGCTACAGAATGTGGGGGTGGACTATGCTTGAAATTCGTCAATGCAACAAGGTGTGGGGGTGGACTATGTTTGCTGTTCGTCAATGCTACATAATGTGGGGGTGGACTAAGTTTGCTAATCGTAAAATGCTACAGAATGTGGGTGTGGACTAATGTTGGCTATTCGTCGCACCTCACCCAGACAGAATGTGGGGGTGCCTTTGCTCTTCGGCAATGCTACAGAATGTGGGGGTGGACTATGTTTGCTGTTCCTCAATGAATGCTACATATTGTGGGGGTGGACTGTTTGTCAAATGCTGTTCGTCAAATGCTACAGAATGTGGGGGTGGACTGTGTTTGCTAATTGTCACACCTCATCGTCACACCCACGATCATGTGCTCTTTCTGTCATACAGGGAACCACGAGCAAGACAGCCATTTGTGACACGTGCGGTCTCAAGCTCGCTGACTGCGCGGGACACTTTGGTACGTGCGTGTCTTTGTGTGAGTGTGTTTGTGAATGTGTGTGGCAGCGCGTGTGTCTGTGCATGTGTGTGCATGCGTGTGTGCTCTGTGACTTAGTTACTTATGACTTTGTGCATGGTGCACGGGTGTTTGGGTGCGTGCGCATGTGTGTGTGCTATTGTCTTTGTGTACTTTAGCTATTGTGTGTGTATGCGCGTGTGCGATCATGCTCTATTTGATTGCATCGTCCACCCTTCCCCAACCCTGCTCAATGATACTCTAAGATTACTTCAGCTGTTCCTTGCTTGAATTGCCTATCACCTTCAGTATCCCATGCCTGAGTAACACATTATTACGCCCCAGGCTACATCAAGCTGGAGCTACCCTCCATATATCCATCAACTGTTCCTTGCTTAAAATGCCTTAAAATGCCCATTACCTTCCCATGCCTCAGTAACACTTTAACACGCTCCAGGCTACATCAAGCTGGAGCTACCCTTCCATTAACTGTTCCATAAAATGCCTTAAAATGCCTATCACCATCCCATGCCTCGGTGACACTTTATTACGCTCCAGGCTACATCAAGCTGGAGCTGCCCGTCTTCCACATTGGCTACTTCAAAAACACCATCCAGCTGCTGCAGTGCATCTGCAAGTCCTGCTCGCGCGTCCTGCTGCCAGAGTCTCAACGGCAACTGTGGCTGAGGTGCATGCTTTTGTGTGTGCGTGTGTGTGTGTGTTTGTGTGTGTGTGTGTTTGCGTGTGAGTGTGTGTGTGTGTTAATGCGTGTGTGAGTGTGTGTTTGTGTGTGTGTGCGAGTGTATGTGTGTATGTGTGCGTGTGCGTGCGCATGTGTGCATGTGTGTTATAATGTGCTTATGAGTCTGTGGACGCAACACTCCTGCACGGCTCATAGCCACTTCAGCCCTCCCTTTTTTCAGTTTTTGTTTCAAAAGCGCTTTAAGCCTATTATCTCTCTTATTTATGCTGGTGTATTTGCTTTTTCGCAGCCCTCGGCCCATCTTCAGACATCGTACAACTGCTTTTCTTTTCATACGGTCTTCAACTTTTAATCAAGTCATTCAAACCTCTCAGACAGTTGGATGATGCCCTGCTGTTTCAAATATCATGCGGCCTTTTATCCTCTACCACTCCGTTCTCATTCAAAACCCCAAACACTTCTATTGCGTGGGCAGGCGGTTTCGGAGCTCCAGGACGGAGCGCACCCAAAGGGAGGCCCTCTTCAGAAAGGTGTGATACCGACGCCATGAAAAAGAGGCCATGCCATTCTGCTGAAACTGATGTAGCTGTTTTTTATTCAGATGTAGCTGGTTTCAGTAGGAGATGTGGCTGTTTTAGAAACAAACGCCATGCCGTGCTAAAGTGTCCTGCACGTCACGAGACAAACCCATGCGTGGACGCTTGCGTAACAGGAACGTGTTTATTTAATGTCCTCTTTTCCTGTGTGTGTTCAGGTCAACGATGCCTGCAAACGCCAAAAGTATTGCCCTCACTGTGGGAGCTTCAACGGCACGGTCAAGTAAGCACGTGTTGTATAGATCTGGCGGCTGTCAAACATATTACATGTCATCATCCAAAGCAAAAGTACCACCGACGAAGGCCCAGAATGAGCATGCTTTTCAAACGTTTTTAGGTGATGTGCTCCCTTAAATATTTAAGCTCGGCACTGATGTATAGGTTCCACTGGAGTTGAGGATTACTTACTTTTGGCGACACCTTGTTGTGCTGGAATTCATACTCAATCATGCACGTACACGCACACGCAGGAAGACCACGGGGTCGCTCAAGATCATTCATGACCGGTATGACCCTAAGAAGAACTCCGCAATACATGAGGAGTACAAGGTGGGTTTTTGATGAGGTTCAGTCATGCACATGTGGTCGGTGCACTTAAAATCATGCATGACTTGTATGACCCCTAGAACCCAGCGGATTATGAGGAGGATACGGAGGGTGCCCTGATGAGGTTCAGTCATGCACATGTGGTCGGTGCACTTAAAATCATGCATGACTTGTATGACCTCTAGAACCCAGCGGATTATGAGGAGTATGAGGAGGGTGCCCTGATGAGGTTTAGTCATGCACATGTGGTCGGTGCACTCTTTGGTCAGCATGAGTTGTATGGCCCCAGTAGAACTCTGCAATGCATGAGGAGCATGAGGTTGGCACTGTGCAGTCAGTCATGCTGTCTTGATGTGGGTGCATGTAAAGTCAGTCATGCTGTCTTGATGTGGGTGCATTGTTTAGCCAGTCATGCTGTCTTGATGTGGGTGCTTTTTAAGTCAGTCATGCTGTCTACCATGTGGGGTGCATACTCAAACGCTGTCATGCATCCTTAAACAACGTGGACGCACTTCCTTTTGGTTTTTTGATGCGGGGAGCATGCAATCCCTCTATGCATCGATGCCTGTTGCAACACATACTCGCATTTTGTCATGCATCCTTAAACAACGTGGACGCGCTTCCTTTTGGTTTTTTGATGCGGGGAGCATGCAAACCCTCTATGCATCGATGCCTGTTGCAACACATACTCGCATTTTGTCATGCATCCTTAAACAACGTGGACGCACTTTTGGGTGATGCGGGCAGCATGCAAACCCTCTATGCACCGAGGCCGGTCTCAACACATACTCGCATTTTGTCATGCATCCTTAACAACGTGGACACACTTCTGGGTGATGCGGGGAGCATGCAAACCCTCTGTGCACTGAGGCCGGTCTCAACACATACTTGCATTTTGTCATGCATCCTTAAACAACGTTGACACACTTCTGGGTGATGCAGGCAGCATGCAAACCCTCTATGCACTGAGGTCGGTCTCAACACATACTCGCATTTTGTCATGCATCCTTAAACAACGTGGACACACTTCTGGGTGATGCGGGCAGCATGCAATCCCTTTATGCATCGATGCCTGTTGCAACACATACTCGCACTTTGTCATGCATCCTCAAACAACGTGGACGCACTTCTGGGTGATGCGGGTAGCATGCAAGACCCTTTGGGCATCCAGGCCCGTCGCAATCTGCTCAACTTGCACCTTGGTGCCTTCCTTACTATTTTGCTTGTATCTTCCTCTGATTTATTGGATTGCACACACGTCACTCTATAGCTCTATATAATCACCCTCTGGTCATCGCTATGTGATTACTTATTGCGTATGCTCCAAACGTCCTTTGAGGAGGCCCTTAACCCAACAAAGACCTGCTTTTGCGGCGACCTTATTCATTATGCATGGTTGACCTCTGTTTGCAGTAAGTGTTCAACACACACACACACACACACACACACGTTATGTAATTCACTTCACGTGACTTCAGGCGTCTTTTGAGGAGGCCCTGAAATACAACGAGACCCTGCGGCCGCACTTGGCCAAAGTGGCGGACGACCTGAACCCGCTGCGTGCACAGGTGTGTTCATGTTTCTGTGTGTGCACACGTTTGTGTGTGGGCACGTTTGTGTGCCTGCGTATGTGTGTGTAAGTGTGTGTGTGT
>Ga0307974_1000267_pt1 | contig 30584 bp, 31 predicted proteins | sample OrgLakmetagen784_FD_201812 | JGI IMG/M metagenome (GOLD analysis project Ga0307974, IMG submission 201812) | Saline water microbial communities from Organic Lake, Antarctica - #784 | ecosystem: Environmental > Aquatic > Non-marine Saline and Alkaline > Saline | place: Antarctica: Organic Lake... | reverse complement strand
ATAATGAAACTTTGCTTTCGCATTCAAGCCAGATGACTTGACGAAATGAGTTGAATAAGCATTGGTTATAGAAGTGCCAAAATGCTGAAAGTAGCCAATGGTAGGTCTGTACAAAGAGTTGTAGCACAACCCCCCTTGCTAGGCAAGAGCCTAAGCAAAGTAAATGACAGCCGACAACGATACCAGGCATATGACAAGCTTCTATAATGAAACTTTTCTTTCGCATTCGAGCCAGATGCTGATATATTTGCTGCTGTACTGCCGGAGTCCAGCTTCCAAGCGCTTGATGAAGGTATACACGTTGGCCCTCTTCATCAGACCCCACAGCTTGATGATTTGCCTGGCATCCAGAGGAAGATATGACAATGGTTAGGGTAATTGTGTCATTTTCCAATTAGGGTTGGACAACATACAGCTATTGTGGTGACAAACACTGTGAGGGATAATCATGGAGGGGCGTGAGTCTAGGTCCATCTGTACTGTTCAAAAGACGATTTTTTTTCCGGGAAAACTTGCCTGCAGCACGTTGGGTCCCGGTCTACATCAATGTGCCAGATCAGGAACAGATCGGAAAAGATCTGGGTCACATGGATGAGGTCCTTGAACTCGATGGCTGCAAGGTTGCATGACACACTGCTGGGATACCCAGGGGCACGCAAACCACAAGCGAGAGAATGGCACTCCTTTAGAACCTGGATGAGGTTTGAAGTAGATAAATTTATTAGGCATGTTTTCATAGGGAATTAAGTGGGTTACCGATTGGTATGAAGCTACAGAAGCAAGCACTGCAACCACCTTTGCTTTCTCGTGCCTGCTTCTCCTTAATTAATGTAGGGAGTATTTTTACTGGCCTGCTTTATTTTTGTTTTCTTTTCTTTACAAAACAGGCACTGCAATCACCTTTGCTTTCTCGTGCCTGTCACTGAGCTGCGCCAATTGTTCCTTCCATTCAAAGCTGAAGACCAACTGCGCATATTTAGCACAAAAAAACAATTGTTCCTTCCATTCAAAGCTGAAGACCAACTGCGCATACATAGCACAAAAAACCCAGCCATGCTGTCACGCTCAATTGTTGGCAGTGACGATTCGTGTGATTTATAGATTGTTGTGCTGAGACTTATACTTTGCAGTGACAGTGATTTGCTATGACAATACTGTTAAGGGCTTGTCAGCAAAGATGTTAAGAAAGTACCATTATGTTCCCACAATAAAACAACAATAGGCTTTCACAAATGTGCCTACCTTCCACACGCAATCCTTGAACATATCTTTTGCTGGGTCTAGCACATCTTCTCTGAACCTGAGCTGCCTCTGAGCCTGCTTCACGGCTTTTTGAAGCAAATCAACCTGGTGAAGGTAAACAGGCAACTCTGATGCACTCTTCATCTTTGTCAGGTGAAATTGCCGACCGACAAGAATAAGCATTAGCAGTCAACTAACAACTAGTCTTCAGCTTCTTGGAAAAGACTTATCAAGACAACCTCAGCTGATCTGTTTGCTTGCCACACGGTTTTTCGCTGCCACCAATTAGAAGTGACATATGAAAATGCAGAATGTTGTGGGGTATGCAATTTTGGCACAAGTTGTAAAGATGAGGCCTTACTTCGTCTGCCTCAAACAACAACCCCCGCCCATCTGCATCTTCTATAAGGCTTATCCACTCCTGGAATCAGAAGATCGAGGTGGCCAATGACAAAAGCTAGAAAATAACAGCTCAGAATGAACAAGATGCAAGTAGTGCAACATACGAGGAGCATAAGTCAAGGAGTTGAGTGCTGTGTGCGTGCTTGACTGCAATTTTGCAAATAATTTGTGTGTCGCTAACTGGGCACTTATACCTGTGAGCTCTTCAGAGTCTCCTTTCTACCAAATACCCAGACAGCATGCCTCCCACGCGTGATGGCCACATTTTGCCTGTTTGGTTTCTGTCATCAGAAAAGGAGTAAATGGGGTTACGCCAGCGTCATCCAGCTATACGCTCTAAGTGTAAAACAGTTCAAGTAAATGAAAACTGATAGCAAAAAGACTTGCCTTGACAAAGCCAATCCCTTTTGAGCTGCTTGCTCTCACAGTGCAAAAAATCAGCACGTCCACTTCCCTGTGAAAAACGTAGATAGAGCAGCACCAATCAAGCAGTATCGTAAGGTAGGCACTTCATCCATTTGGAGCTGTTAAACCTAAGCTGTCTATGAATCTGCTCCAGTTCTGAGATCCACACTGCCAAGAAAACCACTCCAGCTGCTCAGCAGAAAACGCTCAGCTTCTTTACCTAAGCTGTCTATGAAACTGCTCCAGTTCTGAGATCCACACTGCCAAGAAAACCACTCCAGCTGCTCGACAGAAAACAGTCCACCTTCCTTGTAAGCCGTCTATGAAACTGCTCCAGTTCTGAGATCGACGCTGCCAAGAAAACCACCTCACATCCCTTGGAAGCCGTCTACCGACCCAATCTGCACATTCAGGGAATCGCCCTCCCAAGTCATGGGCACTGGATTGGATGCAGCAGTAGCGCGGCTGGAGGGCTGGATGTTCAAGATGCCGGAAATGAGGCGGACTTGGGCAGTATAGGGGGCGATGACTGTTACAGACCGTGTAGACACAAAACTTCAGAGGGTAGTAAGCAACTCACTCTAAACGAGCACTTTGTTGTGTCAATGCACGACGTGGGAACAATGTTCTAGGCAAAGGTGCGCAAAAATAAGCAAGCGTTATTGCGTCAATGCACAACGTGGGATCAATGTTCTAGGCAAAGGTGCGCAAAAACAAGCAAGCTTTATTGCGTCAATGCAAATTGTGGAAACAATGTTCTAGGCAAAGGTGCGCAAGAACAAGCAAGCGTTATTGCGTCAATGCACCATGTGGAAACAATGTAATAGGCAAAGGTGCGCAAGAACAAGCAAGCTTTGTTGCGTCAATGCACAATGTGGAAACAATGTTCTAGGCAAAGGTGCGCAAGAATAAGCAAGCTTTGTTGCGTCAATGCACAATGTGGAAACAATGTTCTAGGCAAAGGTGCGCAAGAATGAGAAAGATTGTTAGGTAATATATCCTCCATGCCTGCGCAACATGCTGGCCAACGTACCTCCAACAGACAGGGGTGAGGCCAGAAGGGTGGGGCCACCGTCATCAGCAACACTGCGCAGGGATCTCACCACTGCTGCAACACACTGGGCCTCTATCTCGTTGAAGAAGCTGCTGCTGCCACGCTCCATTGCTTCACGGCCAAGGGGCACATCAACAAATGCATAGGGACCGATTTTGTTGAATACTGAGGATTTCGCCAGCAGGGCTGATCCAGGGCGCCCTCTCAGTACGTTAGGACCGTCCTTCAGCTGTTATACATGCAGTATAAATGTAAGCCAGTGAGCACACGGGTTGGTTGCTTCTAGCAGGGACAAAGGAAGCCAAATCAAGACCAGAACGCGACAGCTCCGTCTGGCACTTTACACCAAATATGCAGAGGCTCGCAATTCGGCTCACACAGAACTGGAAGTGAAATTATGAAGGTTCTGAACTTTATATTATTTTGAGAAATTCATCTTTCAAGCTCTCTTCTTGTGTACAATGTAAATATCAACTGGAGAAGTATCAGCTGGAAATGGGATTAATCAGCTGACACTTACCGGCAGAAGTATCATCTGGACTATCAAAGAGGTAGGAAATTTGCTTTCAAGCTTCATGTTCATTCTGTCAACTGCGCTGCCAAACTTGTCCATACCATGCGTGCACTTTCCAGTACTATTATCAACTCTCATCAGGAGCCGGTTTCAGGTCAAGCCTGCAACCCTCCTGATCCCCATTGATGTAGTCTTTTTTTGGTGGAGGAATTTTACGGAACCCGGTACCAAAGTGGCTCCTTTATCTTAATAAATGTCAGGATTGGTGTTTCACTGTCTGCATAGTTGTTTTTCCTTCCCTTTACATATAAACAGCCACAATGGACTAAACACATGCAAACCTCTTTGCTCGTTCAACGCTACTTGTATTTCATCTCACCTTGTTGTGGTAAAATGTTGCAGCAGGAAACATGCTGATGGCTGGGTGCATACGGTACTGGGTATCCAACTGCAAGTGCACAAAAGTAGAGAAAGTGGTCATGGTTAAGGGCAGGATACTTCATAGGAAATGATAGAAGGCAAAGCCGTACATACATGTGTGTGTGCGTGTGTGTGTGTGTGGGTGTGTGTGTGTGCGTGTGTGTGTGTCATATCAATGGCAAACTTGGAGAAATCTTTCTTGTACAATGCATAAGACGGTAAAGGTTATCCTACGGTTCTTCCAAAGCTGTCCAATGCCCGGTATGATTACATCAGGCATTGCTCCATGCTAATAAGCACGTGCACACATAACAATCCATCACATGCAACGCTCATTCACATACAGCTCGTGAACAGTCAAGAAGTTTGATTTGTGCCCTTTTTGCACTCACCATTGTGGGCGTGCACACCACGAGTAGTGATCAGTCAAGCAGCTTGATTTGTGAACTTTTTGCACTCACCATTGTGGGCGTGTACACTACAAGTAGTGATCATTCAAGCAGCTTGATGTGTGCCTTTTTGCACTCACCATGTGAACGTGCACACCACGAGTATAGAGCCTTTCAAACAAGCTGCGCCCATAGCCCTTGGCAGAGGCACAAGGGGAGATGACGGTTGCCTCCAACTGCTGGAAGTCGCCCACCAGACACAGCAGCTGGATTTCTTTGAAGTCCGAAAAGCACAATCAAAGATGTGAATGGCTCAGGTGTCACAGGAAAAGATTAGGTCGCTAGATTAGATCATTTGCACTTGGAAGCATTTAGGAAGCAGAGCATGTGGTAAGAAGAAAAGCTGGTGCTTTTGGGATTTCAAACATGCACACCCTACCCTGCCTGTTTCTAATTGACCAAGATGCAGGCAGAAAGCAAGAAAAGGATGATGCAAACAGCACAATCACCGCCTTTTGCTGAGTTCAGTGTGTAACACTTGAGCTCCAGTTTTTGGAGTGAAGCAAAGTGATATCACTCACATCATTCTTGTTTTTCATACTTGTTCTCACAAATTTATCCATTTTTTTACTTGGTCCTCACAACTGCTATTCCCGTTTTTTTGTTCTAGGATCTGCACAACCTAAGACATTCACAGCAAGCCGCACCTGGATGGTAGCATGTATGGTAATATGTAGTGTCCCTACTTTTCCATAAGCCACACCTGGAGGATGATGGCTGTCTCTGCCTCCACCAGCTGACATGCTTCATCTGAGAACAAAGAAAGTAAAATGTAAGTACAATGTTAGTACAATGTAACAGGCATATGGATATTTCAGGCATATGGATATTTAAGCGATAACTGTCTAAATGCTTAAAATATCGATGTAAGCGGGTTTTCTTACCTATGATGCAAGCGCCAAAGCCTCGTTTTGCCACCGAAGCCAGCACTCTGTCCCTCTGCTTGCTGGCCCACTCCAGACTGCGGCTTCGCTGAAGAATAGGACGCCCAGCAGATGCCACAGTGCTGCAGCGCAAGAAAGGGAGGAAAGACAAGCCTGGTGAGGTACCTGCGGTAGGATGCAGCTTCTAACACGCAGACTGCACCCTATAACTTGCAAAATCATTGTCAAGGCAGAGCTGAATCGTTTGTCTCCATCTTCACCAACCTGATTACCACTTGCACAAACCAGGCAGATCTGAACACACAAGCCAAGCAGATCTGAACACACAATCCAGGCAGATCTGAACACACAAGCCAGGCAGACCTGAACACCACTGTTGCACAAGCCAGGCAGATCTGAAAACACAAGCCAAGCAGATCTGAACACACAAGCCAGACAGATCTGAACACACAAGCCAGGCAGACCTGAACACCGCTGTTGCACAAGCCAGGCAGATCTGCTCCAGGGTATATTGCGTCAACTGCTGCTGCTGCTTCAACACAAGGCGCGCTCTGAAGCGGTGAGGCAGGAGGTCACGTGCTGCTGCCAAGAAGGCATGCTTATTTGCGTCTGCAGTGTCAATGCTTGCTGTTGAGTCAGCCGCCAGGCATTCGACCAGCTCCTGCATGTGGAATCATATCCGATAGATGATACGTTATTGTGAGTAAGCTTGCGATGATGGGTGAACATATTCCGGTGAATGCCTTACGTCGGCCTGTGTTTGAGAGCCTTTCTGCTGAAGGCCCTGGTTGGCCCGTGCTTAGAGTATCTGGTAAGCCAGAGCATGTGCTCATATCTTTTTGAGGTGCTGTGTATGCAAAGTAATAAATAGCTGCTTGCAAGGTTAAGTTTCTCCCTCATCTAGGATTTACCTGTAGGCAAAAATGCACCACACCACCCTCCCAATATTCCACCACCCTCTCAGCACCCTCTCTTGGTTTCTTTTGCGTGATGTCTGTTCTTGACGAGTACACGTGTGTGATGTACAAGTGCACGTTTGTGATGTACGAGTACACGTGTGTGATGTACACGTGTGTGATGTACAAGTGCACGTTTGTGATGTACGAGTACACGTGTGTGATGTACGAGTGCACGTGTGTGATGTACGAGTACACGTGTGTGATGTGTAAGAAGGACATAAAGAGTACTTTTGGCTGCTTATTGTTTGCCCACCTCTACTTCCTGCCTGTTCTGCCGGCCCATCTCCCTCCATGCACCCAAAAGCTGACCAAGGCTGCGCTGCAGGCTCTTCAGTTCCGACCAGGCCCCTGACTCTAGTAGCACTGATGGCAGGTCGTCACACAGTGTGCAGGCAGCTGAGCTTGCTTTGGTGCAGGCCTCTTGCAAGCGAACGTCAAGCCAGGCCCACAAGCTGAGGAACTGCCTGCTTCCCCCCTGGTCACCCTCCAGCTCAGCCTCGTCTGAAAATGTGTCAAGGTACTCTGCATGCAATGCAGGAGCACTCTCCAGCAGAGAGCACAGGTTCCGGCCTTCGCATAGCAGGGTCTGCCCGTTGAGCACTCCTGCAACACGTAGCACTAGTGTGTTTGTATGCATACAGAGATGCTGCCCGTTCAGCACTCCTGCAACACGTAGATCTAGTTGGTTTGTATGCATACAGAGATGCTGCCCGTTCAGCACTCCTGCAGCATGTAGCACTAGTGTGTTTGTATGCATACAGAGATGCTGCCCGTTGAGCACTCCTGCAATATGAAGCACTAGTGTGTTTGTATGCATACAGAGTTGCTGCCCGTTGAGCACTTTGCAACACGTGGCACTAGTGTGTTTGTATGCATACAGAGATGCTGCTTGTTCAGCACTCCTGCAACATGAAGCACTAGCTGGTTTGTATGCATACAGAGGTGGCGGTGTATATGCAAGACAAGAACCATACAGAATGGCTAGAACTGGGAAACCTAGTGTGTTCAACCATGAAGCATTTCCCTCCAAATCTGGGAAGAATTAAAGCAGATAATTTTTGCCCAAGTTGCTTAAGCGCAGATCCCAAACAGCACATTTTTTCTCATACAACTTGCACTGTTAACAAACCAGTTATCATTATCCAATGCAGTCAAGCCTATTTCACAACACCGCAGCTACCCCAAGTTTCTGTCAATGCCTACCGAGCAGGCGTCTTGCACGGCTGGCACTCCAGACCTTGTCAAGCATGCTGTCAGGGGCAATGCGGTCCTCACTTGCAAGCAGCACAATGTCGCCCAACGTGCAGGCCCCTTTCTTGCCACCCGTGAGCTCTGTGACCTGAATGTGCACATGTGTCAGGCCGTAACACAGCCAATATCAAGACATGTGTCAGGCCATACCACAGCCAATATCAAGACACGTGACAGGCCGTAACACAGCCAATATTAAGACACATGTGGCAGGCCGTAACACAGCCAATATTAAGACACATGTGGCAGGCCGTAACACAGCCAATATCAAGACACATGTGTGAGGCCATAACACAGCCAATATCAAGACACATGTGTGAGGCCATAACACAGCCAATATCAAGACACATGTGTGAGGCCGTAACACAGCCATTATCAAGACAAATGTGTGAGGCCATAACACAGCCAATATCAAGACACATGTGTCAGGCCATAGCACAGCCAATATCAAGACACACGTGTGAGGCCGTAACACAGCCAATATCAAGACACATGTGTGAGGCCATAACACAGCCATTATCAAGACACCGCACGTCAATCACAGCACATCAAACACAGCCACACCGCACGTCAATTATAGTTATATCAGCTGGTGCAGAGCATGCTAGAGGCTTATCAACAGATGAGGAAGTACGGTTTGGAAGCTAGAGTGTGATCAAGTTTGGAAGTTCCTGGTAACATTTGGAAGCTAGACAGAGCTGCCGGTCACTCTTTTTAGCCTGATTCCAAGCTTTGCTCTACAACTTATGGCGGGTACCCACTGGGCAGCAGTGAGGACACTACCCGTGTGCATCTTCCGCTGGGTGGTGCAGAACACAAAGCAACATCCATTCCTAATCCTTGCCGGCAGTGTTTACACTATCTGCTTTTTTCTCCTTCTCTTTAAAACCCGTGTGCTCATAGCAGGTTAACACTTGCTCGCTGAATTCTCTCTACCGCGCATAGTATATGATATGGTACTATGTAATTAATCAACTGAGATTGCGTTGGAATTGATTTGAGAGGTGTACGCAAAGGTAAACGCAAAGGGATTAACAAACACTTGAAGCTGTCGACCTATTGCCATCCAAAAAACATCCTAAAAAGGCAGATAATTAGGGTGTTCCCCCAGCCTATTAGCCAATATCGTGTACCCCCCTCGACTTTTGATTCAGTTTCAAGATCTGAGGCATACACAACATGTTATGGTTATGTACAGCCTCTTGGCTTAAGGTTAGGTAGGGTTACATCACTATATATGCCTCAAAGGGCATCTCAGCGGAAGTTTGGAAAAGGCCTGAAACTACACCTGGCTAAACAAAAGAAACAGAAGCTAGAGGAAACCTCTTGGCTTAAGCACAGGCTACACAAAACCAACCTTGAGCAAGGGACTGATGAAACGAGTTGCAACCTCCGCCACTGCCATGTTTGTTGGAGCACATAGCAACACACTAGATCGCGTTGCAAGCTCAGACAGCATTACTACGATGGTGCTAGTCTTGCCAGTGCCTGCAGCGGCAGGGTGTATGATCATAGACACGCGTGTAATGTACAAGCAAATCTATCAGGGTGTAAGGTTATAGGCAAGTGTGTAACGTACAAGCAAACGTGTGTAACATACAAGCAAACGTGCTTTACATACAAGCAAACGTGCGTTATATACAAGCAAACGTGCGTAACATACAAGCAAAGAAGTCCACGGCAGGAAAAGTGCCGTAATGACTGCCGTTATGATAGCCGTTATGATAGCCGGTGTATGACTGCCGTTATGATAGCCGGTGTATGACTGCCGTTATGATAGCCGGTGTACGATGACTGCCGTTATGATAGCCGGTGTATGACTGCCGTTATGATAGCCGGTGTATGATGATAGGTGTTGAATGTACAAGCAAGGAAGAGGAAGCACACAGGGCACTGTCTCAGGAAAAAGTGACGTTATTGCTGCTGTTATGATATATCAAGCAGCAAGCTAGCAGCACCACCAACTAATGAATGCAACAGCCAGCTCTGTTCTCAATACTTCTCATGCGTAACTGTCTACCCTCAGCCAGCTCTGTTCTCAGCACATCCTCATACGTGACTGTCTACCCTCAGCCAGCTCTCTTCTCAATACTTCCTCATACGTGACTGTCCTCATACGTGACTGCCTACTCTCAGGGAGCTTATTCGATTTTGACAGAAAGCATTATTGCTTCATTGGCGGTCCCTAAACCAGCAAGATGCTTCTCTACGCAGTCTTTGCCTTTCATGCTGATCCCTGCCACTGCCTGTTCTCACCTGGAGGTCCCTGGACCAGAAGAATGTTCCCTGCACAGTCTTTGCCTTTCATGCTGCTCCCTGCTACTGCCTGCTGCACTGCCGCTTGTTGGCTAGGGTTCAAATCTGTGCATACGTCGCTCTCCTCTCTTTCACTGCTGCTGCTACTGTCACTGTCACTGTCGCAGATTTGCGCTGATAAAAGGCACCTGAACTGTGCTGGGTCAGCTGCAAGAACCCTAAGCAGGAGAGGGGATGGCTGCAAACAATCCATGGCTTCCGCTAAGGCAGACCAGATGCGACCCCCTGTGGCCCCACTGCCAATTACAGCAATTGACCAAGGATTGCGGTCTGCTTGCTCTGACTGCAGCTCATGGTGCATCCAGCTGCCCTCAGGTGCTAAAGCAGCAGGGTCGGGCAAAAATCAAAGGATGCGTTACGTCAGTTGACAAGGGTTAATCAACTGTCTGAAAGACAGCGCTGAGTAGAGCAAAATTCATACACCTGTTCCTCCTTAAAGCCTGAAAGGTAGCGTTGAGTAGAACAAAATTTATCCTTATCATTGAGGTTCCGGCATGCGTCTGTTGTGAAAGTACGGCTCTGTGTCACGCCCAATCAGTGGCAGCGACAAATCGTGTGACAGAGCAGTTCGTTGGTTGACATTTGAAAGTTTATGTATATCTTGTTCAGTAAGCTGGATGTGCCAGTCTTATTGATAGTCTTTTATCTTTTGGATTTGATTGTTTTGGTAATCAATTGACATGTGAGCATTCTTAGAGGTACCATTAGAGGGGATCCTTAAAAGACAACAATTCTTAACATGATGAGACCGAGAATGTCTGAGTGAACAGTCCCAGCTCCGGGAAGGGATAGTGGTGTGGCAGCCAACCAAAGATGAGTAGGAGCACTAGCAGATAGACTCAAGAGTATGAGCAGAGAGCGCACAGGCGTGGATGTACAGAACTGGTAGAAGCATTACGGACCATTGCGATGCAAAGAACTCACTCCTCTGCTGGATGGTTTTTCCACCTTGAAAGCTGTTGGAGGCCTTTCTTTATCCGAAGGCGCCTCAAATTATTAGTAGATGTGCTGAGTCTTATACTTTGCAGTGACGGTAATTTGATCTGACATCTGCATGCTGGGTGATCTCACCTATAGGTTCCTTACCTGATAAAACCACACGGGTCTCTGCGCCGCCAGACTCCCGGACACTCTCCACATAGCAAAGCGTCTCTTGCTGCCAGCTAGCGCAGTCTCTGACAGGGCTTCGGGCCAGGACTACAGGATGCAATTAGAAGACTCATATAAGTGCTTGAATACTTCAAAAGAGAGCTGGGGACCTGTTTAGTCTACGACATATTGATAGATATGGCGCACGTAAAGGCAGCATTAACAAACCTGCAATGTCAGTGGTCTTGACGGTGTTCCCTGCCTCACTCAATGGAATACTGGCAAGCCCTCCTGCAAGACTTCTGACATAGCGTGTCTCTAGGTAGCAGCTGGTCCACACGAGCTGTTCTGGCCGTGCAAGCGCCTGTTGGAGCTGTGCTCGTGTTTCCTCGTGCAGGTGGCTTAAAAGCAGGCTGCCCCAAAGTGCAGCATCGTGTCCATATGACAACGGAACGTCCTGGAGCTGATCAATCAATGTATCAATGATTGAGCAGTAGGTGCCGCCGCTGTGTTGTGGCACGATAGCCAATGGAAAACAAGCACGTACTTTGTGGCACTCGCTTTTAAAAAGGTAGGCAGCGTTCCAAAGGATCGCATGCTGGAAGGAAGCAGGCAGCGAGGCCATGCCTGCATTAATGTAAATAGAAATATCTAAAAGGCATACAGAGACATTAAAAAAAGAAAGAGGTATGATGAACTCACGGGAAACCCTTCTCGTGCTTTCTTTCTGTTTATATATTTATTTTTTACACTATTTTATTTGACGACTTATAAAAAATTTGTCATAATCGACAATGATCACGAATATCAAATTTCGGATTTCAAACATTAGGTGCAAACATGAGGCGGCTGAGGCATCCCAGCTGGAATATTGAGAAGAATTCCTGAAGTATCTTTTGCTGTAGGTCTTGGAGGCAATGCACACCAAGATGATTACAATTAAGATTATGAATTGACAGTCCAGTTGGAGCTCGAAGTTCTAAAACCGCTTGCACATTAACATATTGCTTCTCTATTATCTCAACTCCGGCGTGTCTACAGCTGAAAAGGTGCAATTTAAACAGGTTATCATAGCATCTTAAGTGATTTTCAGTAAGGGGGGGGTGGAGCGTAATTTAAAACGTCCGAGTAATTGTTACACAAAACATCTTGATCCCCACTGATTGCAATTTTGTCACTAATGTAGAAGAGCTCTATTCATCTGCATCGTAGGAACGAATACAAGGATTACAACTGCCCGAACTAAAAGAAAAGGCAGAAATTTAAACTCAAGCTAAGAAGGAAGAGTTGTGAGGGCCAAGGAAATAACAAGGTGGAAAAGTTGAAAGAGGGACACCGATAAAAAGCAAAAAGGATGACATTGTATTTCACTTCCAGATCTGGAATTTATTTGTTACACACTATACTCAGCAATTTTGCAAGAAACCACCTGGAGTTAATATCAATGACCGACATGCACACAACGATAAGCAAATGGTCACATCTCAGGCCACATCTGATCACAGCAAGCCACCACCGGGAATCACCAGCATTCAAAGTCAAATGCACAGATACACAAGCGCTCTTCCATTATAAAAAGGTCTTCAAAGGTCTGTTGTGGCATTATTCGGAGCCTCGTTCGTATACCTGCGCAATTCCAAGTTCAGCAACAATGTTGTTCTTTGTCAAGCCTACAAAACAATGTCTCCCTTTCACTCACAGATCTGCAAGCTTACCTGTCCATGGCCGCAACTATTATGGGCACCGTTGTTTTTCTAGCGCCAGTGTGCCTGTGCGTACAAAGCACAGGTTTACCGCGTTAATGCAAACTGAATCTTACAGCACAGCAACAGGCGCTTATCCTTCATGTCATGCTTTTGTTACCCTTTGTATCACAACTAAGGTCAAAGCCACGTAAGTAGATATGCAGCGTATGCACGTACTTTTTTATTTGCTCACAGCAATTTTCCGTTATTTCTATGACTTGCAGCCCTATACAGTATATACATAATTATATGGATGCCGTATAATTTGTATACAGTCATCCTGTTTACGATTCTGCCCAACCCTAAGTATAATTTGTGTGCAGGGAGTATTCTTTTAGCTCACCAGATGAAATCCATGTGACCAAAATCCTCTGTCTCATGAACTCCAGATAAAGAGCCTCCTTGAGTTAACCTTTGCTGCGTACGGCTCATATCTTCTGGCGTGGACAGCACTGTGTTTGTGGATATACAAGCAGAAAAGCTGAATTGAGGGTTTGCATATTTTGCAGGAGTTGTGCATCATTGTTCAACAAGCGTTTAACATTTTAACTAAACGCCTCACCATCTCGTCCGCCAGTCATCAACACGACTGGTGCTCTGATTTTGGTTAGATCATACTCAGGTCCATCTGCAGATCATTTGCATTTAGGTCACTCAGTGGTAAGGTTCAACACATTGCTAAAACGGTGCATGGAGGCACAACACACACACAAGCTAGCAGTGAAATTCAAAGTAGCAAGAGGTGTCTCGCTTACAGTTGAACTCCATGAACCTTGGTTCTGGCTCCTGGAAGAGAGATTTACAAAAAGTATGCATTGGTGAAGTCTGCTAATTAGAAAAAGTGATGCATATGGCTGAGAACAAGTGATGCTGACAACAAAATGATGGCTGATAACGTGATGCATATGGATGATGACAAGTGATGGCTGATAACAAGTGATGCTGATGGCTGATGACAAGTACTCACGTTGAACATCTGCCCCCAGTGCAAGGCGTTATAGTAAGACGTAGGTGAAGGCCTGTGATTTAAAAGTATAAGGATTGCTAATTATACTTGTGAGGCGTCATGGTATCACTAATTAAGCCAGCAACATGGATCACGACACCTCACAAAGCGACTCACCATACTTTCCAGTACTTCCTGTGAGTACGAATTAGAAAAGTGGATACTCAAATCAGATGCACAGACTTTGGGTGCTTGCCATTCTCCACGACGAGACCGTGAACGACTTACTGGTATTGGACAGTGCTTATGTATTTGCTTCCTCCAAACATACTTTCAGTTGAAGCCTGCAGCATAGGGCAGTAGTGATTGATTATATTACTTTCTCTTACATTCTTCTCTCATTAATCCATTTACCTTTCAATGAGCAAACATTGGCGTCTTATAGATCCGCATCCTGATTGATGCCTATAGTGTTCACAAAATACACGTACCGTGCAAATGGGAACCAGGGCAGGGATTTGACACAGCCCAGAGAGAAAGACTGCTTGCATTGCACCAGACATGAACAAGTACTCCTGTGAGGAAGAGGGTGGTAGACGTAAGGAGGCAACATACACCCGACTTGTGTTTCACTACATTCCACTCTCGCCCATTTTTTCAAGTTATTTCCTCCCATTCATCTAGTCATGCTCTTACTTATTGAAATTGTCTCTCTTTTTTAACCAGTCATACATTGCCATTGACATGTTTAGCCTAATCAATGGAGTTTTTACCAGAATTGCAATGCCATAATCTAAGCAACGTAGAACCTTGCGTGCCTAGTTGACCTATTTGAGTATATGTTAACTTGCTAGCTGAAACTGTGAAATCCTGTTAGGTTATAACCTTGTCAAGCTTCCTTCCCTTCATAAATAAAATGCTCACTCTGCGCATTGTTGTTGAGACGCATGCTGAAATGGATCATCATGTATAAACAACTATTGTAGTGATAAGACACACAGCGTGATTAAAGAAAGAGCACGCCTTGTGTCGGCACCTTACAGCCTCTCAACAAAAAACAAGCTTCCAAAGTCCCATTTACACCAGCCAGCTTGAATTCAGATTAGACTTAACCTCACCTGTGGTGGAAGGGTGCTTGCGATGCTCACATTAGCTTGAAGACTGAAGGCCACGAGGGTGCTGTAGAGGAAACAATTACGTGCAGCCCCATTGAGAAATAGGCGTGTAAATGATAAAACAAGCTCGTCAAGGAATACAGGCACGAGGGTGTTGAAGCTATTTTATTACGATTTTCCTACGTGGAACACTTGAGTATCCGTGAAAGTACGAGCACCTCTTTTGCAGCTGTCATCATGCTCACGCATTGACAGGACAAAGCGTGTAATCCACCAACATGCTTCAGCTATACTGTTATGAGTGAGTGGGCACTAGGCAATGGAAAGTGCGTGAGCCTATAATGAATTCATTGTACCGTTTGGGCTCTAAAGGTGGGTCACGATGGCCAGATCTCGTTCAAAGAGGCTAAATTGAAAACTTACGGGGAAAGCAGGTACTGGGCATAGACGACCGGAGCTATTGCTACTAAGCAACCTATTCCATCTGCAGCCTCAGGCTTTTTTGCAAGCAAAGCTAAACCGAGTGTACCACCCTGAAAGCATCACATGCATGCAACATTTGTGTGTTACGCATGTGTGGTTTGCTTGAAAGCTAAGTATATGATATTTTATACAAAGAGATTTGCAATTACATGAGTGCAGCACGATGGAGCCAATTTGCAGATCTCATGTACAATGTACACTACAAACGAGCTCCTTCTCTCCACTTTTCTGAGACTTGAATCATACCTGGGAGTGTCCAACCACATGGACCTGCAAGCATGAATTACGGTATAGCCAAAATAATTTCTGCATGAACTCTTTCAGATGGAAGTGTGCTGGCATGGATGCATTTCCAGTGCGCTTGTATGGATAAATATGATTTCAGGGGCTAATGCAATCATTGTCATGACCAACCTCACACCCTAATTCACCAATGCTTAGTCATGACCAACCTTGGTGGCATTGGTCACTTTTCTTATGTAGATGAGCGTAGCGGGCAGATCTGCTTGTGCCATTTCATCCACAGCAAACCTCCAGAACCTGTGCAAGGAGAGGGCCAAGGAAGTCATTTGTTTAAACAGATCTACTGTTTCTTGAATTGCAAATGGAAACTGAAAAGAAAAGAAAAGAAAGAAAACCAAGCAGGCAGTGAAAGCCACTCCCCACACTAATTAAGGAAAAGGATCCACTTTGTAAAACAGCTACACCCCTCTAGAGTGTACCTTGGGTTGCTGTCTGCGTACTGCTCATGCTCCCTAGAGAATGTGTTGCCTGCAACTCTACTTTTTCTTGAACTGCAAATGGAAACTGTTACACCCCTCTAGAGTATACCTTGGGTTGCTGTCTTTGTATTGCTCATGCTCCCTTGAAAATGTGTTCCCTGCAGTGCAATAGTGCCTCTGTGACTACTCTCTCTCTCTCTTTCGAACTCTCTCAAAGAGGTGATGCTGCTAAGGTTTGGTATGGTCTGCAATAGAGAATGCTGGGTACGAAGGAAAATTACTAGTGAGGCTGTGTAGAACAAACGCCCTTCAAATACCTAGTTGCGTAGCGTAAAATGAAGGCCCAAATCCTGGTCACAAGCAGCTGCAGCTGTAGCGGCTTTTATTTCAAGGCTTGCAATCCTTGACCCACCTCGTGTGTTCATCATCCACACGTCGTAGCCTGCAGGTGCGAGTACACAAAGGAATACATCTGATTCTTAATTATTGTAAGCACCTTTGATCTCACCCGACTGCAAGCAACTTACTAATCGCTGTTAAAGATGAAAGTGATTAGCTAGAATGAGTGCTCTCTCACCTTCATCTGCAAGAATGAAAGCCAGAGATTCTTCTCGCTCGTTGATAACCTGAAGAGGCATTCATGTCAACTCAGCTGAACTCATCACAATTGCAACAAAATAGAAAGCTCCAAACCTCCCTTGTCATGAATCTGTCTGTGGGTATTGGATCTAGAACCTGCCATTTCTGCTGAATGTCCTGTGGCGTGCACCACATTGTTTACAGCTTTTAGAAGACCTTCCACTGAACCAAACCCACTTTTGAGATATGCTGTGGAGTATGAGTGCATAAAGTAGATCATTGCAAAAGTAATGAGTGAAAAGACACACCACAGTGGTCAGGTGTGGAATTTGAGAAATCTCAACTGTCCTGTTTGGAAAAGGGCCAAAAAATGGCCAATTTGCATCGGGTATGTTATCAGTGAGAAAAACACTTATAAATTGGCTTTTTGGGGCCAATCGTTTAAAACCCCTGACATTCAGGCCATCACGCCACAAAGACCCAACGACTAGCCACCTATCTTATCACACCTAACACCTAGCTACATTTACAAAACAATGTGTGTGTACAATAAAACACTAGCCACCTATCTTATCACACCTAACACCTAGCTACATTTACAAAACAATGTGTGTGTACAGTAAGACACTAGCCACCTATCCTATCACACCTAACACCTAGCTACATGTACAAAACAATGTGTGTGTACAGTAAAACACTAGCCACCTATCTTATCACACCTAACACCTAGCTACATTTACAAAACAATGTGTGTGTACAGTAAAACACTAGCCTCCTATCTTATCACACCTAACTTCTAGCTACATGTACAAAACAATGTTTGTGTACAGTAAAACACTAGCCACCTATTTTATCACACCTAACACCTAGCTACATGTACACAACAATGTTTGTGTACAGTAAAACACTAGCCACCTATCTTATCACACCCAACACCTAGTTACATGTACAAAACAATGTGTGTGTACAGTAAAACACTAGCCACCTATCTTATCACACCTAACACCTAGCTACATGTACAATATAATGTGTGTGTACAGTAAAACACTAGCCACCTATCTTATCACACCTAACACCTAGCTACATGTACAAAACAATGTGTGTGTACAGTAAAACACTAGCCACCTATCTTATCACACCTAACACCTAGCTACATTTACAAAACAATGTGTGTGTACAGTAAAACACTAGCCTCCTATCTTATCACACCTAACTTCTAGCTACATGTACAAAACAATGTTTGTGTAAAGTATATAACTAGGAAGGTCGCTCCGTGGTCAGATTAGATCGATCCTACACCCGCAATGGGAGCTGAAGCACATATGAGCTGCTCACCCACGCAGAGAGAAAAGTCTTTAGAAAAAAATCACTCACAGCATTCCAAATGCAGGATAAATAATGCCAGAATTAGAAAAGGCTGTGCTGGTAGTGGTAACACATCCAGCGATGACTCATCCAGCAGTGAGATTACATGAAGGAGCACTTTAGTGCCAGCACCATTCGTGCCAGCACCAGAAATCCCCTCACCGCCTTGTCGCACGAGCAGATGCCATCCAATCCCACTCACCCAACAGGTACTGGACAACGAAATCCCATGTATTAGCAGAACTGGCTGGCGTTCTGCACCAGCTCCGGGTTTCTTAGCCCCATCAGGACCGCTCCTGCCTGCGCGTGTGATTCAACACGTGCATATGATTGCTTAAGTTGGCTGCGGTTTTGGATGGCATTTGCCTTCGTGAAGTATGAAGAACAAGCGTGCTGGTGCTGATGAGTGTAAGAGGTAGAGAGGAGAGAGTCAGAGTGCAAAGCCTGCAATGCCAAAACAAAAATGGCGACTCTACAAGACGCCAACCCACGTACCATAGGGGATGCGGAAGTTAGTGAGCAGGAATCCATCTCGTGTGAGGACTTTATGCTTCTCGACAGGGTATCCTTTAGGTGTCACCAAGCCTGTTGTTTAGGGGAATTGTTTGTTGCCGATTTGAAATGCTAGTGAAAAAATCGTGTTCCCTGTGACAACTCCTGATCAATTCGCATAAGTAGTGCAAGTGCCAGGTAACCCTTTGTATTTGTGTACGTCATCGTTGCCGCCTTAGCATTGCACCTTCCATGTCTGTAGCTCTGAGCCGCCAAAAATCCAAAAAGCGGCCTGACCCCGAACCTGTGACAAGCAGTAAGTTGGTTGAAAGTTGAGAGTTCCTGTATGTCTTGTTCAGCAAGTTGAATGAGCCTCTCTTATTGATAATTGGTTGCACCTTCGGACCAAGAAAAGGCTCCCAGGTGGTAAAACATCCAGCAGAGGAGTGAGTTCTTTGCATTGAAATGGTCCTTACTTATGCTTCTGCCGGTTATATATCAACGCCTGTATGCTCTCTGCTCATACTCGTGTGCGTGTGTTATTGGTTGTTGTGCTGAGTCTTATACTTTGCAGTGATGTTGATTTGATCTGACACCTGGCTCCTCAGAACTCTCCATCCAGCCCTGCCCCTCTCGTTCAGGCAGGTCGTCGAAGGAGTCTTCGAGGCCTTGCGCAATCATGTCCGCGTCTCCCGCTTGAGAATCTGTGGGCACCGTTAGGCGCACGTGTTATAACCAACCGTTAAAGCATGCTTTCTGTACACATGGGCACAAGCAGGTACAACTTTCATTACCAGGGATGAAATTGATGCTTCCCTCATTCCCGACCGTTGCCTCTGCTGCTGCCTGCAAGCATGCAAGTGTGCTTGATTAGTAGTGTTGACACAGCTAGGTTCGATAACATGACCCCGGTCGTCCGACACGGGGCGCGTGCTGGATGCATGATCTGTGATCTTGGCGGACGAGAACTGCAAGCTAACCAACACAATACAAGCCCTGGCTACTGTGGGTCTGCGTCACCTGTTCAGCTGCTCCTTGGTCGACTGCACTGCTGCTCGTTGCAGAGCTGGGCTGGACCGTGGATGAAGAGGAAGGGGCAGCTGGAGAAGTGGAGTTAGCAGCGGCGCTTTGGAGCATTCCAAGCCCAGACCAAGGGTTGCTGGCGGATTGTGTCGAAGCTTTGAAAGAATAGGGGAAAAGGACGAGGGTAACGAGCAGTTTTGTGCAGTGTCGCATTGTGCGTTGTAACTCTCAACGGAAGACTATTATTTAATTTCTGTGTACTAATATAAGATATATAAGATGACGTGACATTCGTGCGCCGCGCGGACTTCCTTTTCCCCCGTTAATGCTCTTGGTTAAGTTAAGGCTTGGTCCTAAATGATTTTTATTGCTGTAATACTATATCATAAATGACCTGGACAAAATCGTGCGCAGGATTGTGGTGCTCCTCTTTTGGACTTACGATAACATTTATTATAAACGTTCATCCTCCCAACTGATCGCGAACCTGAAGATTTGTGTTAACATTTGCGTGGACTTGGGCTGTGCTTTGCACCCTACCATTTATAATACCTAGTGCTACATCATTGATATTTTTCTTTTTACACTGTTCCATACGCAGCCTAGCATTTGACTGATTGCTTAACCTGTAAATATGTAAATCTGTAATCTGAAGATTTGTGGACCAGTATGTCATCCATAGCAACTTTGAAAAACAGAGAAATTAGATTCTCTATGGTTGCCAAGAACCACGCAGCATTTCATTTAAATTCTGAACAACCATGGGAACAGCCATGTTTAGTAAGTGGCCAAAAAGAGTCGGCCACTAACCAAAAAAGTAAAACTTGGTTCGAGCTTGCAATCTTATGACATGAGTTATGAAAGAGTTCACACCCGTAATGCTCAGGAACACCTGCCTCACTTTCTCCGATAGCCAACCTTACCTAAAAATTAACTGCACTCGCTTAAAAAGCACCCCCTGCTATCTAAAGTCGTGAACCCCTTCCAGAATCTGTGCAAGGTCGCGAGCATAATTTGGAAGGCCTTCGTTGCCGTCCGCACCATCACGCAGCTGCTCTAATCCCAAAAGTGGCCACGCAGTCACAAACTCAGAGTGGGCGACCCTGTCATAGTTGAATGATTTCGTTGCAACACCACAGCTGCAAAGAAAGAGAGGCACGCGGGGGAGAGAAATCATGTTAATAAATGGAGTGGCCAGCACATCAGTGGCCTTCTTCCTATGTTTCCACACAGCGGTACTTTAAATCCTAGCAGGCAAAATAACAAAAATACGCAGGATTTAGGACAACCTTGGCGCACCTGTCCAGGCATGCCGCCATCTGTGCACTTGAAGAAATGGGTACCATGTAATCGGCTGATGATCCTACGGAATGAAGGAAAAAGAAAAGGCTGTACTGGTAGTGATAATACATCCAGTGTGATAAAACAAGGATTAATTAGGTGCCATCACCTCAGTAACCCTCACCACCAAAATCAAGCCATGGGCCACTTCATGAGGATCAGGGGGTGGGTTCGTGTGCAGAAGCATCCATACCCACACTTTGTCTGTAATAAATATTGTTACATAGAGCGTGCCATATGAGTTATTGATGACGCATTATTTGATAGGGTATCCACCGAGCTTGGTTCTCAACGTCTTGCCTTGTAAAAATCCGGTCCTAGATATGAGAGAGATTCGGTGTCGGTGTATGTTTTGCAGATGGTGCTCACTCCCTACTCCAATCAATACTAGTACCTAAAAAGAACGATGGCGGCAAGTGGTGCGCACTCCCTACTCCCATCAATACTAGTACCTAAAAAGAATGAGGACAGCCTAGCAGTCGCACGTATTGACTGATGGCTTTACCTGTAACTCTGTACCTAAAAAAGAACGATGGCGGCAGGTGGCGCGTGAAATACAGGGTGTTCCACACACACACACACACACACACACACACACACACACACACACACACACACACACACACTTCTAGTACCTAAAAAGAACGATGGCGGCAGGTGGCGTGTGAAACGCAGGGTGCTCAATCCTGCCTGTTGGAGCAATTGCTGCCCTGCCTCTTTGACTTGAAATTCAACTCGCTGCTGCTCCACACCCTGCTTTCCAGGCTCTGCTTCCAACTGGGATGCCACAAGCTGCTCTGTTTGCTGATCCATCAAAAGCGCTGCCCTCGTTGGTGATGCAGCACTAACCGTTGCCGATGCGACAGCACAGCTGTTCATGCAGGCTTGCAGCAGCAGTGAGGGAGACAACGGTGCAAAGTGCAACCCCCCCTGGAATGCTCTAGCCATCATCGACAGGAGGTGGACCCCACGGCTTTTTTCGTACATATAGTGTTGGCTGATGTCATACCTGAATAATGATTTGGAGGGATGATCATGAATCGACCGTATAACGTATAATGATGATAATGGCCAATAATGGCCAACGTAACTGATGATAATGGCCAATGTATAACGTATAATGATGATAATGGCCAACGTATAATGATGACAATGGCCAATAATGATTATAATGATGATGATGGACGATGTCATACCTGCAATGAGGAGGAGGCGTTTGCAGGCATGAATGCCTGATGAAGTGCACGCACTTGGGGATTAATTAGTTTAGTGAATGCATAATAAAACTCGCTTGATTATTGCATACAATATGAGCATTTTAGACTGGCACACTCCCACTACACACGACAATGCTTGATCAAGCTCCCAAGTATGCTATATACCATACATGTACGGGTCTGGCCACATTGGTATACCTACTCATTGAGAGCACAAGGGGAAAACATGCCTCACACACCCTAGATATTACATATAACAAACGGCGTTTTTTGTGCAGGCTTTACATGAGCCGTCTCGCACGTTAAAAAGACCGGCACTATAACACACCTCACACACCCTAAACATCACATACATCGAACGGCATTATTCGTGCAGGCCTGCATGAGCTGTCTTGCGCTTGTAAAAGACCGGCACAAAATTTGCCAGAAGTAGATAAGCAGGCAGGCACCCATACTGTTTTTAGAAGGACCATAAATGCAGATGAACCCACGCACCTCCGATGCCTGACAGCACGGAAAGGGCCAAAGGGTCAAAAGCCAAAGGGTCAGAAGTTCCTCACTTGTGCAAGAGAATAAACAAGGAAGGTGCTTGCACTCACAAGCCGCTTATGCCCACAAAACGCTCCTCAATTATGCAAGAGAATAAACAAGGAAGGTGCCTGCACTCACAAGCTGCTTATGCCCACAAAACGCTCCTCACTTATGCAAGAGAATAAACATGGAAGGTGCCTGCACTCACACGCCGCTTATGCCCACAAAACGCTCCTCACTTATGCAAGAGAACAAACAAGGAAGGTGCCTGCACTCACACGCCGCTTATGCCCACAAAACGCTCCTCACTTATGCATTATGCAAGAGAATAAACAATGAAGGTGCTTGCACTCACACGCTGCTTATGCCCACAAAACGCTCCTCATTTATGCAAGAGAACAAACAAGGAAGGTGCCTGCACTCACACGCCGCTTATGCCCACAAAACGTGCCGGCATGCGGCCATCCTTGATGAGTAGCTTTGGGTGTGGGGGCCTCTGCTGCGGCTTGCTGGGTTGAGGTTGGCCTGACTCACCCTGCTGCTGCTGCTGTTGCTGCTGCTGCTGCTGCTGATGATGATGTTGGTTTTGCTGTGAGCCTTGGAGGGTAGCTGCCACCTCATCCTGCTCATCCTGCTCACCCTTCTGCTGCTGGTTTTGCTGTGAGCCCTGGTCAGTAGCAGCCACCTCAGCCACATCAGCCCTGAGCGCAGTTTGCGGATCATTTTCACTTACAAATCTTACAAAGCACCAAGTCAAGCAGTGACAGGCACGTGATTCACACAGGTGAGGCACTCGTGCATTAGAGGATCAGTTGCACCTACAGCTCATAAAGCCCCAAGTCAAGCATCGATACGCATGTTGTCCACACAGGCGAGGCACTAACGTAAGCAGCTTTTCACATGCAAGTTCCAAACACACACACTCACACACACTCACACACACACACTCACACACACACACACATACACACACACAATCCTTTGAATCACACGGCATATACATACCTGCACGCTGATAGCAAAAAAAAAATGATTGCACATGTCACCTGTTCGGCCACCAAAATTAAAAGTAGCTGCACAACAGCAAAAACAAACTCAATTTAATGTGACCTACACTTCATGCTGCAGTATATATACGATCCTAACCAAAGAGTGTGAGCCATAGGCAGGGTACAATTCTGTAAAGGACCCAAAGCTAGCTGTGCAATAAATGGGCACCACATCCATGCCCTACACGGTAGATAGAAGGAATTACGTAGGTAACAAAAACTTTAATAATTAGACGCGCTCGAGTCAAATATTGCTTGGTGAACTCGATTCCTAACCGACCCACACAACAGTCAGCGCCCACACAACAGTCAGTGCCCACACAACAGTCAGCGCCCACACAACAGTCAGTGCCCACACAACAGTCAGCGCCCACACAACAGTCAGTGCCCACACAACAGTCAGTGCCCACACAACAGTCAGCGCCATCGCACCTATCCGATTCAGGACGCCAGCGATTGAATGCCATACATGGCTTAGTATTCGACTTCGTAGGAAACTGGCATATACGACTTGGGACGCCAGCGATTGAATGCTGATAGCAATGCAGGATTCAAACATTTAGGGGAGGTGGTCAACCAGAATCAAAAGAACGCCAATTCCTAAGAGCCCCCTGCCCAAATGTATGTGTGTATGTGTGTGTTACGGATTAAAACCCCCTATGCTTCTAGCCAACCCTACAGCCTTACTAACAACAATACATCTACTGGCCACATATGTCATCCCTGTTGAGTACTCAGGACAAGACCACAAAGCTCAGAGTACTGGGAATCTATAAAAGCTTCAAAGTTGGTACACACTGAAATAGCCACTAGCCCCGTGAGCTCAGAATACCAAGCAAGACTTTCTATAAGAAGATGATGGCATGTTTGCACAGACACATTGAAGTTTCAACCTGCCTGTGTAAACATGCCATGGCAACAAACTGGGCTCCGGCGCTGTGTCCTACGACCAGAATGCGCGCTGGATCACAACAGTAAAGGGTCTGCATATTGAAGTTTCAACCTGCCTGTGTAAGCATGCCATGGCGACTAAGTGGGCTCCGGCGCTGTGTCCTACGACCGAAATACGTGCTGGGTCACCACAGTAAAGGGACTGCACATTGTCAAAGGCCCAAGTTATTGCTTCTGAAGTCTCCTCCACCATCTGCACAATTCAAATGTCAAGCATATCAAGAATTTGGCAGACAGTTCAGTGATGCAAGACCGATTTGCTCAGGTAATTGAGGAGAGGGATCATGAGAACCGATTTGCTCAGGTAATTGAGGAGAGGGATCATGCTCAGATAATTGTGGAGAGGGATCGTGAGGACCGATTTGCTCAGGTTATTGCTCAGGCAATTGAGGAGAGGGATCGTGAGGACCGATTTGCTCAGGTAATTGAGGAGAGGGATCATGCTCAGGTAGTTGAGGAGAGGGATCTTGAGGACTGATTTGCTCAGGTGATTGCTCAGGTTATTGAGGAGAGGGATCATGAGAACCGATTTGCTCAGATAACTGTGTAGAGGGATCATGAGAAAGCATGTTCTGCCTACTTATAGAATTGTGCACGCTGCTAGCAATTACAGAGTAGGCTTGGGTAAATAAACTAGTGTCTGTGCTCCTAGGTGGGATGAGGAAAACCATGTGACCCCTGGCTTGACGCCCAATGCAAAGGGAATAGACGTTTGTTTAGGGCAGCTGCGCTGTATGTGCGTGCAAGTTTGCAGAAGATTATGTTATGCGCATTCCATACTGATGTTGTTCGAAAAGCAAAACAAGCGCCTCTGTTTGTCTGCCTGAATGAAAATGAAGGAGTTGTACGGGACCAGTACCCAACCCCCCTTTGTTTATACAGAGGTGATCGATGCCTGCACTTTTTGGAGCACATAAACAAGGATTAACGAGGAAACAGAGGCACCCAGCTACCTGAGGAATTAAGGCCTGTGGGTACAGCGTGTACGTATGTACTAGCACCACATATCCCATTTGTGCCAAGCGCGTGGCCAGCCACGCATAGTGCCACGTCTCCCCTACAGAAGCAAACAAAGCAAGTTTCGTGCATGAGCAAAATGCATACCAGAGGGGGAAAGTGAAATGTGCACATTTTGATCGAGGGCTGTCGCGTCATTGTTAGTTGCACAACAACCACCTGCCGCCACACCGTCATGTGCCACTTACAAAACTTAGGGTACTCATATAAGTGCCCCACCCACCCCCACTCACCTCCAAAACCCTACGCCCCACCCACCCCCACTCGCCTCCACTGTTGCAAAGTATGAGTGCCCCACCCATCTCCACTCGCCTGCACTGTTGCAAAGTATGAACCGCCCCACCCACCCCCATTCGCCTCCACTGTTGCCAAGTATATCTATGGAGCCTTGCTCTCTGATGTTTTTACCTCAAACGTCTCCACATACCGCACTTCAGTTTGGTACAAAGGAGCAAACTGTAATCATACAGGAGTTTGCTCCGGGTGCCGCAACAAAACAGAATTTTGTTGGCAAGGGGGGCAGCTTTGCTTTCTGGCACGTTTGCGTTTGTTCTCAACGACCTGGATGTGCATGCTATAGCTAGCTCCAGAATTCTTAGGCTTAGAGTAATCTTGAGAAACGTACCAGGCCTTTGATTTGGTACATTACATGGTTTCATATATTTCTGAGTTTGATGCAGGTAGGTTTAAGTGCACTGGACATAAAGATTGTCATAGACAAATGCGCAAGCAGGTGTGCACATGCCACAGGCCTTTGTTTTGGTATTTTTCTTAAGGATTTAAATTCTCAATTTGATACAGGCAGGCAAATGCACTGGACATAAAGATCGTTCAAGACAAATGTGCAAGCAGGTGTGCACATGCCCAGTGGGCCCAGTGCACATGCCAGGGCCCAGTGCCAACACTGGGAATGTGCAAGCAGGTGTGCACATGCCCATGTGCCCAGGGCCAACACTGTGAATGTGCAAGCAGGTGTGCACATGCCCATGTGCCCAGTGCACATGCCCAGGGCCCAGTGCCAACACTGTGAGTGTGCAAGCAGGTGTGCACATGCCCATGTGCCCAGGGCCCAGTGCACATGCCAGGGCCAAATGTCCCCAGTGTACACTACCCAGTGTACACTAGTGTGCACATGCAAGGGCCAAATGTGCCCAGTGCACATGCCAGGGCCCAGTGCCGACACTGCACAACAAGCTGGGAGTACGAGGCGTGTGGCAGCTCAACAATGACGGCATGTTTGACCAATTCAATGCAGGCTGCGTCTTTTTAGATGTCATCCTTCGGGACATATGTTATGCAGGTTGCGTCTTTTTAGATGTCATGTGTGGTCGCTCTGGCACGAGTATGCACAGCAGTCTGGCACGTCTTTTTAGATGTCATATGTGTGTTCGCTCTGGCACGATTACGCACAGCAGTCTGGCACGTCTTTTTAGATGTCATGTGTGTGTTCGCTCTGGCACGATTACGCACAGCAGTCTGGCATGTCTTTTTAAATGTCATGTGTGTTCGCTCTGGCACGATTACGCACAGCAGTCTGGCACGTCTTTTTAGATGTCATGTGTGGTCGCTCTGGCACGATTACGCACAGCAGTCTGGCACGTCTTTTTAGATGCCATGTGTGGTCGCCTTGGCACGACTATGCACAGCAGTCTGGCACATAAGCTTGTTCTATGCAAAAACACACCGCTTGCCCTGATTTTCTATGCAAAAACACACCCCTTGCCCAGATTTTCTATGCAAAAACACACCGCTTGCCCAGATTTTCTATGCAAAATCACACTGCTTGCCCAGATGTTCTATGCAAAAACACACCGCTTGCCCAGATTTTCTATGCAAAAACACACCGCTTGCCCAGATCCCGCCATGTGTAAAGACCACCACAGGAGCCAATGCAGGCGGCAACCGGTGTTGCTCCTGCTGCTGCTCCTGCTGCTGCTGTTGCTGCTGCTGCTGCAACTGCGAATCTTCCTGCCATTGGCGGTGCTGCTGCACAAGCTTGGCCGGGACGTAGGCATCCAACTTTTGGCGAGGGTGAGCGCCAAACTGTACTCCATTGTCTACACAAACACCATACCCTCCGTCAACGTGACTTTGTGATGGGGTGGCCAAGGGTTTTGTGTCTTGAGGGCTTTGGGTCAGGGTGGTCGAACTGGGTCTCTGGTAACGAGGGATTGATCTGCGTGCATTTTAAAGGGCGGCCGGAACTGCACTTAACACTTTTGACTGCATACGTGAAAATTCTCTGCTAAGACAGTATGTGTATGCATGGGTTTTATATGCCAACAACCTGTATGCTTAAATATGCCATGCAATGCGGTGGCTATTAATAAGAGTCATATTGAGAAAAAGGCAGCGTCAGGTCCACTGGCTTGGAGTATGGCTCAGCATGCCACCCAGCAGATCACAACACCATTGCCTGAATCAGCAGAAATTCAGAAGTGTCTGTGTGTGTCCAGAGTTTCAAAGCTTTGTACAGTGTGCACTCTAAAATGGAGGGCGTGGCCGCGGATACGTCGCCACGTGCTCACGTAGAACACCACTTTTACAACAGGCACATGGAGCTTGGGAGCATACCGTTGAAAGAAAAAGACGCAGGCGGGTTCCATACCTGGCCAAGTAGACAGTTTTAAGACCATAAGGGATCGACGCCAGCATGCCGCACAGCTCCAGGAAGAAACGAGCCATGTGCTTCGTAATTATAACGGCCTGCTGAATCCAGTTTCCCCGAAGCTCTTCCTGTTGATAAAAGATATCATCACGTTGTTGCGAGTGGTAGTGTGTGTATGATTTGTGAGTTTCTGTACATGTATACAACGTAGACGTAAACTGCACATGCTGGTTAGTGTCCTGAGTTTTTGTCTGGGTGTGAGTTGCACTAGTGCCTGCACAAGTGGTCAGTTCAGGGAGGAAATTTCGCTTACTTTTACACCAGTTATTGCCAACAGAAGGAAGCTGTTTGGGGGAGCAGAGTGGGCAGGTACACTGGGGCTGGGTGGACTTTTGTGCGGGGCTGGGTGCGCCTGTTGCAATCCTGATGAATGGGATTGTACTGAACTGTGAATTGGTGCTCTCCTGGCATTTGGCATTTGGAATTTGGTATTTGGCATTTGCTTAAGCCTTGCTCTAAAGGCATTCATTACATCAAATGAGACAACAAGTACTGATAAACAAAATACTGATAAACAATAAAAATAAACTAGTTTCATTTGCATGTACATCCTGAAAAGGTAAGGGGCTTCTTCTTCTCCTCCTCCTTTTCCTGTTGCAACAAGCACGTGCCATAGACTCGATATCATACGGCTCTCCCTGTGCTGCATGCATGCTGTAGCAAGAGAAATAGAGGGCGTGGCCGCGAAGTACATACGAGAAACCCTGTCATGACCGCCTCCCAAACGGGCCTGCTGGATCTGAACGATGACCTCTGGGGCATGCTGTACCATTGCATACCTGAGGGCAATGACCGCGCGGCCCTGCGCCATTCGTCCAGCGCCCTCTACAAGTGAGTGTTCCTACGCACGTTGTCTAACGTAACGTGCCCTGCAGCAACAATCTGGACATTCAGATATGGGGCAAGTTTGGGCTCACGCATTAAGGCCCATCACAATCCTCCTTTCACAGCAAGCAACGTGCTGTCCGTGCATAAATGTTTGGATGCGGTACTGGGCAGCAGGCTGTGTCTTTCACCTGTGTTGGATAAAGCATTTGTCCCGTGTGCGTGTTGACGATTTGGCTGATTTGCAGCACGCACAGCACGATGTCCAGAGTGGCTTGCGTAGTCAAGATGGACACGTAGCACGTTACCCTATTTTTTCGGACCCCAGGAGTGCGTGTGTGGGGTCTGTTTTGTTCGTTCTTGCACCTGTGCTCGCAACGGGCGCTTTTTGTCTGTTCGAGCGCGCTTGCATGGTAAGGCATCTACAATAGAGGGCGTGGCCGCGGATACGCGGATACGTTGCCACATGCTCGTAGAACACCACTTTCTCAACAGGCACATGGCGCTGTGTTGGATAAAGCACGTCTACAAAATCCCTGCATGCCTGGTATCAAGCTGTACGGAATAAGCACCCATGCGCAAATTTCACACACAAGGATTTCTGGAGCAGGTGGAGCTATACAGACCTACAAATTTTTGCCTGCTACAGCCTGGCTCAAGTGACAAACTCCAATGCGAGCTGTACGAGGAGGCCCTAACGAGTTGAATGTTTAATTTGTCTGTGGCACTGCAGGGGTGGGGTCAGAACGTATGCGGTGATATGTGTAAGGGATGTACACCAATGATGTTAGGGATGTTCACCAATGATGTTAGGGATGTACACCAATGACGTTAGGGATGTACACCAATGACGTTAGGGATGTACACCAATGACGTTAGGGATGTATGTACACCAATGATGTCAGGGATGTACACCAATGATGTCAGGGATGTACACCAATGACGTTAGGGATGTACACCAATGACGTTAGGGATGTACACCAATGACGTTAGGGATGTACACCAATGATGTTAGGGATGTACACCAATGACGTTAGGGATGTATGTACACCAATGATGTTAGGGATGTACACCAATGATGTTAGGGATGTACACCAATCTACTCCGTGCTTGCATCCCCCCTACAATTTAAAGCCTAATGCTTTGATTTTGAACGAATTAGTCCTACCTAGTAACACCAATCATCCTGCAGGTCTCCGTCCATCAACAGCCAAATAACCACTTATGAGACGGGAGGGGCTCCGGTGGAGGTCTTAGCTGCGATGGCCTCCTTTCCAAAGCAGGCAACACTGAAGACCCTGACCTTGAGCGGTATGGAGGACACAGAAGCTACCTTCTTGCGGCTTTTAAATGCGGGCCAACAGAACGCAGCTGCACGTGCGCGCCGAATCAACGTTGACCACCTGATTTTTAATGTAAGCTCTTCTGCTTTCATTCTTGCTACGCGCAAGCACTGCGTAAGTAGTGCTCTCACATTTTGCTTGTACACACTTAGGGTTGGCCAGAACCATACATGTATAGGTATATACG
>Ga0307974_1000263_pt1 | contig 30813 bp, 38 predicted proteins | sample OrgLakmetagen784_FD_201812 | JGI IMG/M metagenome (GOLD analysis project Ga0307974, IMG submission 201812) | Saline water microbial communities from Organic Lake, Antarctica - #784 | ecosystem: Environmental > Aquatic > Non-marine Saline and Alkaline > Saline | place: Antarctica: Organic Lake... | reverse complement strand
CCTCTTTCTCGCAAACTGCCGTGCTGTTCTTTGCAGTCAAACGTAATGTTTCTGGTCCTCAGGCTGTTCAAAGGCTTCTTTTCTGTTGCTCGCGTATACTAGTGCTAGTGGACCTCTCAGTTCCATAAGAAAACTGTAAAGGTGGGTCTGCCATTGTGCCTTTTCAGAGCCTAACAAAGATTTAAAGTAACTCTTTTACAAAAGAAATGGATGCGTGGTTGAATGTGGTTGAACGTGATTGAATGTGATTGAAATACCTAGCACTATCATTAGAAGCTCTCAGATCCGTTGGAAAAAACCTTCAAGGTACAATGGCATCTACCAGACAAAACATTGCGCCTTTTATAATGATTGTAGCTTGACTTAAAGTACCTCTTTTACAGAAGGAATGGGTGCCTTGTTGAATGTGATTGAAATGTGATTGAACGTGATTGAAATACTCCTGATTGATTTCAATCAGGATGTGATTGCTCTCGATTAAAATACCACTTCAATCAATTTCAATCACAATCAATCAAGATCAATCATTACAGGAATTTTCTGACGTAATTTATATCGAAAGTGTATACATACAGTATGCATTTTTCTCTTTTCGTTCTTTTATTTTCTCCCTTCGTACTGTAGCTAGCCGTTTGCTGCTGACTGTGTCCAGCATGGCAAAGCAGGATTCCAGAAGGGATTTTGCTTTTTGCTATCAGCATTGCATGCTAAGTTCTTATCTCTCAGCGGTCCGTTACTGCTTTGAAGCGCTCGCTCAAAACTGCAGCATTTATAAGTTTCACAGGGTTGCTGGGCATTTTCCATACGGTAAAACGGCTTCAACAACAAGCACGTGTCTTTGCTTTGACAGCGGCACTCTCCCTTACAGCTGGCCAAGAGAGACCAAAAAAAGGTACAAAAGCACAATGCATTACCCAAGAAGATAAGCACTCAGAGGGCGGTATTGGTGGCATGTTTGTTTTGCGGGAAATAGGAACAAAAATTGCAGAAAGAAGCGACAAAAACAAAGCCGCAAGGCGGACTGGCTTTCCTTTGAAGCCATAGTTGACCAGTTATATTAGGGAAGGGCTAGTGCTAAAGGTGCCTCCCTCTTTTGTGAAGTTGCACGCTTCTTTACCGTTGAACAGCCCTAGAAACCTAACACAAGAGGAGGCAGGCTGGGACATAGCTCGGCCGCGAAAAAAGTGGTGAGAACAGAGCAGTAGCACAGCCTCTTCCTGATATCACATTTCTTGGTTGGCATCAGGGACTGTCATGGCTTTGGCATAAACGCACACACACAAGCTCACACACAACGGAGGCCACCCTTCTAAGCACACAAGTCTTAAAATCAAGCGGCCACTATCACGACAGCCAACTCCTTGGGTATCATGTCTTTCGCCTTGGAAGGAACGAGGGACGGGAATGCGTGCACCTAGCCTGGCACAAGGGACCCTCTCAGTCCTATCAGTACCATAAATCAAGAAGGTCACCACTACCCTATGCAAGTACTCCAAACAGGGGGTAGAGTAAGAGCACGCAAGCAGGCGACTCAGGAATGGCAAAAAATGAGGCCACCAGGCTCCCTTTTCTTTCGCAATATGGGAGGCCTTCCTCTCAAAGCGAGCATTAAAAAAACAAAGCGGCACGAGGCGGTTGCAGCAGCAGGGCGTTTGCACAGCCTCTCAACTACTGCCAGTACATGTCTTGAGGGAAGGCAGGACCCTGGCGGGGCACCTTCCACCTGTGTGTGTGCGTGTGTCATGTGTGTGTCGTGTGTATGAGTGTGTGAGTGTGTGAGTGTATGAGTGTGTGAGTGTGTGTATGTGTGTTCGTGTGTCATGTGTGTGTCGTGTGTACGAGTGTGTGAGTGTGTGTATGTGTGTTCGTGTGTCATGTGTGTGTCGTGTGTACGAGTGTGTGAGTGTGTGTGTATGAATGTGCGTGTTTGTGTGCATGCAAGAGAGTGTTTCACTTTTTACTTAGCTATCATGGGTAGAAAGCATGGGAATTGAAGAGGTACGGCAGCATGAATTAATGCCATTACAAAGGAACCAGACATCTAGGTTTTTAGGTGTGGTGCTGCTGGAATAACTGGAGCACCTTGTTTTGCAACAAGACCCTCAACCGCCCTACGCCAAACCGATGGACGTTCGCATAACATATGACACAGGCACATACACATGCACACGCATACACACACGCACGAGTACACACAATCACGAGCACCACGCGCACACAGACACTGCACGAGCGAGCACTGGCAGACAAAATGATACACACACATGCACACACACACCTCTTCCAGTGCAGGTTGTTCCACCACATGTGCTCCCAGCTGTCGCTCACAGCACGAGGCCCTCCACCCAACTGCAGTGGCACAGGCGATGTTAAATACATGACGATGATGTGCCATTGGAAAGGTGAAACAGAGTGGAAGAATAACCATTGACATCAACGACTTGTAGGTCATGGCGATGTTAAATACATGACGATGATGTGCCATTGGAAAGGTGAAACAGAGTGGAAGAATAACCATTGACATCAACGACTTGTAGGTCACAAGGCACGATCACTGCACAAGGCAACCCACCTTACTGCAGTGGCAAGCGACATTGCAGCGAGGTAGGCGATGTAGAATATGACCAGGCAGGCAGTAATGAATACGGCAGAAACTAACAAGATAGATGTGAACATTGTTGCTAAAGTGACATTAACGCCATGTCACACGGCCCATGTGGCTTGCATGATCATGAAGCCGGAACAGCCCAACCGCAGCGCCAAGCGACGTTGCAGCGACGCAGCGTTCAGAGCTCAAGTATAGTCGAGCCTCAACATCTTGGACACAAAGCAAATTTGCAGCAGTCAGCCAGCAGCTAGCATCAATGCCCTCCATGCGGAAACACGTGCGACGAGCGGCTAACGCAAGCTTTGGTTGAGAGCCTTTCCTTCATGCACGCTGATCCTTATCAGTGCAGGCTTCTTTATGATCCTTCTTTATACGATCCTTCTTTATATGATCTTCCATGCACGTTGATCCTTATCAGTGCAGGCTTCTTTGTGATTCTTCTTTATATGATCCTTTGTGCACGCTGATCCATCTTTATACAATCCTTCTTTATATGATCCTTCAGGCACGCTGGTCCTTATCAGTTTAGGCTCACTTCTTTTGACGACAGCGGCAGTGTCAGGTCCCCAGTGTAGGAGTTTTTGAGGAGTGCAAGGGTTCCCGTTGCACACACGACATAACAGAGTTGTAAAGGATGCATCCAACGTTGCACACACGACATGACAGAGTTGTAAAGGAGGCATCCGACGTTGCAAGATGCATCCAACGTTGCACAAGACACGAGTTTGAAAGGATGCATCCAGGAGAGCACGTGTGTCTTGTGTGTCTTTGCGCATAGCTTGTAGATAAACCTACAAGGCATGCGCAAAGACACACAAAAACTGCACGGTCTACGAGTGTGGTTACCCTTATTACGGGCTTTATTACAGGCGTGTGCCATCATGCAGGTGACTGTTGAGTCATGACACCACACCACGCAGTTGCCAAAACACACTTTTGAACGCACAACCGCAACAACACGCACCAGCCACAGCTCGGGCTTTTTGCCTCCAAGAGCTTGACGCCGCATGCCTGCCTCATTACAGCAGGACGCTACGTAATCCGGGCTGCGACAGTTTGCATGTACGGTTACGTGTTTGAGTGTGTGTGCATGTAAGTGAGTTTGTGTGTGTGGTGTGTATATGTGTGCATGTGTATGAATGTGCGTGTATGTGTGTGCGTGTGTGTGCGCGTGAGTGTGTGTGTGTGCGTGTCACATGTGTGTGTGTGCGCATATAATGTGTGTGTAAGTACGTATATGTGCATTTGTGCGTGTGCGTGCACGTGTGTGTATGTATGTATGTGTGTGTGTGAGTGTGAGTGTGTGTGTGTGTGTATGTATGTATGCATGAGTGAGTGTGTGTGTGTGTGTGTGTGTGTGTGTGTGTTGTGTTGTGTTGTGTGTTGTGTTGTGTTGTGTTGCTGCCCAAACTTACTCAAACTTGCGGGGCCTGATTTCACTGCCGAACACTTTGCCGGGGAACATGTGTGCTAAGAGGGCGGAGTTGGTCGCCAGGAAGAACGCCGCGAAGAACTCCCCTGCTGCGTGCGGGATGTTGGCCGGCCCTTTATACACTTGCATAGCCAGCGTCATGGGCGGTTCCTCGTCCTGAAATGTTGAAATGCACACATGCACACAGTCAATCGTGACTACTGGGTGCTGGCTGAGCAAATCGCGTGTAAACCAGTTTCCGTACCATGGTTGCTGGCTGTGTGGAAAATTAAACTTCAATTTATGTATTATATTTTTATATTTGTCCTTTTTTGGCTTCTCCCAAATCACAGATCAAACCTGGCTTTGCTTTTGCAATCTGGTCTAGAATCTCAAGTCTTCATGTAAACAGAAGCAAAGCATTCTCATCAACATGTCCTTTGCCTTTAAGAAGTTCCGCTTCTTTGGCACTGCTGAGGTGCCTGGCCATGCGTGGCCCCAGCATGCCACCTGCAACGCCCCGAGTAGAGCATGCATGGCCGTGGGATGTGAAAACGGAAGCATTCAGGTTTGTTTGCGCACCTGTGCGCTGCTTCTCGTTGCACCCCTTGAGATGCTCGCAAAATTCAAACAAGCAAGAGCCCCACAGTCACTGCATGTTTCCACGTAACAGCGTGCACTGCTACTCGTCCAGTACGGAAGCTGTTCTTCTTCCTTTTCCAGAGGATTTTGCTCAATTACGTTCTACGCAAAACACCCATCTTCTTTTTCTTCTTTTTCTTGCTGCAGCTGCTGGACGACTCCTTCCAGCTTCTGGCCAGCTTTGGGGCCCACGGTTACCGCGTGTTTGAAGTCTTGTGGCTTGAGGTGTGCAACTGAAACTCGCCCCCCCGTGGCTGTCCATTTGCAATTGCTATATGTCTAGGTTGTCTGATAAATGCACAAGACTGGTGAAAGTAAAAAAATTTGCCACACTAGCACGCGCATTTGGCCTGACGAGTGGTAGGCTGGTGGTGCCTGAGCCAAATGGATCTACCCCTGTTTTTTGGCAGGTTCAAGCCTAAAAGCTGAGGCACTCTGCATATTCCACTGGCATTTCACCAAGGTGTAGATTGCACAGGACAATACCTTGTGCTACAGATCTTTTGCCACAGATGACTCTGCGTGTGCTTGTGCAATGGCCTTGCATTAGGCAGATAAACAGCATTGGTGTTAAGAAAGCCTCAACGCCTCGCTGCAAGCCCGGCGGTCATGATTGAATGATCGTTTAGTAGTAATGATCGTTTAGTAGTTGCGGGCGCCGCTTCAGCCTTGTTAATCCGTTAAACATTTATGGTGCAAGGGATGGTTGTAAGTGGTCTGCTAGTGCATTCAGGGCCACGGCATTCAGGAATGCCTTGTACAGCCACCAGTTAACGCTTGCTCTTGGTCAAAAAAACCTACCTCTATTACAAGGATGAGCCCCAACTGGCGTGCAAAACGGTGCCTCCTTGGCTTTCTTCTTCCTGTTCGTTTTTCATATTACTGTGTACTCCAGGGACCGACAGGTTGTCATTATGTAGCTTTACATGCGAAAGGGTGTTGTTTGCGTCGCCCAAACATTTGGGAGCAAAAGTGGCTCCCTTTTCGTGTGCCATGTATGTGTTGTCAGCTCGTGTGCCATGTATGTGTTGTCACCTCGTGTGCCATGTATGTGTTGTCAGCCAGTGTGTAGCTTCACACCCCTTAACCTTCCGCTGTCCAGGAATATGTGTTGTCAGTCAGTGTGCAGCTTTACATCCCTTAACCTTACGCTGTCCAGGAGTATGTGTTGTCATCCAGTGTGCAGCTTCAAATCCCTTAACCTTCCGCTGTCCAGGATGTTTGCAGCACATCCTGCTCCAGTTGATCTGTCCTTCTCAGTATGTCTGTCCTCGCCTATCTGTCCTTCTCAGTATGTTTGTCCTCGCCTATGTGCTTGACACTTTTCATTTTGTGCTTGCCTTCACACTTACACCATGTTTTTCGCCCTCTTGCCAGGGAGCTGCAAACATGTCCTGTGCATCCCTGCCTCCATACTCCTAGCTTTTTTCTGAGTTGGTGCGTTTTAGCCTGGATGTTGCCATCTTTTATCCCTGCATTTGTGCTGCAGCATTTGAGAACAGGCACTGCTACCGGACAAGGGTACAAAAACGAGCCATTCAGTCAAGATGCGTGCCTCCTGGGCTTAGAATCCACCACCTCTGCTGCTGAACAACACTACTCACTCCTGCATCTCTCCTCCCCCTTTCTGCACGCAGCTCCAGCACCTGCAGCTGCTGCTGTCCTTAGGCAGCGAGGAGCCTGGCTACAGCACCTCCACACTCAAGCTCTGGGACGTGTCAAAGCTCTTGCCCCATAGCAACCCAGGCGACCCAACATCTCCAACCGCTGTGGCTGCTGCTATGGATGGTTTGGCTGGGGGGGGAGGAGGAGGATCTATGGCATCGCTACAGCCTTTGAGGGCGTACAAGGTGTTGTGTGTATGTACTTGTATGTATGTGTGCGTCGTGCTATGTACAAGACACTGTGTGTGTGTGTATGTGTGTGTGTGTGTGATGTGCTCCTGGACAAGACAAGTCTGTACAAACTGTGTGTGTGTGTGATGTGCTCCTGGACAAGACAAGTCTGTACAAACTGAATATTGATTATCTTGGCACATCATTCAAGTGCTTGGATCTGCTAGAGGGACGTGCCAACAATCAAGCCGTCAAGAGGAACAAAACGAAAGCAGGGCCCAACTTTTAGGCAACATACGTCCGTTTCCAACATTTTTCTCTGTCCATTCCGCTCTATAGCAGAGGGACCCTGTCGTGCTTTAAATGTGCTCTCGCTGCACGCTTGCGCGCAACCCACATATTTTTAGGGTTGGCCAGGACCGTATATGGGACTTCTATATTGTAAATACACAGCGTATAAACCATAAGTATACGGATGTAACGTGTACAAAACCGCTGTAATCATACTAAAAAAGTAATCTGCAGCCGTATATATACTCATATGGTTGTGGCCAACCCTACATAGACGCACATGCACACACGCAATGCTTGCACGTGCACAGGCAGGCACGCACGCACAGCTTTGAAATGGGCAACAAATGCGTTTGCTTGCCAATGGTGCGCAAGTCCTCCGATATGTACCTCAACATCAGTGACAGCCAAACAGCAGGACTCCCTGCCGACAACATCACAGCACCCCCAAACATTGTCCACTTGTATGTAATTCATTTGTACGTGTGTGCCTTGTGTCTGCTGTGGGTCACAGGTATTCGGTCCTCGCACGTCAGAAGCAGAAGTCACGTCAATGACAGCCAAAGAGGGCCTTCCAGCTATTGGAGGATCCATGGCACCACCTCCACCATCACAAGCTGCATGTAAGGACGTGTGCATTCACTCCTCGCGTTCAAGCTGCATGCAAAGACGTGTGCATTCACGCCTCACGTTCAAGCTGCATGTAAGGACGTGTGCATACACTCCTCACGTTCAAGCTGCATGCAAGATGTGTGCATTAACCTGCCCCGTTCAAGCTGCATGCAAGGGCGTGTGCATTCACGCCTCACGTTCAAGCTGCATGCAAGGGCGTGTGCATTCATTCCTCACGTTCAAGCTGCATGTAAGGATGTGTGCATTTACTTGCCACGTTCAAGCTGCATGCAAAGACGTGTGCATTCACGCCTCACGTTCAAGCTGCAGTTCCGTTCCCTTGTGCCTGAGCTGGGATCACATACAAAGTCTCACGTGAGCTGAAGGTCCTTGAGATGTAGGTCCTTACTCTCTTGTGTCCGTTGCTGCTTCTTTTGTTGCCTTCCTCCTCGTGTATCTGCTCCCAAGATTGTATACCTGCCCTTCCGCAAGTCAGCCTCCGCCCGGCACGCACATGCCTGTCTGTGCCCTTTTTTCTCGCCTCAGTTGCTCTCAGAATGATGCTTCCCAAGCCATGATTATTGCCTCCAAAACAAGTCTGATCTGTGAGAATAAGCGACAGTATCCCTCACATCCCTCCTTGAAGGGTGTGCACACATAGATTTTAAGGAGCAAGAATGGGTGGACAAAATCACTTTGTAGAAAAAGCTGAAGTATATTATTGTTGGGTAAACGACCGCCTAATATTGGCCTGATGAATGCATGCATATGTAGTATGCATTGCTACATGTGTCAATTAGGCAGGGAAATCTCTTTGTACGCAATTGTAAATTGTACCTAGGATTGGCTGGGCTACGGAGCGACGCACAATGCGAGAATGCACGTTGCTTCCTCAATCCAAGCCCAACGTAATGAGAAGCAGAGCTGAACAGTAGATACACTGTTGTGTGTGTGGTGGGCTTACACATGCAGACACACATGCACAATGCACACACTTTTACAGTACATACCAAGCCAAAAAAGTAGCCTACAGGCCGGTGACAAGGCTTTCTCACCTCATCCTCATTTTGTGCACGTGCCTTCAACCTTAGCCTTAGCAGCAGTGAAGGAACATTCGACTGTCACCATGCCTTGTAACCCCATAATGCAGCAGTTTCAAAGTGGAGGTGCTGTCTTATGCACAGCAATCATCACAGCTAGATCATAAGCGCCTTACTCAGTAGCTTTGGATCGTAAGCGCCTTACTCAGTAGCCTTTGGATTGTAAACGCCTTACTCAGTAGCTTTTGGATCGTAAGCGCTTTACTCAGTAGCCTGTTCTCTATGCGTATACACGCTCCAAGGAGCAATCCATGATGTTATTCGTTACTCACAATTGGTACTGCAGCAGGCGGAGGTGCTGCGTTGAATACAGCAGCAGTCGTGGCACTGGGCATGGCCAACGGTATGGTGTACTTGTATACGCTGGAGGTGCCTCCTGCTTTGGGTAAAGGTGCGAATGTGTGTGTGTGTGTGTAGTGTGTATGTGTGTGCTCTAGCATGTTGGTGCTTGAGTGTGATATGTGTATGCTTTGTGTGGAGTGTGGAGGATCCACCTGCTGTGGGCTTTGGATTGTGTGTGCGTGTGTGTTTGTGTGTGTTTGTGTGTTTGCAGTGTGTAACAGTGCGTATGTCTTGTGCACGATCAGTGTGGGTGTGGTGTGCTGTGTGTCTGTTGTGAGTACTCTCACTTGCTGCCACAGCCAATTTGGGTCTCAACTGATCTGAAGCATTCATTCCACATGCATTCGCTGAGACCAGGCCACAGCAACCTTCTTCCCATCTACAACTCAGCTGTCATCGGACCATACACAAAGTAATTATTTCCTTGATCGCACTGGCGCCAAAGCCAGGTCACAGCCACCACCCTCCTGCCACCATCCCCACACCATTTGTTCTCAACCATATACAATGCATTCTTTCTTCTTCTGCACAGGCACTAAACCATACACAATGCATTCTTTCTTCTTTTGCACAGGCACTTAACCATTTACACTGCATTCTTTCTTCTTTTGCACAGACACTAAACCATACACAATGCATTCTTTCTTCTTTTGCACATGCACTAAACCATACACAATGCATTCTTTCTTCTTTTGCACAGGCACTTAAGCCACGCCACAGCCACCCTCCCGCCATTGTCCACAGCTAGAAGTTTCATGGACAATGCATTTTTCGTCCCGTGTGCACAGGTGCTAAACCCAGGCCACAGCCGCCTCCCTCCCACCACCAGCTGCCCCACCTGCAACCCACAAAGCTGAACGCCCGGCCAGACCCAGGTTGTGTGTGTGTGTTTGTGTGTGTGTGTTTATTCGTTGTCGAGGCAGCTCTGAGTGGACACACAATGTCGACCACACAGCAACATGTCCAATTAGGTCCAGTAAAATGCCGCGTGTAGGTGCTGCAAAAAGTTGTGACCTAACTTGTGTGTTATCTTATCAAGGTTGTCTTTTTGCACGCCCTTTTTCTGCATCTACAAAACTGTACGCCCGGCCAGACCTAGATTTGTTTTTAAAATTGAAGTTGCGAAGAACATAAATAGGGTTGGCCAGAACCATATGTGTATATACACGGTGTTTGGCAGGGAAGTTGACAAATTCAAGGTCATATTCGGTGTATATAAGGTTCGAGCCAACCCTATTATTAATGCAAGGTGCCATGAGCTAGTCTCCACAGGGTCCTGTATATTGCCCCGGCAAAGTGAGAGGACAGAGAACACACATTATATTTTGTATGAGCATGAAGTAATCGTAGCATGTTCTGCAAAACTGTAGGCAAGGATATTGCCTATCAAGTGCTGCTGTCCATTCCCAGCACTGTGGGCCTACGAGTGCGTGCTCTTCATGGATGCAACGTAGTAGTAGCTGCATCACATGCACGTACCCGCAGGACAAGACGCTGCTGTGCTGGGCCTGGTGCTGCTGTCCATCCCCAGCGCTGTGGGTCTACGAGTAAGCGCCCTCTTTGTGGTGACAGAGTCCCAGACTTTGTCCTTCAACTTGAGCGGTGCGACAAAGGTATGTAGCCTGAGTAGCATAGGTGAAAGGTACGTAGCCTGAGCACCATAGGTCAAAAGGTATGTAGCCTGAGTATCATAGGTCATAGGTATGTAGCCTGAGTAGCATAGGTCAAAGGTATGTAGCCTGAGTAGCATAGGTCAAAGGTATGCCTGAGTAGCATAGGTCATAGGTACGTAGCCTGAGTAGCATAGGTCATAGGTGTGTAGCCTGAGCATCATAGGTCGTAGGTATGTAGCCTGAGTATCATAGGTCATAGGTATGTAGCCTGAGTACCATAGGTCAAGGCAAAGAGCAGGCACCTTTATTATGGAATATTTTTTTCCCAGACGTTGTCCTTTAATTTAAGCGGTGCGACAAAGGTTTGTGTGAGTGTGTGTGTGTGTGTGTGTGTGTGTGTGTGTGTCCGGCTGCACAGTGAGACCCACGTGGAGTCTGCATCAAGAAGAGAAACTAATGCAATTGGCGTAGTTCTTGCAACTTTAGTCAAGACGCTGTCCTTTACCTTGAGATGGCGCCAAAGCAAATTGGTTCTGCCTGCTAGTTGAAACTATATAAAAGATTTGCTTCACCTCACTCACTCGATGTCACACAGCTTCTAGTAAATTCATATGTAATTGCCCAATAATTTAGTACACATTAATAGGGTTAACTAGGACCATAATATGCACCGCACATGACCGTATATTTGGTGATTTCCCTGCTAAAAATACCATATATACACCACACATATATATATGGTTCTGGCCAGCCCTAATTATATATATATATATCACTTAAACACGTTGCTGCTGTGTGCAGTGCAAACCTTTCCTCAGCAGCAATGTTTATCTCACCGCTGTGTGGCTCGTATCCTTATCTGTGTAGCTCGAAACATTTCTACGTCAATTCTTCTCTCATATACATCTGCATCTATTTCTTTTCTCGTTGCTTGCAGACCATTTTGGACCACCAGGGCGTGCGGACACCCCACTGCTGCGTGTTGCGCTCACCCTACGCTCAACAGCAGCAGCAGCAGCAGTCAAGTAGCAGTCCAGCTGATGCAGGAGCGGATTGTTTGCTCATGGTATGAACTTCACAACACAGCATACTCGTATAATACAGATTGCTTCCTTTTGTAATGAAATCTAGTGGTGGATTTCCGTTTTGTGGTGTGACTCTTACACTATGCACAACTCTTACATTTACTCTATGCACGACTCTTACTCAATGCACGACGCTATGCACGACTCTATGCACGAGTCTTACTCCATGCACGACGCTATGCACGACGCTATGCACGACTCTTACTCTATGCACGACGCTATGCACGACTCTTACACTATGCACGACACCACACATTGCTTCCATTAGTTGCTCGCTCTTTCTGGAAAGGTTACACATTGGTGTCTTTACGCAGCTAAGGAGAACTGGCTTGCTTAAATAAGGTAGGCACATCACATAACGCACTCTGCTCAACGATGTGCAAAATCCAGAGATTTCTGTCTTAGAAACAAATACATCTCCTTTCCTGTCTTACATCTGCTTTTGGAATTTGCAATGCTATTTTGTTGCCTAAACCTTACCAGCGTTCTGCTCTGCAGCCCCTTTTTGTTTATTTACAGCCCCGTTCCTGTCTTAGATCTGCTTTTGGACTCCATAATGCTATTTCGTTGCTTAAGCCTTTCCAGCGTTCTGCAGCCCGTTTTTCCTTAAGAGCAGCCACTGCTGCATTTTGCTGCGGGTTCCTCCCTTCATTTGCCTTTGCAATGGCATTGCGTGCTGCCACTGTACGAGTGGAATTATTGAAAGCATCATCCACGTGCACACCACACACACACACACTATCACCATAAGTACACATATTACATCTAGGAACACACACACACCACACTCACACACCACACACAAACGCACACACACGTACATACACACTTGAACACACATACACGCGCGCACACACACACAGGTTGCCCGTGATGAGGGATTGTATGAGTACACCCTTGACACGCGCGCCGGCTGCACAGTGTTCGAGGGCAGCAAGCAGATGCTCCTGACACTTGGACGCTTTGTGGTTGTGGTGGGTTCTAATGATGTGTCGTTTGATTGCCCTGTTGGTGTGCACTACTGCTTCTTTATCGTGGTCAGGGAGTCAAGCCTGGCAAAAAGTGCTCCGCTTTCCTTGATTGATGTGGGGAGATTGTTATTCATAGGGTGAGGATGTTGGGTTATTCATAGGGTGAAAATGTTGGGTTATTCATAGGGTGAGGATGTTGGAGCACGTAATGCAACAGTGCGTATCCTGGACTGCACCACAGAAAAACAACACACACGCACACCTGTGCGTGCACAACAAATAATGTCATGCAGAGTAACAAACACCTGAATGTACGCAGAACAACACACCTGTATGTACGCAGAGCAACACACACACGCACACTTGTGCGTGCGTGCGCAACAAATGATTTCATGCAGAGTAACAAACACCTGAATGTACGCAGAACAACACACACACACGCACACCTGTACGTGCACAACAAATAGTGTCATGCAGAGTAACAAACACCTGAATGTTTGCAGAGTAACACACACACACGCACCTACTCTTGCACAGACAAAGTTCACGCGTGCCCATCATGCATAGGTCACCCACGAGGTCGGTGGGGACGTTGGAGCACGCAGTGCCACAGTGCATATCCTGGACTGTACCTCAGAAGAAGAAGAAACACACACACCTGCTCTTGCACAGACAAAGTTCACGCGTGCCCATCATGCATAGGTCACCCACGAGGTCGGTGGGGACGTTGGAGCACGCAGTGCCGCAGTGCATATCCTGGACTGTAACACAGAAGGAAAAAAACACGCACACCTGCTCTTGCACAGACCAAGTGCACACATGCCCATCATGCTCAGGTCACTCACGAGGTCAGTGGAGACGTTGGCGCGCGCAGTGCGACGGTGCATGTCTTGGATCTGAAACACCGCCTCGTTGCTGGAAGCCTGACAACAGGTGGGGACCATACGCACTGTTTTGTAATGGTTACAGGTCCTTTGGATAGAGGACCGTACTCGCTGTTTTGTAATGGTTTCAGGTCCTTTGAATAGGGTGTGTAGAGGAATGTGAAAGGTAGGTTTGGATGCATAGCTGGGGCCTTGTGAAGGATAGGTTTGGATGCACAGCTGGGGCCCTGGGGTCTTGATGTGCCTGAAGGCTTTACTGCAAGTGTACAACAGTTTATGCCTAGCGAAGATCATGTCCATGCAATACATTTATTCTGTTCTCAGTCTTTTTGGAGGGATTCTTAGTATTGTTGGTGTAAATTGTGGTTATAAGCATTTGCTCGTTGAAATTGTGGGGATAAAATCAGATTGGGTTGTTCTAATTTTGTGAATTTGACAGTGAAAGCAGCAAAGATTTATAGCAGTATACATCTGTACAGAGCATCCGCGTATGCTTTCTATGCGCCCTGCACCACCTACCTTCTCTGCACCACCTACGCGCCCTGCACCCTGCACCTTCACTGTTAGCATGCCTGCATGTGGTGTGTTTGCAGGCAGCATTCTGCTGTGCTGAGCGTGCATGTGGTGTGTTTGCAGGAAGCAATCTGTTGTGCTGAGCGCGCATGTGGTGTGTTTGCAGGCAGCATTCTGCTGTGCTGAGCGTGCATGTAATGTGATTGCAGGCAGCATTCTGCTCTGCTAAGCGTGCATGTATTGTGATCGCAGGAAGCATTCTGCTGTGCTGAGCGTGCATGTGGTGTGTTTGCAGGCAGCATTCTGCTGTGCTGAGTGTGCATGTTATGTGATTGCAGGAAGCATTCTGTTGTGCTGAGCGTGCATGTGGTGTGTTTGCAGGAAGCATTCTGTTGTGCTGAGCGTGCATGTTATGTGTTTGCAGGCAGCATTCTGCTGTGCTGAGCGTGCATGTATTGTGATTGCAGGAAGCATTATGCTCTGCTGAGCGTGCATATATTATGATTGCAGGAAGCATAATGTTGTGCTGAGCGTACATGTGGTGTGTTTGCAGGAGCATTCTGCTGTGCTGAGCGTACATGTGGTGTGTTTGCAGGCAGCATCCTGCTATGCCGATCGCTACGCTCTGCTGCTGAGGTTGGCCAATAAAATACCTATAGCGTATTTTTGGAATTGCTTAATGCCAGAGCGGATTGTATATACATGTATATTTACACATACAGAGCATGTTGCATATATATATTGTATTTATATATTTGATACAGAGCAAAATGTATATATTGTATCTGTATATAATTAAGAGCGAATTTTATGTATATATCTATCTATATATTATCTATATATTATATAATAGATAATATGTAATATATATTTATATTTGATATATGAACCTTTACTCCCTGTGTGTACGATATGTTTACGTGCTGTGATAATTTAGGCACCAAATTCGTGAACGTGCAGCAGTATCTGTGTCTGGCTACATACAGCACTGACACACATTTTGTCCTATCGCTGGAACGTGCGTTTTTTTCCATATGCTAGCTTTTGCGTTGCACATCTGCAGGCAGCGTAAAAGCAGCAGCTGCAGCGTGGGGTGGTCTGGCCGTGGTGTTGGGAGGGGGCAAGGTCATGGTGCTGAAGGAGGTATGCTGTCTGCGAAGCCTTTGTGTTGAACCAGGGATGTCTAACCCTAAAACATGTATAGGAAATAGTAATGATAGGAGGCCTGTATGCTGTATGTGTTATGGTCGACGGATATGCGCATACATGCCAAAATAGGAACACCGTGCTAAACAGGTGGTGTGGTCGACAAACAGATCATGATTCATAGTTATTATAAACAGACCATGATAAATAGTTAATGTGCTAAACAGGTGTTGTGGTCGACAAACAGACCATGATTAATAGTTGCAGCCATGTTTACACAACACAGAGACTGAGAAGCACTCCTGCGCGCATCCTTGCGCGCAGAATTGATCACATTAACAGTGTTTTAAAAGCTCATGTGTGTTGTTGGAGGGCTTAGTAGCTGTACAATTCTGCTGTCAGTACATGCTCGTTTGAGGTTGCACACAATCAGATCACCACACACGTGCACGTCAATTTATCAATGTATGTTGGACTTGTGTAAAGCTAACAAAATCACTCACTGCTGTCTTTGGTTGTTGCCCGCAACACCTTTATGCCTGTATGCTTCCACACCCATACAACTCGTTATTAACAACACAGGTGGACCTAGCTCTGCATCTGAACCCCCTTGTATTTTTTGTTATTTTGTGTGCATGCATGTTTGTACATGTGTGCCCATATGCTCATATGATAAGTTTTCACCAACGACACAGGTGGACCTAGCACTGCAGCTGGACTCCCTCTTCCGCCGATCCCTCCACAAGCTGGCTCTGGACCTGGCTCGTGCACACAACGCGGATGCCCCCACGCTTGCAAGCATCCAGCAAAAGTGAGTCAGTTCCGTGAGTTGATTCATTATTTGGGTGAATGTACGTGTAGCTCTGGATTTGGCTTGGTTGGCTGTGCACACATAAAAAAAGAACAACCATGCTTGCAAGCATGCGGCAGAAAGGTTTGCTTTCATAAATGTACTAACCTCCCTCCCACCTTTATGGTTTACTCAACAAAAAACGGCAACCGCTCCACCCCAGATTTTTTTACGTTTGTATGTGGGTAGAGGGTTTCCTTACAACTTAGGGTTGGTCTTGATTTTCATTGTGTTCGGTAAAAGGAATTAGATAGAACAATACTTGGTTTCTACCGTCGAAATTCAATATAAAGCCAAAGTCTGCCCGTCTCCTTATGCAGCTGGGAATGTATTATGTATTAAGGTGTGCGAGGAACCTTTTTGTTTATAGGGAACCCGTGTGCTTTGCAGTTTGGGAGACGACAAAAGCAAATCAATGTGTTGTAGACATTGCTTCGCTGTAACATACACCCCTCTCTGTTTGTACTTTGCAGGTGGGGAGATGCCCTTTACGACAAGGGCGAGTTTGACCTTGCCATGGCAGCGTACAAAGAAACGCTACACCATTTGGAGCCCAGCTACGTGCTCAGAAGGTTCCTCGATGCACAGGTGTGTGAAATGTGTCCGTGCGCATACTCTTATGTATTTCACCGGCCTAATCAATCGTGCCATAGCCTGCAAAGGAGCACCGCACCGCGCGATAGCCAAGATGTGTGTTCATAGGGCTCCTTGGTCGATGAGTGTTTCTGTGCGCTCTAAATAATAATGCGCATCATGACGATTTTTGTGCATTGTATATAATAATGCATTCTAAATGATGACGCGCATCATGACAATTTTTTGTGCATTCTAAATAATGATGCATTCTAAATAATGAAGCGCTCTGAATAATGATGCGCATTATGACGAATTTTGTGCATTCTAAATATTGATGCGCATCATGACAAACAATGTAATATTCATTGATGCACAGCTACTCCAATTTATGATTGTAATACTCATTGATGCACAGCTATTCATATCCATTTTATGATTGTAATATTCATTGATGCACAGCTACTCCGTTTTATGTAATAACCTGCAGCATAAGTCTGTTTTGTCGCTTATCCGCAGCCTCACTCTCCCCTTCCAGCTGCTCTTAACAATTTCTTTATACTTTTCACTCCTTTTCATTAATTGATGTGGGAGGTGTGTTTTTTCACTGCCTGCGTAGTTTTTCTTTAATGTTCTCTGCTCTACGACATCATTAAATAATGTGGGGAGTGTGTTTTTTCACTGCCTGCGTAATCTTTTCTATTAATTTTCTCTGCTCTACGACATGTCCGCAATCTCACCTCCTACTTAGAGCTGCTTGACACGACTTATTTCAACGTCTCAACTCTGCAGCGTATCCACAACCTCACCTCCTACTTAGAGCTGCTGCATGACAAGGGGCTGGCCAGTGCAGATCACACCACCCTCCTCTTAAACTGCTACACCAAGCTGAAAGACGTGGCAAAACTGGACGCCTTCATTCAGCGCAGGTAATAGGCGCTGATGTATATTTGTGGTGCTTTGTACACCACCCTCCTCTTAAACAGCTACACATGAGCTGAAGGACGTGGTTCAATTTTTTTATCCTATTTGTTTACCTGTTTGGAGTGGCTACACAAAGCTGGACGTGGTTCGTTTTTAACTTGTTTTTTTTATACCTGTATTCAGTGGATTGTATGTTTCGTCACGTGCTCTGGATGTATTGTCACGTGCTCTGGATGGATTGTCGCGTGCTCTGGATGGATTGCCACGTGCTCTGGAAGGATTGTCACGTGCTCTGGATGGATTGTCACGTGCTCTGGATGGATTGTCATGTGCTCTGGATGGATTGTCACGTGCTCTGGATGGATCGTCACGTGCTCTGGATGGATCGTCACGTGCTCTGAACATGAATGGTTGGAATGTGTGCCTACTCAGCACGGGTGATTGCACTGATATTATTGTATCGCAGTTGGTGAATTGTGCCTTTGTGACTCCATTAAAAAAAGGTCTAAAGGCATACTTAGCAGGTGAGGGTAGCCAAAACCTATGTTTACGTCGTGCCTTACATCCATATTCATTTTCAACTCATGGTGTGTTGCCGTCTAAGCAGGGTTGACCAGAACCGTATATATACGCCGTGTATTTAGTGATTTCCCTGCCAAAAGTGCCGTATTTACACCGTATATACATATGGGGATTTCCCTGCCAAAATTTTTGGCAAAAGTGCCGTATTTACACCGTATATATATGGTTCTGGCCAACCCTACGTACAAGCGAGCAGTCCACAACCGTGTCTCCCCAAACAGCAGCCCACTGTCGCCAGGCCATGCATTTTGTTAGGCCTTACCTCCATACTCGTTTTCAACTCACAGTGTGTTGCTGTATAAGCGAGCAGTTCACAACTGTGTGAGCGAACGAGCCGTACAAGGGAGCTGTATAAGCGAGCAGTATAGACCGTATAAGTGTCCATATAAGCAAAGCCATATTATTAGTGAGCCATATAAGAAAGCAGTAAAAGCCGAATAAGCGTCTGTATAGGCGAGCTGTATGAGCAAGCAGTATAAGCGAGCAGTATAAGCCAAATAAGCGTCCGTGTAAGCAAGCAGTCCACATCCGTGCCCCTCCAAGCAGCAGCCCATCGCCACAGGCCATGCAAGGGCCATCAAAGCCTATGTGCAAACTCGTTTTCAATTGCAGTGCTGTGCCCTAGCTGCTGATTGTGGCTGCATTGACAGCTGGTCAAAGTGATCCAGGACCTACTGTCAGGCCAGACCATCACTACTAGTAGGGTTGGCTAGATATGTACAGTGTATCTACGGTATCTTTGGCAGGAGAATCACCAAATATACAATCATATACGGTGTACATGTACGATTCTGGCCAACCCTAGTCCCCATCCTTTGATCATGCAGTAGTGTGCCTCAAGCAGCTGCACACACACACACATACACACACACACATACACACACACATACACACACACACACACTCACTCACACACACACACTCACGCACACACACACTCACACACACACACACACACACACATGCACACACACACACACAGCAGGCCAAATAACGGCAAATTTGATATTTTTTTCCAGTCGCAGTGGTGTTCCTCAAGCAGCTGCGCACACAAAGTCACACACACATACACACACACACACACACACACACACACGCGCAGGCAGCAGGCCAAATAAAGGCAACCAACGCCAAATTTGACATTTTTTACCCAATCGCAGTGGTGTGCCTCAAGCAGCTGCTCACACACACAGCCAGCAGGGCACCCAAGGGCCGTCAAGCAGTGCTGCAGCAGCAGCAGTAGCGGCAGCAGGGGGCCTTAAGTTTGATGCAGAAACAGCAGTCAAGGTGAACAAAGGGTTTGAGGTGGGGCTAGGCTACACGTGTAGAAAAATCCTGTTTTGGGGGACGTGTAGCAAACGCAGCAGCAAGATGCTTTTGTTGCGCGCAATGCACGTGCACATAGCCATGCACATATAGCCATGCACATGCATATAGCCAAGTGCGAGCACTGCTCCCATGTGGTGCTGCACGCTGCACACTGCTGGACACTGCAGGCAAGCGCTGTGGGTTACGGAAGCTGCAGGACAGTCTGAATGATGCACATAGGCATGCACTTATATGTGTGTAACTTCTGTCGTCCACAGGTGCTGCGCACTGCTGGATACTTCAGGCAAGCGCTGTGGGTTGCGGAAGCTGCGGGACAGTCTGATTGGATGCTGGATATCTTGATGGAGGACTTAGCAGCCTATGATGACGCGCTTGCGCTGCTGGTGGGTTTGTATTTGAGTCCTTTTGTATTGTCACACTAACAGTAAGGAAGTGAGCCGCCTGCGATAATGCTCTTGCGCTGCTGAAGGTTATAAATTTGGGTTCATGAACTCTTGGTGTGTGTGCATGTGTATGTTTGTGTGTGTGTGTGTGTATGTGTGTGTATGTATGTGTGTTTTTGGGTGTCAACAATTAGAGTGACTGGAGACCAAAGCTGCCTCGTGATTCTGCTTGCTTCGTTTCTTTGGCACCTCACTCTTGAGATGTGTCTTAGACGTGTCAAGAGTGAAGTGCTGAAGAACGAAGCTCGACGTCTAATTCAAGGTCCGAACATTAAAAATAAGGTCCTTTAAATGACGACAATTGTCATATGGCATGATGAAAATCCAGCCTAGTTTGCATTGCGCTACTGAACACTGCCATAGAAGGTCACAAGACACCTTTGCCCTGAAAACTGGTCACACACACACACACATACACACACATACACACACACACACACACACAAAATGCAAACAAAAACATGCTCAACTATTTGCTTGCATATACACGTACAAATAAAATGTGCACATTGGATCTGTGCACACATGAGCACACACCAGATTACACATACACGTGTTATACATTTAGTCTGCACGTACACATTTCATACAAACAACTTAAACACATTTCACATTTCACACATCGTGCTTATGTTTTGTATTAATGCACAGGGAAACTGTACCAAAGGATAATCTTGTCGTGCGGCTGTGCACACGATGCTTCACACTATATTCACAGATACACACAATTACACACAACAGAGAAGCTGCCTAGTTACTCAATGCATTTGTTCATATGATGCATTTACAACCATGGAAATGTACAAACTTACACTAACACACACGCACGCACGCACGCACACGCATACGCACGCGCGCACACACACACACACAGGAGAAACTTCCTCGTGCGCACCGTGCATTTGCCCTGCGGAGAATGGGCCAAGCTCTGGTTACGTCAAGGTCAGTGCATGTACACGCAAGCACGGACAAACGACCAATTGCAATACTGGTAGTGTATCGACAGCACCATTCACATGTTAGGTATTCATATTTCGGGTGCACATGTTATGTACTCACATGTTATGTACTCACATGTTAGGTATTCATATTCGGGTGCACATGTTATGGTTCACATGTTATGTATTCACATGTTAGGTATTTATATTCGGGTGCACATGTTATGGTTCACATGTTTGGCATTCACATGTTAGGCATTCACATGTTAGGTATTCATATTTCGGGTGCGGCCTTGCCTTGCTTTTGCTCTCACCCGGACCTCTCAACCGGATCTGCGTGGATGGGACTTTGGCTGTATCACCACATGTTTGTAAAAGTGTTGAAAAAGCAGGAGAAGTGCAGTGCAAGCATTGCATTTCCACAGCCTGATGAATGGAGTCGTATGTCCTGACTCAGTGATCAGGCGAAACTGACGCTGAGTGTATGCAGGGTCGTGAATTTACGCACGGCGTTTTTTTCCGTTTTGCTCCGTTTTGTGCCTGTGTGGTCTGAAATATACTGCCTGCAAAGTCTGAGATGTGATGTTCAGAAATAAGCCTGAAATATGGTGATGAGAACTAAGTCTGAATTAAGATGAAAAGAAACAAGTCTGAAATATGATGATGAGAATTAAGTTTGAAAAATGATGATGAGAATCAAATTTGAAACATGAAAATAAAATTGAGCAAGGTCTAATAACAGGAAGTGAAGTTGTCCGCACACTTTGGGATGAAAAAGGACCCGTTATGGCACCGCAACACTCCCAATTGCATAAAAGAGTCATCCATGCTACTCTGTCAGTGCTGCTCTCGGCAAGGTTATCCATGATACTCTGTCAGTGCTGCTCTCGGCAAGGTAATCCATGATACTCTGTCAGTGCTTGCCAAGGTATACCTTGCCAAGGTATCATGGCAAGGTAATCCATGATACTCTGTCAGTGCTGCTCTCGGCAAGGTAAATAGATGATGTATTAACTAGTAACGGTGTTGACTTTGGTAACAAACGTTCCAGGATGTGGCTGGCCAAATTGTAAGCTCAGAGGCCACAGGCGACTTCTTTGCTCCGCCAAATGAGACGAAATAAAATAAGGACGTGCATCAGGCTTTCACCAGCTAATATGCCTGAGGAAAGGACTGCCCAGACATGCGAACAAGCTGCATGGCAAGCTGGTCGTTGCTTGACTTTTTGAGCTTCAAGTATCACCAAGTCATTGCCACAACTTTCACACACACTCCCCTCCCCCAAAAAGGCACGTGCACACACACATGCCACGCATTCACAAATGAGTCTTCAAGACATGCATACACATGCACACACACATGCCACGCACACACACATGCCACACACTCACAAGTGCGCACACATCTTCAAGACATGCACACACATGCACACACATAGATATGCACATGCATGCAACATGCAGGCCTGAAGCTGCTACCAGGGCTCTTATGGAGCTTTGCTGCCCTCCTCATTCATCACCAGCACCCATAAATGGCAGCCCAAAACATGCACAGCGCAACGGTGTGTGTTTTGTTTGATGTTGTGTGTGGGTGTGAGTTTGGGTGTGGGTATGAGTGTGTGTGTGTGCGTGTGTATATGTGTGTGTGTGCGTGCGTGCGTGATTTTTGGTGTGGGTGTGAGTATGAGTGTGTGTGACAGACATTAGCAGGTACATACATGCAGTCGCGTAACAGTGTGCTAGGTCATCTTGTGATTGTGTTTGTGCGTGTACAATCTGTGTGCGTAAAGCTGTGTTAAAAGAGTGCATTGCCAATTTCGTGACTACATCGTACACACTCATGCCATTGTATATACTAAGAACCACACTAATACGCACATGCACACACAAGCACCTACAAAAGCACGGATGCAGGTTGTCATACTACCCCCAATTTTCAAAGAAAGTGACACATTGCACGTGCACACATGTCATCCATGCACACGCGCAAGCTCAGAAATGAAGTCACACACATAAAGGGAGCACATCACGAAATCGGCTGGTTTGCTTGCCTAGTTCATCCACGGCCTCTGTTTTTGACAAATGTCCATTGAACGTGCATACATGTAGATCCGTGCACGGTTGCTCACTGACGCAAAGATGCGTACACACACGCGTGTACAAACATGTGCATACACACACGCACGTCCGTACACACACACGCACGCACACACAAACACAGGGGGAGCAGCATACACCGCCAGCGTGGCTGATTTCGCCCACCTGTACACCCACACACCCACTGCCCTCATGCTCCTGTGTGAATTCATCCTCAACACCACCACCGCTGCGTCAGCATCAGCCCAGGCGGCAGCAGACCCACAACACAGCTCCCTTGCAAATGAGGTGAGAAAATATAGAATACATGATGTATGGTCGAATGCCACAGCTGCACCTGCATAATAACCACAATATGAGTAAGTGGGCATTGTTCTCATGGCTTTTGGTGCCAGAACACGCTCTACCACACGGTTCTATGCTACAGTTTGCTGTAGGCTTTGTCATTACACCAAGGCATAAAAAAAAAGAATGCCTAAAACGAAAAGAATTTCTAAAAGAAAAGAATGCCTAAAAAGAAAAGAATGCCTAAAACGAGAGTACACAGCACTTTGCAAAGTGCTTGCCAGATCTCAGCCTACGCTCACTACGCAAGAACTCCAGTTATACAGCTGAAGCAGAGAATTGATGATTTTCTCATGGAGTATGTTGCGTGTCTTTTACTTTAGCGCATAAGCATGAGATTAAAAGTGATCACCCATGCCTACAGAACACGCTCTACCACACACACTACTGAGCAGTATCTCAAGGAGTATGTTGCGCGTCTTTTGTTTTTGCGCATAAGCATGAGAGCACGTGCGATCACCCATGCCTACAAAACACGCTCTACCACACACACTACTGAACAGTATCTCAAGGAGTATGTTGCGCGTCTTTTGTTTTTGCGCATAAGCATGAGAGCACGAGTGATCACCCATGCCTACAGAACACGCTCTACCACACGCTGCTCGAGCTGTACCTCATGGAGCACCTGAATGACCAAGACCAGCAGCAGCAGCAGCAGCAGCAACATCAGCAGCAGCAGACGTCTTCACAACAAGCACCGCAATCACAACACGCACAATCGCATGAACGGCAGCCTCCGCAAGGGAAGCAGAAAAAGAAGCAGCAGGCTCAGCAGCAACAGCAGCAGCAGCAGCAGCTACAGCTCACAGGGCCAGGCAAGAGTGGGGCCTCATTAGATTTCAAGGTAAAGGCCTTTTCAGCTGATCTCATTCAATCGTCAAGAAGATGGTTAACCTGAACGCACTGAAGCAGTGCTTTACAAGATGCATAGGTGGACGCAATAGACTCTGGTGCTAAACCAATAAGTTATATTTCGCTTGCATCGTGAGATGCATAGGGCTCTGTCATTATTACCAAGGAGAACACAACAACTCAGAGAAACCGGAGAAACGGCAGAAAACTAAGGACTCAAATATAGAAAAGAGGTGAGGGAGGGAGGGAAGTATGCTAAATAGAGAGTTGTGTTCTCCAAGGAATAAAAAAATTGGAGAAGGGAAGCAGAAACCGGAGAAAATCAGAAAGTGAGGACATCTCACTTTATGCTACACTACAAGAACCTGAGTTCAGGTGTTTCACACTGAACTCATAAGGATGTCAATGCACGCTATGTTGTATCATGTTTTGCACCAAAAACTTGTGCCCTTGTGTGTTTAATTGGAGGCACGCAGCACTGAAGTACCTGACTGTTGACGCATGTACACACAAGTTTGTGCGTTTATTAAAAATTAAGCACGCAAAGCTGATTGTGGCCTTCCCCATAATTTCTTGTATCAGGCTCGCATTGACACCCCTTATTATTTACACTCGGTGCTCCGTCATTTCAGCCAAACGCCTTGCTTGGACACAATGTGAAATGAACCAGACGAGAGTCAACAGGGATCATAATGCATGAGCAAAAGTTATAAGTGATCATGTTGCATGAGCAAAAGTTATTAGGGATCATGTTGCATGAGCAAAAGTTATAAGGGATCATGTTGCATGAGCAAAAGTTATAAGGGATCGTGTTGCATGAGCAAAAGTTATTAGAGATCATGTTGCATGAGCAAAAGTTATTAGGGATCATGTTGCATGAGCACGCACATCCTGTTGTGTTTGATCACCCAAAATTACTTGGGCGTCATTTAGTATAGTCATTTAGTATAGTCATTTAGTCTCGTCATTTAGTTTAATCCTGTGCAAGTCCATATACCATATTGTATTGTGTATTGTGGCGTGCTTGTGCAGAACTGCCTGACGTATCATGGCACCTGTACACAAAGCACCAATGCACCAAGACTTCTTGCGCATTGCACAGTCTTGCACGCTTGCTGCGCATTCACGTTTGATGTTGCCACGTGCACAGTGATCACGTTTGATGTTGCCACGTGCACAGTTTGCACAGTGATCACGTTTGATGTTGCCACGTGCACAGTGATCACGTTTGATGTTGCCACGTGCACAGTTTGCACAGTGATCACGTTTGATGTTGCCACGTGCACACAGTCTGTCACGAGTTACAGTTACCATAAGCGTTGCAAGGGTGCTTGCAGTCTTTTGTGCTCTTCTCTTCCAACGAGCACACCTAATCGTATGTGCACACATATGTGCGTCACACCTGGTCCTATTTCTACCTGCTCACGCTTACTCACATTTGCTCGCACCTCGCACGACCAACACACCTCGTCTAACGTGCACACTTAATCATATGTGTACGCCTACATGCATCACACCTGGTCATATTTTTACGTATTCACGCTTGATCACATCTACTTGCACCTCGCACAACGAACACACTTAGTCACATGTGCACACCTATGTGTGGCGCACCTGGTCATACATTTAATCACGCTTACTCACATTTGCTCGCACCTAGTCAATTGAGCGCACACACAGCTAGTTATATGTGCAGATGTAGTCGGATGGCACTTAGTTGCCTTTGCAAACCTTCATACACCACCACTCCTGGTTCAAGCTTAATGTGTAGGGTTGGCCAGAACCGTATATATACACCGTATATGACCGTATATATGGTGATTTCCCTGCCAAAAATACCGTATACACACCGTACGTATATATGGTTCTGGCCAACCCTATTAATGCGTCACACCAAGATTTGTTCCATATGTGCACACCTATTCACATGTGCAAACCTACATACGTCATATGAAATGACGCTTAATGTGTCTCACCAAGTCATGCTCCATATATGCAAACCTACATATACTTCGTATCCTGTCAGACGTACGCGCCTTGTCCCTTGGCAAGCACGTACCCAAAACATTACCGCACATATGCACTCACCTGCGTCACATGTACAAACCGACATACGTCATATGATGTCACATTTCCTGTCAGATGTGCGCGCCTTGTTCCTTGGCAAACATGTACCCAAAACATTACCACACTCGCTCGAGCGTGCACATCTTTACTTAAGGTCGCACCTGTTTGATGTGCACACCATTCTCATTACAGCGCATGCACAAAATGTCGTCACATGCGCACACCCTTTTCATCACAGCACATGCATAAAGTATCGGAATATGCGCACACCCTTTTCATTACAGCACATGCACCAAATCTTGTCTCAGGCACGCAGGAGTAAAGCATTATTTTGCTTACCGCGCATGAACAAAAAATTGTCGCCACAGGCATGCAGGAGTAATCATAATTTTGCTTACAGCACATGCACAAAATAAGCTCACAGGCACGCAGGAGTAAATCACTATTTTATTCACAGTGCATGCACAAAATATTGTCATCACAGGCACGCAGGAGTAAAGCATTAGAGCTCATGACCTCGTTATATATTTACAGTTCACACACGAAATGTCGTCGTCACAGGCACGCAGGAGTAAAGCATTAGAGCTCATGACCTCAGGCTGGCCTCCTCACCTGGAGTCACCAAAGTAAGGTCTCGTCATATGTGCACACAAAGTTTGGGGTGTCCCCTTTCCTCTGTGAGGTTCTATTACGTTTGCATCGTGAGATGGCGGTGTATTATTTACAAGTCCGGATGACAACTGCTAAGAAATTAGGTCCTCACAACTGTCCAGAAAAAAGGGGAGCAATAAATATATACATAATATATATAATTTACATATAAATATATATAATTTACATATAAATGAATAGAAAGGTAGAAACATAAACTAAAACTGAGAAAAAAAGCAGTTGTGAGCACCAAGTAAATAAAAAGATGGAGAAACTGGATTATTGCAAGTATAACCACCAGTCGCTCTGAGGGTTAGGATTAGTAAGGCATGGCTGACGCCTACTCTTCACCTGGCAATCCATTAGTATGTTGGACAGCTTGCACACACACCAAAAGACAAGGAGGAGGCATAATAGACGCAAACTCCGTTATCATAAGCTACATGCCTGGGTTACACGCTGGTTCAAAAATATTTTCATGGCAGAGGGCAAAGGAAGTCCGTCGAATACAAGTGCCTATCCGTTGAATACAAGTGCTCCTGTGCTGCTTTCTTTGAGGATGTATTAAATACTCACTTAATTACAGCTAACTTCTGCATGCACACACACTGACACACACAACACTAATTAACACAGAGCAACAAACAAAGGTGACACACACAACACAACACTAATTAACACAGACAAACAAAGGTGACACATTAACACATTACACATTAACACAGAGCAACAAAGGTGACACACACAACACTAAATAACACAGAGCAACAAACAAAGGTGCACTAATGTGCACACACATACATGCACATCCAGGTACGACGCACACCATGTTCTGGCCCTGTGCCGCTTACATGATTTCCGGGAAGGGCTCGTATTTCTGTACGACAAGATGGGGCTGGCACGAGAAGTTCTGCAGGTGTGTGTGTGCGCGAGTGTGCGAGTGTGCAAGTGTGTTTGTGTGTGTATTGGCGTGTGTGTGTGAGAGGGGTCAATGGTCAGTACTTATATGCACTCATCGCAGATTGCTTCAAGTGTGTGAGTGGATTGTTTCTTGTAAATAATGCAATTGCTGCACGTGCGTGGGTGGGTGGGTGGGTTGTTCTTGTCGAAAAAGTTTGCTTTGTTGTCATGGGCCCACACCCATATACTGGCCACATGGGCCACATGGGCCAACACCCATAAACTAGCCACATGGGCCAAGTGGGCCAACACCCATAAATTAGCCACATGGGCCACATGGGTCAACACCCATATACTATTAACGTGGGCCAAATGAATCAACACCCATAAATTAGCCACATGGGCCACATGGGCCAACACCCATAAACTAGCCACATGGGCCTCATGAGCCGACACCCATAAACTAGCCACACCTTTTGGATCACTGCACTGTGTTTGAGACCTGCTTGCTGATGCGTTGCACAATGCTGCTGCTCAGTATTTTGAGAGTGCCTGCACATGCATAGGCTGTACATCTAGGCATGCTTGTGGCTCTGCACAATGGTGAAGTGGAAAGCTTGTTTGTGTCTTTCAGTAACGCGGCCAGTATCTCATCAAAACACAAAGGTTCCTCTCCTACTTGTCCTCCCAGACTTGTTGCTATACAACTGCAATAGAGCTGCACCTTCCAGGGAATGCCTGCGTTAGGCTTTCTCTCCCTTGATCGATACGTGGGTGCTGCCACTAGACATTCCATTCTTTCTTATTACTTTACTGCTCCTGCTCTGCAACTAGTAGTGTACCCCCTTACAGAGAGCAAAAAGGCCCCTTTGTTTTTGTCAGTGCCAGTGCTGTTCGTTTCCTTGTTCTTAGACTGCCCCTTGTTCTCAGCATGCCCCGTGTACTTTCTCGTTGTGTGGTTTATACGATTGGCCAGAATTGTATATATATATCCGTATATGACCGTATATTTGATGAACTCGCTGCAACAAATTCCGTGTGCATGCCCAATATACGAAACACTGCCCAACCCTAGTGGTTTACGTTGCTACAGCACGCACCCTACATACTGCTTGTGTTCTTTTTGGGGTGCATGCGTGTGTTCTCACATTGTGATTTTGATTATGGTTGGCTGCAGCGACGGTCTCAACGTGTGCGGTGCAAATCCTTGCTTGCCACAGATCATTCACCATGTACACCTTGAATCGTGCAAATGTATGACATGTGTGGCCCGCTGGATGACCACCCCAGCCACAGCTGCTCTTAAAACAAATTTATATGGTTACAATAAACTTTTATATGGTTTTAATGGTGCGTTTGCAATAGGATGATTAATGATCAACTTTATTCAATTAATTAACTGCGTTTTGCGTTTAGAAAGGGTGATTAATTAATTGATTGATAAAAGGTAATTAATTCTGAATTAATTTCAATCCCGGGGGGGGGGGGGGATTAAGGAGTTAATTCATTCGTGGTGAATTCCTGGGTGGCAGTCAAACGTTCCAAGTGGTAAATAAAGGCTGTAAAAACTCCAGTTGAAGGGGGGATGGCTTTAGAAAATTCCAGCAGGTCAATCAAAGGCTCCGGGTACTCAGTCAAAGGTTGGAAGGATGTCGCCAGCGCTCTCCAGTGCATGCAAGCGCAATGCAAGCATTTCTAGAGTTCCAGCCCTTCCTTCCCAGCTACAACCTGCTTCAGGCTACAAACTGGTTCTGCTGGGTTGAATGCGTCCATTGTAGACGCAAGGTAGTTAGTTCAGGGGTGATTAAATTAGGTGTGATTATTTTGAATGCGGTTAATTTGAGAAATTTATTCTGAATTGGTCACAGACGTTAATCACTCTTTGGTAAACGCACCGTAAATGTACTCACATGTCCGTAAGCTTGTTGTTCTTTGCATTGAGCTCATAGGTGTGCAAAATCGTAAATGACTACCTTTTCATTGCTGATGTAGAAAAGCATGTACGTCATAAACAATCACCCTCTGTTGTTATGCCGCGCATGCTTTTCTACATCAGCAATGAAAAGGTAGTCAATTACGATTATGCACACCTATGAGCTCAATGCAAAGAACAGTCATAAACAATCACCCTGTGAAACTCACCATACATATGGCCATACACGGTGCAGATGTACGGTTCTGGCCATCCCTACGTATATCCCACCAACCTCTAATCACAGCAGCAAAGCACCCACCTGCCTGCTGTAAGATTGCAAACAACTAGTTCTTTCACACACACACACACACACACACACACACACACTCCGTCTAGGTGTTCATGGCATCGGGCGACCACTCCAGTCTCATAGCTGCTGTAGCAAAATACGGGGACGCCTGCAGGGGGGGTGACCCTCAACTATGGGCTGAAGTGCTGCAGCATTTTGTGGAGCAGCCGGGCAGCGTTTGCGAGCCACAGGTGTGTGTGTGTGTGTGTGTGTGTGTGTGTATGTGCACATGTGTGGTTTTTGTGCGTGCGCACACCTGTGTGCATGCGTGTGTGCGCAAAATTGTTCTTTAGTATGTCTGTATAATTTTCAATTGTGGGCTAAAGTGCTTCATCGTGTATGGAGCCTGGCAGCAGCTAATTTGCAGGAAGGTATCAGCCTTCTAAAGATGCTGTTTGAGTGTTACACACTGAACACAGCAGTTTTTAATGTTTATGCTTTGCTGTCACTTGCAGCACAGCCCTCGTTCTAGCGCTCGCTTGTGTATGTGTGTGTGTGTGTGTGTTGTGTGTGTGCGTGTGTTTTTATGCGTGTGTGTGTCGTATGTGTGTGTGTTTGTGTGTGTGTGTGTGTTTGCGTGTGTGTGCATGTCTTTGTGTGTGTGTGCGTGTGTGTGTATGTGTGCGCACATGCTTGTGTGTGTGTGCGTGTGCTGTTTAAATCATCTTGACAACATTAGAGATTTTCTTTTTACTAATCCCAATAAACTAATCAATCACGTTAGTCACGTCAAATTTGCTGTCCAGATTGTGGAGGTCGTTGGCCACATTGAGGCTGGGAGCATCCTTCCCCCTCTCGTGGTTTTGCAGCTGCTTTCCAAGAACAAGTCCATCAAGGTGTGGTGTGGCGTGGTGTGGTGTGGTGTGGTGTGGTGTGGTGTGGTGTGGTGTGGTGTGGTGTGGTGTGGTGTGGTGTGGTGTGGTGTGGTGTGGTGTGGTGTGGTGTG
>Ga0307974_1000261_pt1 | contig 30941 bp, 31 predicted proteins | sample OrgLakmetagen784_FD_201812 | JGI IMG/M metagenome (GOLD analysis project Ga0307974, IMG submission 201812) | Saline water microbial communities from Organic Lake, Antarctica - #784 | ecosystem: Environmental > Aquatic > Non-marine Saline and Alkaline > Saline | place: Antarctica: Organic Lake... | reverse complement strand
GAGTAGTTGCAGCCCATCCCAACAGCTTACAAAGAACTGGAGGCGCCCTTTTCCGTCTACTTTCTCCTGTTTGTACAGCGCTTTCTGCTCATCGGTCATATCCTGTGCGTGTGTGTGTGTGTGTGTATATATGCGTATATGTGTGTGTATGCATGCGTGTGTACGTGTGCACATGTTGTGTGTGTGTATGTGTGTGTGTGTGTGTATGCGTATATGTGTGTGTATGCATGCGTGTGTACGTGTGCACATGTTGTGTGTGTATGGGTGTGTGTGTGTGTGTGTGTGTGTGTGAGTGAGAGTGTGTGTGTGATGTGTGTGTGTGTGCGTGTGTGTGTATATGTACACATACATGTTTGTACCGCTGGAACTTGTCGCTTGCAGAGGTGAGGTCCTCTTGTGATATTTGAACTTGAGCAGGCTCAATGCCATTGGAGGCAAAGGATCATACTTAGAATTTCCAAAGTAAGGCTAGAACGGTCACTTGCATGCCGATGCCTGCAACCACTCCTCTCAGCTTGCCCATTGCAGCTGTCGGGGTGGTCAGACTTTAATAGACTAATTGAATCAGTTAAAACTACTGATTCAAACAAAAAAAGAATAAATACCTGAGCTGCAGTATCCAGTAACCGTTCCTGCTGTGTGAGATAGGTCGTCGCCCATGAAGAAGCAGTAATGGACACACACACACACACACACACACACACACACACACGCACACACACACGCACACACGCACACGCACACACGCACGCACGCACGCACCCCCCCTCATTGTTGGAGACATGAATGCAACCACATCCATTCATGATCGTAATAGTAAAAACATATACCTAGCAGATAGGGTAAGGTAAGGTCCTGTAACCAAACTAAAAAGGGCACTAGAAGAAAATCATGGGAACAGGGCTAGGCACTCAGTCACAATAGAGGCAACACCATACACATCTGGCTGGTTCAAAAATGTCCTCAAACAAGTTGGACATAGTACGAAATTCAAACAACAATCAAAAATAAGTCTAGCTGAATTAAAAGGTATTAAAGACAAGACATGGCTGCACTCCTCAATTCTTAAAAAAGCGCCTTTATCGAGTGCATCAAAACCCTGAGCAACAATAAACCTCCAGGATCAGACGGGATTGTTAACGACCTTCTGCGCATGCTTTCTGCAGAAATCCAAGACACCATAAACATGCTCACTATTTTGTGGGCTACCGGCTTCACACCAAAAGCCTGGAAAACCAGCAACACCATCCTTATTGATAAGAACAAAAAGATGAAACTGAGGTGTCCTCCTATCGCCCGATCGGCCTTGCAAATACCATTTACAAGCTCTGGACACGCCTGATCACCAACACTCTGTACGAGTACGCAGAGACGCATTCCATACTCAGCACCACACAAGCCGGGATTCACAAACAGAAAGACACCGTCCACCAACTCCAAAACGTAATTATAGCACTAGAAGATGCCAAACTCTTTACTCACAAAGACATCTATGCCCTGCCTAATTGTTGGCGTTACCTCAGCTTTTAATACCACTGACCACGACCGTATACTCTATATCATGAACGACCTTGGCTTTCCACTGATGTGTCACACCCAAATGTTGGCAGTGACGATTCGTGTGATTTGGTTAGTTGGTTTTTCAGTTGATCGCTCTTGCATCGCTATCCTATCATGGCCAAGAGGAGACACAAGTCACCGCTAGAGACACAAATACAGGAGGAGAAGTGCGAAGAGTTGAAAAAAGTGGGGCTCATAATCCCAGCTCCAACTAATTGCCAGTACGCAAGTGAATGTGTATTACCAGTGAAAAAAGATGCTGATGGCAACCATACTGATAGGCGGCTTTGTGTGGACTACAGAGAGATCAACTCTGCCACTGAAGCAGACAAGTATGGACTGCACCGTCCAGAGCAAATCTTCGGAGACATAAAAGGACATGGGTTTTTCACTAAAATGGATTTGAGAGCTGGTTTCCATCAAATAGAAGTGAAAAAGGAAGATCAACCAAAACAGCGTTCTAGTGGAAGAACCAAATATATATGTATACGTGTATGCCATTTGGGTTGCGTAACGCAACTGCTCATTTCCAAAGGGTTATGGATCACGAAATTTGTAAAGCAGGTTTACAGAAGAATTGTGCCTCGTTCGTAGATGGCATACTTATTTATAGCAAGACTGCTGATAAGCACTTAACGCACTTTAAACAAGTGCTAGAAATGCTGGTAGGATGTGGTTTAAAAGCTCATCCTTACAAGACTGTAATCTGTGCTAACGTTGTAGAATTTTTGGGGCACAACGTGAGCAAATTGGGCTTGCTTCCTAGCGAAGCAAAAGTTGCAGCAGTGCGCAATCTCAAACCACCTACTAACGTGTCTGAGCTGCATAGCGTGCTTGGATTTATAGGATACTACACGTGTTACATACCAAATTACAGCAAGATAGCAGCCCCGCTTAATGGTCTGTTAAAGAAAAATTTGATGTGGGAATGGGGTGGTGAACAACTAACTGCCTTTAATATGTTAAAGAAAGAACTGTGTACACAAGGGAAGGTGCTGAGGCATCAGGACCCAAACAGGCCTCTCATATTTGATGCAACTCCGCCATTGCATACGGACTGGTCAAATGTGGGAATAGGAGCAGTACTAGGACAAATTGATGACCATGGAAATGAATATATGATAGCTTGCATCAGCAGGTCGCTGAATGTGCACGAAAAAAACTATGGTTCACCACAAGGGGAGAAGTTAGGGGCTGTATGGGCGATTAAAACGTTTCACACGTATTTGCATGGGGAGAAGTTTACACTGGTCACCAATCACCAACCTCTAACATACTTAATGACTAGAAATGACCTTGTGGCTATGCTTGCCAGGTGGGCCATCACACTCCAGCAGTATACATTTGAAGTGGTACACCGGCCAGGGGTAAATCACCAGAATGCAGATTGCCTGTCCCGCCTGCCAGAAGAGAGTTCAGCAGATACTACTGGTGCACGCTTGAACGATGAACCCACGCTAGTCCGTAGCATGCTTTGCACCCAATTTGCAGCACTGCACGCTTCTGCAGGATTTACCACCTTACAGCACCTGTATGCCCGGTGCCCAATAACCAATAACTGACTTTGTAGACACGTTTGCTCCCTCGAAGGGTGACATGGTTTCCATCTGCACTGACACACCCATCACTGCAGAAATGTCAGCAAGTTGCATGCACACGAGTTCACATGTATACACACCCACTCTCCTACTCTCCTCCACAAAAATCTGCGAGTAGATGCGGAAATTACCAGCAAAGGGGGGGTACTGCCATGTCTCAATGCCTCATTTCTTGCTGGCAACACCACGCTACCTCCCGCAGAATTTTTACAAGAGACTGAAATGCAGAGAACCTTGGCGCACGAGAAGTATTACGGACCCAGTGACGTCTAGCTAGACACCCAGGTCCTCGATTACATCAGAAAGGGGAGTACTGCTGCTGATTGCCTAGTCATGACATTAGCAGAAGGGTGACCCGCAGAGCTAAAAATTACCTGATGCATGAAGATAAGCTGTTAAGACTGTTTGACAGTGGAGAGAGGAAAGAAGACCCCCACCGCATGCAAGAGCAGAGATAGTGTGTTAGATGCATGAGCAACATGGACACTTAGGTAGTAGGCGCACAGTGAATCTTATGTACCCCAACTTCTTTTGGGCTGACATGGGAAGGGACTTAAAGAGTTTGTCAGTCGCTGTAGCTTGTGTGACAGAGTTAACACCACCTTCAATGCCACTGCCAAGCAATTGAACACTTTGCCAATATTTGGGTTATTATATAGGTGGGGAGTAGACCTGGCTGGTCCCTTGAACCCCACAAGCTCTGCCGGCCACAAGTATGTCATGGTGACCATCGAGCACTTCACGAAGTTTGTGGACGTCACACCCATAGCAGATAAGTCTGCTGCTACAACGGCCCAAGTGTTCCTGGAAAAAGTTTTGTGCCGTTTTTGTAGCTGGGCGGAAGTAATTACGGATGGTGGCACTGAGTTTGCTGGAGAGTTCGATGAGTTGTTGAAAATGAGTCTGATAGATCACAGACGTACTGCGCCCAATCACCCCCAAGCAGATGGTCTTGCAGAGAGAGCAGTGCAGACAATTAAGCGTGCGTTGAAGAAGTTCTGTGAAGAAAGTCAAACCCCCGAACTATGGGACAAGACTATGCCCTGGCTTGTTTTTGGCTACAATTGCAGTCATCAAGCATCCACTAAGATGTCACCATACTTCATGTTATATGCAAGGCACCCAGTAATTCCTCCTGCCCAGGTGCACAATTTCACCTTGCCCATAGATTTAGATAATGTGGAAAATTCGGTGAAAAGCGTTTTGCATCGTGCCAAGATAGCTGAGAAAGCAGGAATAATCGCAGGCGAGAACTTGAAGATTGCTCAGCATAGGGATATATACGTTGCGTTACGCGACTATCAGAGGAAAGGGGTATCTGCCCAGTGTGAGGCAGTTTTCAGTGGGTGATTTTGTGTACTTGAGGAGAAGGGTAATGGCAAGCACGATACAGATCATGGCTAAGAAAGAGATATATCGAGTGAAAAGTGTGCATGATAATGGCTCAGTGTTGTTGCAAGGGAAGTGTGGTGTGACGTTGTTCATTAATGTATGTAAGGTGGCACCATGTCACCTCACTGATATCGATCCGACCATAGATCATGCACTGGCAAGGTCGTATAATAATTTGGCGTGTGAAGTGTGCTCCTTTATGGACGAATAAGAGGAGTGCATGCTATTGTGTGACGGTTGTGGCTGGAACAGGCTGGCATACCATGTGCGTGCCTAACGCCCAAGTTGACGAGCGTTCCTAGAGGAGACTGGCTGTGCCCACGATGTGTATCTGATGGTGTGACTATTGCTGATCTGAGAGTTGGAGGAGCATACAGCACGCCTCAGCCAGGCCCATTGCTCAGAGGCAAACCAGTTCCTTTGTTTCAAGATGCGACACACAGGCGCCGAAGACAAGAGCTACGCGCATTTGATGGGCGCACTATTGCGCACAAAACCCGCCATGGAAACAGTGGAGAAAACAGCAAGCTGGGCACAGTAGCCTACATTGGAGATCACGCTGGCCTAAAATGCTTCCAAGTGGTTTTCACGGATGGCAGGACAGGAGAGTTCAGCACAGTGCGTGGAGATCAAGAACCGGCTCATGCCAGAATGAGCAACCCTACTAGAGCCAGGGGGTCCGTGCTGACTCCCCGGACATATATGGAGGACAATGGGGGGGCCGTACGGATGCATTGAACAAAAAGGTCATCGGAATTGAAATTAATGGGCTTGCAAGGGCTTGCAAAGGCTTGTTTAGCAATAACAAGATGGGATATATATTCCAACTTCTGATGCCCGGGATGCAGTTTGTAGGACCCTTAATTCACCAATGTTTCACGGACCCTGCAAGGATGCAAGCGGAGGCGCTGAGTCTTATACTTTGCAGTGACGGTGATTTGCTACGACAGATGCCATAGGTACTGTCAAAACCTTCATGAATGTGCCACCACCCTATTCAAGCTCCCCTCTGTACTAACGAAAAACCTACGGAAAGAGGTAGTATTTAAGGAGACAGCCTCTCTCCCCTTTTCTCTTCCTACTCATATGGAACCCCTCCTAAGATACACATAGGAGGATGCGGCTACACACATACCTGTGTCCCTTACTTATGCTCGCTGTGTCATCACTACCAGCGGAGTCTTTTCTTTTCTTTGTCCCAAAAGAAAACACGCTTCAGACCCCTAGCCAACAGCATCAGTAGTCCCGCTTTTGCAGATAACCTTCTCTGCCCCACTGGCGACTTGCACAATCTCAAAGTACAAGCTAGTACACTCACAATCCACTCTGACTGAGTGACTGAGTTAGCAATGCACCGCCTAGCAAACTCTGGGGAAAAAACACAACTGTGGATAACTGCTGGCTTACTATGGTAACTGACCGAGTAAGCTAGCTGCCGTACTGTTTCAGTGTTTAAATTCTATTTGGATTATAGAAGGCAAAAACCGTTACCAATCGCTTACTATTTGCCTTCCAGGTCGGTAACCCTGCCGCTTTCTGCCTGCTTACTACCTTGGTTTGGAGCCAGCAAGTCAGGAAATTCAGTCTGGTAAAATTATCTAGCATCCCGAAGTAGGAGAGGGAAATGAGCCTGGAAGTCAGAAACGAACTCAATTGTGTGTGCCTGCTTTAAACAGCCTTTTTTTGATTCTCCAGGTGGAATGTTGTGTGGCTCTGCATCCATTGGATGGTGCAGGACACTGATCCACGTTGGTGGTGTTTACACTATCCGTGGAATTCAATCTCCCGAATTCAAAAACCATGTTAACATCTGTATCAGCAACGGGCATGCTTTCTGCATTTGTAGTCACACACACACACACACATACACACACACGGATTACATACGATATAGTGACTCCTCCCTCCTCTCTCTCTCTCTCTCTCTCTCTCTCTCTCTCTCTCTCTCTGTCTCTCTCTCTCTCTCTCTCTCTCTCTCTCTCTCTCTCTCTCTCTCTCTCTCTCTCTCTCTCTCTCACACACACACACACACACACACACAAACAGTCAGTTTAATTTTTATACACTGCAATCTATTTTTTCTTGGCTGCTCTATGTGTGCTGATTTTAGCCACCTAGGAGGGCCATTGCTGTATGCACAGGAACAGATTTTGGCCACCTAGGAGGGCCATTGCTGTATGCACAGGAACAGATCCAGCTTTTCCTGCACAAGTCACGGCAGCAAAGAATGCTTTTATTATTCAGGGCAGGGGACATGGTACGTCAGGGGTCAGGGGCAGCTTGCTTTTTCGAATTCCAACCTGTTCCTGGGTCTAGACCATAGGGGTCTAGACCATATGCCTTCACTGCAAAATACTTTTCTGCACCTAGGAAATGCGCGACAGCAACTTTGCCTGATATTTGTAGTACAGAGAGAGCATTGTGTTGCAAACAAATACATGCATCTGCAGGTTCTCGTGGTCCGTGTGCTGGCTGTCCTGGTGGGTCAAGTATGTGCGTCCATGCCTCACAAATGTGTGTGTATGTGTGTGTGTTCTCACCGAGATACCCTTCAGCTCATGTAAACCGAGGGGGACGGCCTTGACAACAGCGGGTGGCTGCACATAACTCTGATTGGATGCGCTGTGCTGATCTGTGGCGGGGCTTTTTATTGTCTGCGCATCCGTGGCATGCAATTCTGTGAGATGTGGTCCTCCTGGCAGGCTGGGACGGTCCTCATAATATGGCTTTGTGCACTCATTGAGAGCTGGTGCTGCTGCCTCCCATGCCCCTTTCGAGCACCACACCTATTGATAGAACCGCATGAAACAAACTTGAGATCCAAAGTGAGAATTACAGAATTTCACAAGCTTCATGTACGACTTTGGAGCACCACAAAGCAGTTGTGTTAGGGGAGGGAATGCGTTTGCTTTTGAATATCGTGCAGTTCAATAGCCAGTTAAAATATACGAGAAACAATGTGCATAGTTGCTGTAATTGCTGTAGCAGGATTTAGTCCTTATGCTGTAGCAGGCTATGGTTATGTCTATGTTAACAAAAAACGTGTCCTCCAGATATACCAAATATCATAAGACATTAACAAGACTTACAAGCGACAGAGCCATAGAGCAAGAATTGCTATGCAGCATGCAGAATGGTGTTTGCTCAAATACCAACCCTCTCCGCATACTGTATGTTGTATGCGGCATACAACAACATGAAGAGCCGGAATGCATTGTCACCATACTTAGCTTGAGCTTGAGGCATTTACAAACCATACCAAAGGCACTTTTTGAGTGAGCACCAAGGACAACAAAGAGAATGCAGGCAAGAAGTCTGATAGATATGGTGGTTGTATGGCTACTTCCACTGCCTTGCTGGCATGTACCAAACTTTCATATTGGGAAAGAAGTTGTGGAAAGCGAAGAGCTGAGCATCACTCACCTGCCCAGACATCGCCACGCTGCCAATTCTTGCAGCCCGGTTCATCACCTGTGGTGTGTTAAATTGAGCGTTAGTGCCTACAAAGAGAATAAATGCAACGTTTAGAGGGTGGGTCCCACCTTTTCCCTTGTGTGTTTTGTGGCTCACAATAAATGATTTGCTTGCTACGAAGGTACGTGCGAACAAGCAGGTACCGAGTGAAACAGACAGACAAGCAGGTACCGAGTGAAACATATGGACAAGCAGGTATCGAGTGAAACATATGGGCAAGGTAGAATGGACCCTCGATAATGGATGCGCGTATAGTTCCCTTAAATCCCCTTGAGTCCCTTTGATAATGGAAGTACAAATAAGGCACACTATCCGATCATTTCACCACACCCAACTGCATACGTATAACACTCCACTAAACTGAGCAGCATCACTTCACACTAATCCACCCCCCCCAACCTACTCAAGAAAAACAAACACGCAACTGCAGGTATGCATGGCCAAACATGTCTGATTGATCTGGACGCGCTCACAAGCAGTCAAAAGTTGCACGCTGGAATGCAAAGTTCTAACGGGCATTCTGACTGGCAATTTTTCTGGTACTAGGAAACATTATAAAATTTAATCAGACCAGGAGTCATGCAGCCAATTAAAAACATCTGGCAAAATCAGGAAAGAGGAATTTTCAATCAGGAAAATCTTCCCTCTAACCACTCACCCTGCCACGGTATGACACCCTTGCAGTTGCTGCATGAAGGTCGGCCTTTACGCTTCCCCAGTCAATGCCCACCTGTGGAAAACGATGAGGCACGTGAGTTTCAGCAACTGTTCTGCTTGGAAAAGGAGTTCAGTCCTAATCTCTGGCCAAAAAATGCAATTATCGGCATTTATCAAATATTTGCACAGAAAAAGTGCAGCCAGTTGTAACAACAAGAAAGGTAGAGCAGACAGGCAAAACCATGGGAATTCCCCCTTATATCATCATATTCATAGGGTTGGCCCGAACCTTATATAAGAAATACGGCAAATACGGCAAATACATTTTGAAATGGCGTACAAGCGGTACCGATTTCTGAGGTCCCTACCGTATCCGTACCCGTACGACCGTATGCAATTTTTGGCCGACCTTATATGGACCATATTACACCGAATATGGACCGTATTTTAAACACTCCAGACTCGGGTTCAAGACCCAGCAAAAGCTAAAGTTTTTTCTTTACTTTTTGGTTCACTTTGTTCTTCTCGCGCCTTTTCTCACTGAGCTCTTCCTTTGCTGTCCCATTTCTATAAAATTATGCATTGTGTGTGCTTTATATGAATTGTTTTACTGGTGGTTATGGTAGTTAAACCTCTTTTTGCACTGAAAAAGGCCCATTTGGGGTCTTTTTGGCTTGAAGCAGGCGTAGCTCCCCAATCAATTTTTGGCTATGAAGATCGGGTCATGCGTGCTCAGCTTTTCAATAGCTACAGAATGGTCCTCTTTCAATTTTATTCTGAGTGACTCCAAATTCCCCTATAGACAGTATATACGTAAATATGGCGTACATTCATATATATACGGTCATAGATGGTACATATACAACGTATGAAAATCCATGTACGGTTTGGGCCAACCCAACGTTTTTCTAATGATACATGGCAAAGCAGAAACTGAGGCACGGCACTGCAGAAAACAGACCACCACCATCAGAATGTTTGCTCAGGGTGCAACTGTGACAGTGACCTTGGTTTAGTTTAGTTTGGATTACAAAGGCATTCAACCTGGAATGGCTGCTCAACCTATGAGAACGAGGTAAACCTCAAAACAAACCAAGTAAAAAAAGGGCTGTAACGCAACTGGAAAATGCTAACCTTGCAGACACGAGAAGAAGTGACCTTAACATGTTCCTGTCAAAGATGCAAGGCACTCACCTTCAGACGTAGCCCCCTGAACAACAACTTGTTTTGTCATGCTGGGGCCTCCCCCAGATCAAGCACCGAGCTCCTGAGATCAGCGTGCATGAAAGAGCCTCAAAATACTGCCGTAATCAGCCAAAACCTTGCCGATTAATGGCAAGTATTCCACATGTTGGGGGGCATTCGATGTTTGCACGTGAAGGACTGCACTAGGATACAAGTTTGCGTACTGTGCACAGCTGCTGGACGTGTGACACTTGAAAACATTGTGGCAAATGCAAGTCATAGCTGGCGTTTGCAAGTGCGGCAATCACAACCTTCCATGCATCGCAGCGTTTGCTGGAGTTTTTGGAATGTCACTGTATCCAATAAGAGGGATGCGCTGCTCTTCTCCTAGCTCATTCTCAAGTAACTGAGATGGCCAATCTGCATGGAGGCATGCTTGAATGGACTCCAGTGCCCACCTGAGTGATCAAGTTCAGAACAAAATGCTGTTAGATATTTTGTTTATACAGATACATGATCCATGATTTACAAAAGATACATGATCCATGATTTACAAATTTTGCCAACCCCACCTCAATGTAATGTATTCATACAGTTATATACAGTATATATATACAGTATATATTACTTATATTTACTTACATTATATTTACTTATACTACAGCAATATATAATTTTTTACGACCTGCGCGTTACATTGCTCCCCTTCTGAGAATGCATGCCCATATGCATTTACTTCAGAGGCTCAAGACCAGAGGAGCCCCAGTACTCTCTGATGGCATACCCTCCATCAACGAAGCACTCCTCAGAGATGTATTCGTCTTCCACCTCTGGGAGGCCAACCCATTTGACCTTGTATTTGAATTTGGGTTTACCCTTGCGTACGGATACGGGCGGTGCTGAACGATTCTTTCCAGTTCCCAGATTGGAGTGCCAATGTCAGGGAACTTCATCCCGTGCGGGCGCCGCACTTTTTATTTGGAGGGCCGAATCCGGGCTAACCGGAGAAAAACCAGGTTCTGAAGGAACCTGGCTCCGGGACGCCTGCATTAAATTAAAATTGTATTTCCAGGCTGCCCAGATGAAAATGTGATATCCATGGAGAGGGGCCCGGGATTCCATGGTGCGGGGTGGAAAGGCAGCGGACATTTCCCCTGTGCCCCAGGGAGGAGCCCAAGAGCAGCAGCTCTTGGAGTGCAAGGAGTAGAGTAGCAGGAAGAGCAGGTCCCTGCTCTGTGATGCTCATTGCTGGGCACCTAGAGATACAGCATGCACTCTGCGTATGTGTGGGACTTCCGTATACTACTGCATCACCAGTCACTCAATGAGCATGTGCAAGCTTGCACATGAAAATGTGGATGGTGCCCTCCGTTGCCTGCATGCGTGTGCATGGCATATGTGTACGTGCGAGTGCTTGCATGGTGCAATGTGCACTGTGCGTACGGCTGCACAAACTCATGTATGTGTGTGCTATTGTATGTGTACGATTGTATGCTTGAAGGTGTTTGAATTAAGCTGCATGTGCAGGCGTGGACTTACACGTACTGTACGTGCGATGTACGTGTCTGCCCATGCGTACACGGCTGCAAATGTGTATGTATGTGTGTATGTGTGCGTGCATGCTTGCTCATGGAAACATAAATGGATCTTAAATTTGTGCGTGCATGTGCCTGGCATTTAGCATGGCATGCACGTGTAACACTGCCTGTGGTGCATGTGCATGCGCGCATGGATGCACGCATGCGCGTCTGTGCTTGTCGTGCCTGCGCATGAATTGACGTTGCTGTGACTGCTTCTTAAATGCCCAAAATTTACCCTTACCTACCCGCACATTTCTTCACTTTGGGGGAAAGCAGCTGAGGGCGTCTCGCACAAAGAAATTTTGGGGTGAGGGAAAACCAAAGGTTTTTCAAATGCCTGAAGTTCCCTGAGTGCCATCAGTGTCATATGAATGCGGAGTAGATTACACTGGATCTTCACCTTTGCAGATGGGGTAAAGTTTGACCTGAGAGAATAGAACACGTTATGGCAGCGCATGTGCTTGGGCAGATCCAGTTTCATAGCAACAGGACCGATCATTCTGGTGGCAGAGAAAGGGCCCATCCATTTGGGCATGCGTTTTTGTCCTTGCCTCCAAGATAAGTTGTTGCGTGCTCATATATATAATCATTTTTTTTATGATACATGTACGGTACGGCCAACCCCACCGCAAAACAAAAACATAAAACAATCGCGCTGCTATCATCAGCATGAGCTTACCGGATGGCACTAGCAGGTTCTGCAAACGCAGCCAGGCACAATCCATCGACAGCCTCCACCAGGTAGCCTCCTCGCCTGCACATACAGTGAAAATAACAGGATATGCTGGGGAACAGAAGCAGAGGTCCCTCACTCAGAGGTCACTGGCCAGGGTTGCAAATGCATCCAGGCACAACTATTAGGGAGCAGCCTACCGTACAGACTTAGGTTCAGCCCGCAGCCCCAAAAAATTATTTTAGTTTCACACTCCCGCATCAACCCCGCACCCTGGAAATATTTAATTTACACCAACCCCGCACAGGGGGTTTTGCCTGACAGGCTTTAAAATACGCCAAAAATCCCCGTTTTTCAATCCCGCACCCCCAAAATATATAGATATTTATCGTGCGCGCAGTCACCCCGTAGGGCAAAAAACGATATTTTTGCGCGGTGATATAAAGTCTGTACGGTATACCGGTATGTGGAAATTTCATTTATTGATACAAATTAGCGGTGGAGGAGTTTTACGCTACTTGGTACCAAAGTGGCTCCTTTTCCTTACTTAATGTGGGGAGTGGCTTTCACTGCCTGCGTAGTTTTCTTTTTTCTTTTTTTCATTTACCGATACAACCTATTCATATACCCTTGTACCTGATTAAAGGGGTACCGTACCTTAGGGATAACACCCCACATAAATATCATTTTTGCCCTGCGGGATGACTGCAGTATATTAATATATATTTTGACCCTGCGGGGTTGTACGAGGTTGGCGACATTAACCCTTTCCGGGTTGCTGCCGGTCATATAAACAGTGAGAGGTACCCCCCGCCCCGCCCCCTGTCCCACAGTACCAGGCAGCCTCAGCCTCAGCAGCAGCAGCAGCAGCAGCAACCCCAGCCCCAGCACCGGTTGCTCCCAAGAGGGAATTCCGGAAAGCAAGCCGCAGCGACAGCCAAGCAGCAGGGCAACCGTCCGAGCCAGCAAGCAAAAGCGGAACGGGCTGAGCTGCTGGCGGAGGAGGCAGCCAACAAAAGGCCGACTGGCAGGCCAGAGAAAGATTGCTATGGTCTCACAATTTGGTTGTGGGGACACCTCAGGGGCACAGCTGTTATGCACAGAGGCATTGGCACTCATGAGGGGGAAGCTGTGTGGCAGGGGGAAGATGAATTGGAGGAAGGCGTTGGGGTTGAAGAGGACCAACGCTAGCGCATGCAGAGCAGGTTAGAGCAACCAGCAGCTACAATATGAGCAGGTGGAACAGACAAGGTCACGCACCAAGGCTGCCCGCACCCAAGCAACACCATCAGCACGCACGAGCAGCAACAGCAGCAGCAGCAGCAGCAGTGATAGTGGCTAGAGGAAGAGGAAGCAAATCTTGAGATTCTGGGCAGTAGCAGAACAGAGAGCAAACTCATATGCAAACAGCATGTTTGCTTTCCATTGCCCTTTTGTAGTGTTCTCTTTCATTGACGTTGTTTGTGAAGCTTATTGGTGCTGAACAGGGCCCTGCAGGGTTGATGCAGGAAGGGCAAAAATATACATTATGGGGGTGCGGGAAGGTGCGGGATTCTACTAAATATTTTGAAATTGCGGGAAAAGTACGCTAAGGTACGGTATATGCTGACTAGTATTAATCCAATTGCAATTGTTAAATTTAGGGAACAGGCCATTCTGGACCAGGATGCATGTTTCACTAGCTATTATTTTCTTGTATTCAAGTAGTAGCAGCTTGTCTTAAACCTTGTTCACGCCTTAACTAAGAAGCTGATGTGACCACAGTGTTTAGCTTGATTTCTGGAGCAGTTTTTGCTATAGGTTGCTACCCAGAGATAGGAATGCAGCCTATGGGTTGTTTAAGAACCCTGCTCCTCCAGAAGCATAGCTACTTAATGCCCCTCCCAAGAAACCTTGATTCGCAGTCCCTTCCCCACCATCTCTTGTGGTATCATGATCCACGCTTGAATGCGTGCAAGGATGATGGTATCCTTATATGAGCGCAAATCATGTGGTGCCCTTGATTAAGGGATCCACCCTTGAATGAGTGCAAAGATGATGGTTGATCCTTAAATGAGTGCAAATCATGTGGTGCCCTTGATTAAGGGATTCAGCCTTGAATGAGTGCAAAGATGATGGTTGATCCCTATATGAGCGCAAATCATGTGGTGCCCTTGATTAAGGGATCCACCCTTGAATGAGTGCAAAGATGATGGTTGATCCTTACATGAGTGCAAATCATGTGGTGCCCTTGATTAAGGGATCCACCCTTGAATGTGTGCAAGGATGATGGTATCCCTATATGAGTGCAAATCATGTGGTGCCCTTGATTAAGGGATTCAGCCTTGAATGCGTGCAAGGATACTGATCCAAGGTTGTAAATGATAAAGGAGCTTCAGTTTGAGCAATCATTTGCTTGTTTTCAATGCTCGCTGAAATATCCAAAATCAACGTATATTTCTCGACAAGACGAAACACGGCGATGTAGAGTAATGCAAAATGACTCAACAGCACCTACTTTGTAAGTGCGTCCTGCACGGTGGTGTGCCAAATCTCAAAAGCAGCAGCTGTAACTTCAGGGTTCCACATTTCGAGAGCCTTCTGACAGCCGACGCTCATAAAACATATAGCAGCAGAGCTTGAAGGGGCCTCCAAAAAACCACGAGACAGCTGGTGAACAGATCGCACAGGGCCCAACTGCGCAGCACGGTGCACCAGCTGGCGTGAAAGCACCTGTGTGTTGTGTTTGTGTATGTCTGAGCGTTTGTGTGTGTGTGCGTGTGTGTGTGCATGTGTGTGTGTGCGTGTGTGTGTGCATGTGTGTGTTGCATTTAAAGCCAGTTGTTTACAAAACAATGGCACTGCTGAAAGTGACTTTAAGGGATGGGTGTTTTGGAGGTAGGTTAAGAACCCAGGGATTGGCGGGCGGAACATTCCAACATTCCTGATGTCCCACCCTCAGAAGCAACTCAATTGAGCAACGAAGAAACACCATCCAAATATTGTTGCATCGTGAGATGGTGTTGGAATATTTTACAGGACTCAACACAAATTTCTAACAACCATGGTCCTCCTGGAGAAGAAAAAACAAAATCAAAACTAAGCTAGGAAAGAAGAGCAGTTGTGAGGTGAGGACCAAGGAAATAAAACGATGAACAAACAGGAGAGAAAAACAGATTAGGAGCAAGATGATAAAGTGATATCACTTTGCTGCTCCATAAGAGTTCAAGTATTACACACTGAACTCAGCAGTTTGATATCCCGCTTTGAATGCTTGCTTGAAGATTACATGTGAAGGAATGGATCACACGGTGCCTTTCTGTGTACCACCAAACATTATTTAAGAGATCCTTACCCTGTGGGAATGCAATGAAATTTATATCAGTCAGCATGTACCCCTACTTTTTACCGGCATACAGGTATGTACTCAATATTAATAGGTCAAGAGGCGTCAAGTATCATGACTTTCTTACGTCAAGTGTCACCCCAAAATAATATGCATATTTGGAATCCTGACGTCAAGAGCTATCAATGAATCGATTCTGAGGGGTCGGTTGGTGGGTGGTCATTTGGGGGGGTTCGCAAATTTTGGAAGGGGACCCCAGAATGTTTCAGGGCAGCATCCAGGAGGAACTATTTCAATTATAATTTTGAAATCCTGAGCTCAAGCCCAGTCGATTGGCACCCTTATTGGGGAAAACTTTAGGAGGGTGGGGGGGGTGGGGGGGGTTATAAATTTGAAAGGAAAATCTACGCAGGCATATTTGCATGAATTGCCCCCAATTAGGGGTGGTCAGTGCAAGAGCGCGCGCTTATCAGTTTTTGCCTTAACTCTTCTGGAATATGCCTTCTTAATAGTAAATAGACAGCCTGCTGTTTATAGGAGCAGATTGACACCCTTTTTATTAGTGTGGGGTTCCAAAAAGGGAGTTTTGGGGGAGGGTCATTTTGAGCCGGTGGCAAACTCCCGTGCATACGCTATGCCTCGGGTTGGCCAGGACCGTATATATCCGCTGTTCATGACCGTATATTTGATCAAATTTCTGCATAAAACACCGTATCTGTACCGGCTATATATGGTTCTGGCCAACCCTAGCTATGCCGCTACTTAACCATGCGCTCGTTTACACATGTTCTGACATATGTGTGTGTCCCTACAATTGAGAGCAAGTAAACTATACACGCATCAACTGAACACAGACTGCTCAAATAGTAGTGATGTGCACGGACACCGCTGCTGGGACTGGTGCTTTACGTGATGATTTCAATGAGAGCAGGACAGGAAATTAACAATGAGGCGGGAATTTCGCAAAGTTATAGGGGCTGCGCCAAAAGGAGTGGTTTGAAGGTGCGACACTGAAAACTCAAGAGTAGGGTGCAAGGCGCCCCCATAGTATGATTATTACACTATATCATATAATGTGATATTATCATACGGGTTCCGCATAATATTATATATTATATTTTTGAATGGCGCTGCAGACGCTTGTTTAACAAATACGGGGAAACCATTTGAGACAGATCGGGGTCCAGAGATGGCAATTGTCAACAGAAGGTCCTGGGGATCTGCTACACCCCGCTGGAGCTCAAGGTGCAGCGTTGCAGGCTGATGCAGTCATCACCGACCAGGACCATCAGCCTTGTGCCTTGAAGTGCTAGTGTTGCAACCACCTCATAAGCCCTTGCAACTCATCCCAGTCAATCAAGCAGCATGATGGGCGGTGCACGGGCCCTGCTCAGCCTGAAGAGGAGCTGATGGAGCAGGTGGGCCCCCCCAAAAGCGCAAGGCACGACAGCTCCCTGTTGCCCTTACATTCCAACATTCAAGCAGCAGCAGGACTGCCACAAGGAACTCATGTGCTTTGTCATTTTTGCCAACCCTTTCAAGAAGCTGGACAACTTCTGGAGGACCAGCAGGGGTCAGCTGGGGTGCAGCTTGAAGCGGTGGCCTAGGGTTAAATTTGAGCAGCAGCACCCGGAGCAGCAGTCACATCAGCCGTCTTGTCTTTCTAGATTTTTGGGCAGCTTTAGACATCGGACAACCAGCAACTCGTTTTAAGTTATTTGAAACAACTCAAACATGGACCCAAACAACAGACCCGTTCTTCGTGTAAACTGCTGGCTTTCCCTTCCTCATTTCACAACTTTCTTCTCAACCAAACCTGCAGGGTTCTCACAAATCAACTCCTTGGGTCCAAAAACCCCAGAGTGCACAATCTGGGATAAATTTCTTCAATTTTCTGAGTATAGTATATATATGGTGCTTCTCGAGTTCTTGGAAAAGGAATTTGCCCGAAAACTGAAAAACTGGAAATTGGGTACCAGACCGAACTCTGAGTAAGCAACAACTGACAAATAACAAAAAAATGGCTCTCTCTTGGCGGGGGGAAGGGTGTTGAATTTGAGGTATACTGTGCCTCGCACGCACCCTACTGAAGAGTGGTGTGGGAAAAAGCATTTAAATTCGCATAGCCCAAGGCAGGCAAGAGGTGCTGATAACAGACTTTTATGCTCCCACCCTTAATTGACTTGTTAACATCGAGTAGCTTTTTCTGACTTGTTAACATGGAGTAGCTTTTTCTGACTTGTTAACATGGAGTAGCTTTTTATGACTTGTTAACATGGAGTAGCTTTTTATGACTTGTTAACATGGAGTAGCTTTTCATGGCTTGTTAACATGGAGTAGCTTTTTATGACTTGTTAACATGGAGTAGCTCTGCCCTTGTTACCCTCAGTTCATGCCTCTCCATCAACTGCGTGAGTAACTGACTGCAATGCATGTAGTAAAAGATTTATTATGCACATGTTAGCAAAGATTCATTATGCACATGTGCCCCCTTTGACCTGCATATACCATATACCTGATACACTTGCAAGGGTGTCTGCTCTAGGCCCTTCAGTACATGCTCACCCATCGAAGCCACCAGTGCATTGCTGTGTAAGAGTTCCACAGGGAACTGTGCATGCAGCAAGGAGTACAAGAAGCGAAATTTTGGGGGAGAAGTCCTGTAGGTGCGTGTGTTTGTTTGTGAGTGCACATGTGTGCCTGCAGTGCATGCAAACAGTAAAAGCCAGCGGCGATAAGGTGTTTGTGAGTGTACATGTGTGTCTGCAGTGCATGCAAACAGTAAAAGCCAGCGGCGATAAGGTGTTTGTGAGTGTACATGTGTGTCTGCAGTGCATGCAAACAGTAAAAGCCAGCGGCGATAAGGTGTTTGTGAGTGCACATGTGTGTCTGCAGTGCATGCAAACAGTAAAAGCCAGCGGCGATAAGGGGAGAAGTCCTCAATATAGGTGTGCACGCATAAACGGCATGGATGGGAAGAGAACGTTACCCGTCTTTCCATGGTTTGTCTTCACACAGCAACAATTGCCCACACCTGCCTGCTGCAAAATACATATCATTTAAAACATGCGTGCATACCCAAACAACTCGCCCTTGCCCACTGTGATCTCTGTTTAGAACATGCTAGCATACCCTGAGCAACTGCCCCATACAGAGCAACTGAACCCACATGACATATTTTAGACCTTGTTACCTATTTTTAAACGAGCCTAGTCTAAGCCCATTCGTCTGCCGAGTCCTTCACTCTTAAAAGCACGCAGACACACACAGAGCAAACTTGCCTGCTGAAACGTCCCAGGGTGCAAGAGGACCATTCCTCCTTGGGCTGCGTCTACTACAGCCTTAGCAGCAACCATAGCCGGGCCGGAATACTGCATGCGCCCTGCGCACGTTATCAGCATTTAACGCTAGGTCATACATTTATACATTTATGATTTGCTCCTGCCACGTACCTTTTTGTTCCTGCAGATCTCAAAAAGAGCCGTAAGGAAATTGTGAGTGGTACCGGTAAGTCTTTCAGGAGCCGCAAATGATTGTGAGGCGGCTGAAAGACTGTTGGAAGGGCGGGGTATATTTCGTTGTTCTCAGGTCACTAGATTATTTTAAGCAAACCGTATGAAGAGTAGAAGCATTGATTGCACAGAAGCAGCACCAATCTGGCGTGTGCTGTACACTGCACAACATACAAAAGAATGAGTTTTTATATCAAGACCCAATCAAAGGAAAAGCATTGCTTGCACAGAAGCAGCACCAATCTGGCGTGTGCTGTACACTGCACAACATATAAAAGAATGAGTTTTTATATCAAGACCCAATCAAAGGAAAAGCATTGCTTGCACAGAAGCAGCACCAATCTGGCGTGTGCTGTACACTGCACAACATACGAAAGAATGAGTCTTTATATCAAGACCCAATCAAAGGACTACTTGCTTTTCCTCTTGGCTGAATTCACATGCATCTTGCTTCAAAAAGTAGTAACATGTGCGCACACACACACGCATGCACACACGCACGCACACACGCACACGCATGCACACACGCACGCACACACGCACGCACACAAATCCACACGCACGCATACACACACACGCACGCGCGTCCACACACGTACGCACACACACACATACACACACACCATGTAAACAATAGAACACTGGTCGCTTTTGGCTAGCCGACCATTGTTTTAAAGACAGCTTTGAGGCACCCCAGTGTTGGCAGCCCTTGCTTCTCACATTCGTTCCCACAAGACGCATATTGTATGCAAGACCCACTTACAGCTATCAGGTGTATACGTGCTATAAGGTGTGTACACACGCAAGGAGTACAGATACCTATATTCCTTGCATGTAATTGTATAAAGAGGTGGAAGAAAATGTACCTCAAATTTATGTATGCACCCACAATCTGAAAGCAGGGGACCAGACGCAGAGAAATAAATGTATCTCCTAAACAGGGCAGTAGACACAAACCTTGGGCACCATTCATGCGCACATCCTCCTCCTTCTCTACACCAGATGCCAACCCCATGCGCACACGCAGCCCTCGAAAAACCTGAGACGAGCGAAAATAAAAGCTCAAATTGTACGAAGGAAAGGCTCCAGACTAGTGTTCACACTACCTTGGTCCTCACAAAAGAACCTGAGACAGCCATCCATTCTATGTGAATTTCTTCAGGCAACCCTGTATTGCATCCACTCTACTCCGCGCATGCATTTGAGCGATCATATACATGTGCTGCGTAAAGAAACAAACCACAAAATATCTAGATTGAAGTGAGTTTTGGACCACAAAACAAGTGACTGCCCATTTCTTTTACTCGTGACAAAAATCTGCGTTGACCTCGTCAACAGAAGCACTTTTTCCTGTCCACTCACCAGCAGTCCGTTGGGTTCAGCAACATCAGCCAAGGGTAGTGACATGGCCAATTGCTGGCCCACTTTCAGCACAGTAGGAAGCGCATCGGTCTTGCTAGTGCCCCTCATTTGTCCTGTACAGTTAATGAACACACAGAGCATTGAAGCCACACACACACGAGCTTTGCAAGCAAGCTATTGGAATGACAGCAAGCTATCGGAATGACAGCAGAGCCACCACGCCATTAATAAGTGAGGAGGTGGCCGTGCAAGGATGTCAGAGTGGGTAGATAATGATGGGTAGATAATGGAGAGATAATGATGGGTAGATAATGGAGATAATGATCAGAAAGTGAGGTGGCCATGCAAGGATGCCAGAGTGGGTAGATGATTAAAGAGTGAAGAGGTGGACATGCGAGGATGTCAGAGTGGGTAGATGATTAGAGATTGAAGAGGTGGACATGCGAGGATGTCAGAGTGGGTAGATGATTAGAGAGTGAAGAGGTGGACATATGCAAAGGTCAAAGCACAGATGCTTCCAATTTCTTTGTACCTGCCCCCTCTCACACACACACACACACGTGTAGACACATACTTACACACACACACACATACGAGACACTCCTTCTTGCACTGGCCTGAACCTCTGAGCACAGACACATACACACGTACAACATGCTCGCACAGAAATACACACACATATACAACATGCTCCTGCTTGCCCTGTCCTGATCCTTTGAGCACAGGCTTTCTCATAGGCACACCTGTGCATGAGTGAGCACTCAAACCAGCACACGCACCTAGTCGGTTGCTGGGGACAGAAGCTGCATTTTCCTCCGACGTGTGCAAGGTGCCTGAAAGGTCCCACGTCATATTGATAATATGGCTAGCATGAGGTAGCACCGGTTCTGAGTCTATTGCAGCGGTGCACCCTGGGCTGCAGTTTGGCCTTTTGTTGGCTCCCCTCTTGCCTATTTGGGTCGTCGGCATCACGAACTGCCCTGCACCATCAAAGACCAACTTGCCAAGGGATGACCCTCGCTCCAAACCTGCATCCTCTTCCTTGGGCTCCAAGTGTGTTGTTCCCTGTGTGCTGCTCTCAGTGACCAAAATAGCCGCAGCATCCTGAGGTGCATCCTGAGCTGAGCTGGACAGCAAAGCGGGCACGCTTGTGGCAGAGCTGCTTGGTGGCTTGTGTCCTTGGCTTGCTCTTTCAGTCTGGCTCTGGATAAGGGCGCTAGGCATCTGCTGTGCTGATGGTAGACCAGAGGTGGTGATAGGGACAACCTTAGATGGCGTGAAGGGTTGTATAGGGGCTTCAAAACGTGAAGGGTACCGCTGTAAAAGGCTCACGCTGTCTAAAGAGTTGTCGTGGGGACTACCGTCGGGAAGTGTGCTTGCAAGCGCAAGATCAAAGGCCAACAATCCACTCACGTCGCACTGTGCAGAGTTGTGTGTATGCGTTCATGTGTAAATGTGCATGCATGCGTGAATGCATGTATTAGCGATTTTGTGCGTACACGTGTGTGTATGTATGTGTCTGTGCGTGCATGTGTGCTAGAGTTAATACGTGTGCATGCGCCTCTGTTGATGCAGTGACAAAGAGCACGTTTCACCTGTTTTTTGCCTATAGGAGATTGAAGCATGTTATAGCTACCAAAGTAAAAGAACGGCCCTGATTTTATTGAAAAAGGACAAAGATGCATAAGTAGCGTGGTGTGGAGCAAATTGAGGCAAACATTAGCTGTTGGTGAGCATGAGTGCGCCTACAGCATGGGAGGGACTTAGCAAGCAGCACTAAACAACACAACTTAACAGCAGTGCTGCTGCTGACAGCAATACCTGCCGATTGGCCACGCAGCGTTTGATCCTGTGTTGGTGATTGATCCTGTATTGAGTTCCGGCAGCATCACTGCCTTGATGCTGGAGCCGCAGCGTGCACCCCTTGCTTTGTTGCACTGCTACAGAGTGTTCTGCCTCCTGCAAAATGGTGTGAGGGAGCGCTGGGTACTTGAATCACCATAATGTGTTTTGGTAAGCATGCTCATACGGGGTAATCACGGCATTTCTGGCATGAAAACCTTTGATTGTATGGGCCATATTCTGAGTGTGTGTATGGTCCTGGCCAACCCTACAAGTGTATATGCAGTGTGTGTGTGTGTGTGTGTGTGCGCGCGCGCGCATCTGCTCATGCAAATGCATCAATGTCTATTAGGATATATTGATAACTCCGATGCCCAGTGCAAGCCAGGTCTTTTTAACCGCATCAAGCACCCATCCCCAGGCCGAATGCCTGTAATCCAAACCCAACTGCTAACTAAACTACCCATTAATTGAAGCCTAAAAAAGTGGGCAAGGGGGAAGCACCAAAGCCCTGCTGCATACTAATTCAGCCTGTGCACAGATGGAAAAATTCCAAAGGGCACATGGGTTAGCCCTTATAGCACCACCAGAGTCGTGTGAAAGATTGATGGGTAAAAGAGATTCTTTCAGGCATTGGTGAATGGAAAGGGGGTAGACCCGTTGTGCCAGTGCGTTGGTCAAGTGCTGATTCTGTGAATGAACTGGCAGTGCACGTTTAAAGTTCAAACTCATCTCAAGCCTCAAAAGTACCAAAATAACTCCTTTTGTATTCCCAAGTGGTCGATTTGCATCTTTGCCCACATCATCCATGTCGTTTTGTAGATAGGACAGCTGTGAGAGGTTTAGGTGAGAAGCATGCAATAACCACAACTTGTTCCAAAGGCTGTTCACCTGTTTTTGCTGTTTGCCAACTGCGAACTTGGACTTAATCTGAAGGATTTTCAGTTGCAATTTGGCATGAAGCGAGCACATCAGGACGTCAATTCTGAACAAGAGACCCTTGTCTTGATCAATTTCGGCTACAGGTGCCAATGAAAGGTTGCCTTCAGTTGTCTTGGCTTCCAGCTGCTGCTGCTGCTGCTGCTCCACCTCAAGGTCCTGAAAAAAAGGATAAGCTTTTTATTACTTGCCTGAACAAGAAGTACCAGATTTCAGTCAATCGCCTTTTGAGTGGACGTTCTGAAATCGAGTTCAGGCATTTGACGTTAAAAATGGGAATGCGTAGGTGATATGAGCTCGTGCAAGTGTCTGGGGACTTGCGACATAGATATACTTGTGTGTGTTTGTGCATTAAAAGGTGCGTGTGTGTGTTTGGTGTGTGCATTTGTGTTCATGTGTGTACCTGTATGTATGTAGGAGGACATGATGGAATTTCAGTGAGGACATTTCAATAGGGCTGCGAGAGACTGGCACACCATACTCAATGAGCTTCTATGCTGTACAAGGTTTACAAGGTTTACAAGCAAAAGGCCTTCAATCAAGAAGTATGATTGCTCGCCTGTTCATGAGTAAAATAAGTTAATGAATGAATGGATCTATACTGTACTACCTGCTCCCACATATTACCTCAAAACTGTTTGTAAACATGCTTGAGTGGTCTCCAGAACTCGGGAAGAAGCTGTCTTGTTTTTTCAAAGGTATTTGGCCAGAACTTTTGGAGGACACCCTGGAAAGTTCCACATAAATAGGACGCAGTGCCTGCATTTGTATGTGTGTGTGCATGTACAGAGTGTTGGTGCCACGATCAAATGCTGTTGTCACATGGATCAAGAAAAATATGAATCCAATCTTCCATCCTTTGGTAATGACCTATTGAAGACACAACTTTTTTGCTACACCTACTTATTTTTAGTTCCGTCCTCAACATATTCACAAATTCACAACTCACACACGGGTCTGAGTTAATTGTGGATGGCTCCTGAAGAACTAATGGTGGAAAAATCCAGCCGCCAGCTGAACAATCAATCATCTGGCCTGTTTGAGTTGCCCATTGTAAATATAGGAATGCGGTGATTCTAACGCCAGGTTGTTTGCAGAAAGTGTACAACACTGGCAGTGCCAAACGACCTAGCTGAAGTTGCCCATTAATAAGGAAAGCATGAGTGCTCTCAAGGCAAAGCGTGGAATTGGCGTAAAAGGGAGTGATGCAAGTACATCTCTGCAGCACAAGGCTGCGGATCAAGACAAGGCAAAGCGTGGAATTGGCGTAAGAGGGAGTTACCACGAAGGGCTTTGTTAAGCTGCAGCCTTCCTGGCACACTTTAGCACACGCTCAGGTTGAACTACTTGCAAGCACATCTCCGCAGCACAGGGTTGCAGAGCAAGAGAGAAGAAGGCACTATGACGGCAAGATTTTCTGCTTATACCATGAAGTTCAATCTAACCGAATCCAGGCAGTACTGTCTCTTAAGACAGTACCCTGTGGTAAAGGCCAGGCTGCATAGATCAGGACCATCACTTGCTTCCAGCGTAAAGCGTTGATCTGGCCAGTGACCATGCACTTACCTCACCCGCTTTATCTGGTCAGTGGCAAGCGTTGATCTGGCCAGTAACCATGCACTTACCTCACCCGCTTTATCTGGCCAGTGGTAAGCGTTGATCTGGCCAGTGACCATGCACTTACCTCACCCGTTTTATCTGGCCAGTGGTAAGCGTTGATCTGGCCAGTGACCATGCACTTACCTCACCCGCTTTATCTGGCCAGTGGTAAACGTTGATCTGGCCAGTGACCATGCACTTACCTCACCCGCTTTATCTGTCCAGTGGTAAACGTTGATCTGGCCAGTGACCACGCACTTACCTCGCCCGCTTTATCTGGCCAGTGGTAAGCGTTGATCTGGCCAGTGACCATGCACTTACCTCACCCGCTTTATCTGTCCAGTGGTAGACGTTGATCTGGCCAGTGACCATGCACTTACCTCGCCCACTTTATCTGGCCAGTGGTAAGCGTTGATCTAGCCAGTGACCATGCACTTACCTCGCCCGCTTTATCTGGCCAGTGGTAAGCGTTGATCTGGCCAGTGACCATGCACTTACCTCACCCGCTTTATCTGTCCAGTGGTAAACGTTGATCTGGCCAGTGACCATGCACTTACCTCGCCCGCTTTATCTGGCCAGTGGTAAGCGTTGATCTGGCCAGTGACCATGCACTTACCTCGCCCGCTTTATCTGGCCAGTGGTAAGCGTTGATCTGGCCAGTGACCATGCACTTACCTCACCCGCTTTATCTGGCCAGTGGTAAGCGTTGATCTGGCCAGTGACCATGCACTTACCTCAAGACCAAAGAGCTCTTTCGGCCAAGGAGCTAGTAGCAACTCCATCTGGACCTCTGAGGAAAAGGTAATTGCGTCTGCCACACCGTGGAAGGCCAGAATGAATGCATCACCCTGCGGCAGAAAGGCACCAGCAAATATTTCAGACATACACATGGTATGACTATTAGAGAAATTTAGAAAATTAGAGGCACACACATGGTATGATTATTAGAGAAAATTAGAAAATTAGAGACGTGGTATGACTATTAGAGAAACTAGGAATTGGAGACGTACACATGGTATGACTATTAGAGAAAATTAGAAAATCAGAAACGTACACATGATATGAGTATTAGAGAATATTAGAAAATTAGAGACATATATATGGTTTGACTATTAGAGAGCAAAGATGCAACACAGGTCTCACAAGCGCAGCAGATTATTCTTGCAACATCACGCACTACACTGACTAGATTATTCTTGCAACATCACGTACTACACTGACTATATTATTCTTGCAACATCACGCACTACACTGACTAGATTATTCTTGCAACATCACGCACTACACTGACTAGATTATTCTTGCAACATTACGTACTACACTGACTAGTTATTCTTGCAACATCACGCACTACACTGACTAGATTATTCTTGCAACATCACGCACTACACTGACCAGATTATTCTTGCAACATCACGCACTACACTGACTAAATTATTCTTGCAACATCACGTACTACACTGACTAGTTTATTCTTGCAACATCACGCACTACACTGACAAGAGAATTGGGCAAAGCGCTCCCTGCTGATGTAAACCTTTGCTGCCGCAATATGCTGCCACTAAGGACACAAGAGCTGAACACTTTGACGGTCCACATGATCATGGCTCTCTATTCACGTGCTCCGTGCTTCAAAAAGTGATGCACACGCACACACACAAACACACACACGCACACACACACACACACACACACAAACACACACACACACACACACATACACACACAATGCTTATGAGTGTCTTGCTGGCTACAGACCCCATCCTAACACATGGGACAAAGGCAAAATTGACGCAGACATTGAAGAGCGCTCTCCACACTTGCAAAGGGATAATAAACAGTGACGTACTTGGCTTCGTCAAACTTCTCCACTACAAAAAGAAAGCGAAAACAATGGCGATTCTACCTCAGTGCCGCACTCGTAGCCTTGGTGCTTGTTCAATGCGGCGCGAATGATTTGATGGTGTATGTTCAAGGCCTGGTCGCAGACAGTCTCCGGTAAGGATTCCCACATGCGGGTGCTGTCTTCAATGTCTGCACAAACAAGAAAGGAACAGGTGTGAGAAGGGATCTGCCGTGACCAAACTCAAAAGAAAATGGCGTAAGTTGCTCAGCCCACTTACAGGGAAATGAGCTCACTGACTGTTATTAGAACTGCTGAGTACTCTGCAGCATGCAGAAGTACTCTAGTTCTTGGAGGCGAGTGCAACCGAACGTCAGTTGGTACTCTCTTGGCACAGCTTGCGCTGTGCTAACCATCCTTTTTATGCTTGTGCCTTAGATAGTTTGCAGCTTCGTTTTAAGCCCCTCATCTCTTTGACTTCAGCAACTTGCTGCCCTTGGCCTGTTCCTTCCTGTTTTGTGTGGTTCCAGTGTGTCTGTATCTCCTGCCCCTTTTTGTGTGGCAAACTCAGTTTTTGTTGGCAGGTATGGGTGTCAACGGCCCAGATGCTAACCATCTTGTTTGGCAGGTATGGGTGTCAACGACCCAGGTGCTAAATTTCTTCACTTCTAGGAGGGCTCTTTTTGCCAGTTCAGTGTCTCTTTTGGTGTCAACACAAGTGTAAAATCCCCCTCCAGCAGTTCGGTAAATTCGCGTTAATATAACACTTAGCAATCGCTTGTCTGATGTGACCAAGATCTGAAGATGTAAACAACCTTACAAGATTGCTGCGAAATTTGACAAGCACGTGGTGTGTGGAAAGCGTGAGGGGGTGTAAGCGTCATGAACACAGACAACACAGCTGACTAGCACAGGAGTCTGCGTACCGGTCAGTAGCAACGTGGTGTGGGGACTGGCCTGCAAATTGTGTGGAGGTGAGGTCAAGTGAGGTTGGATGAGATTGAGTGAGATGAGTGGAAGTGAGGTTGAGTGGAAGGTTGAGTGGAAGGTTGAGAGGAAGTGAGGTTGAGTGAGATGAGCGGTACACTATATGGGATGCTGTATGGCAAATGGAGCTTTCATGGGTCGGCCAGAAATGTACAGACATGAAGTCAGTATGTGCCTGTACATGTGATGATCTCCCTGCCACACATGCACTAAATCTATATGCTTTTGACCAGCCTAAAGCATACAAGATTTACAAATTCAGGCTTTGCATAAAACCTTCAAACCAGAATGACATTGCACGAGAAAGAGCAATTCCTGCAGACTGTGTGCAGTGTGTGGTGTGTGGTGTGGACATGAACAGGCTCAGAACCAGTGGGAAGTGGGTTTAAAAGCGTCATTGAGAATGTTGGAGAGGTTACAAATAGAAATGCAGCACAACCATGTAAACATGCACCACTTACACACAAGTGCTCGCGCATGCGCACACGCATGCACCCACGCGCCCACCTACCTACCTTTGGAGCAAGTACCGTGCCCATAAAACTTCGACGCATTCTTCTGCTCTTTAAAAGCTGAACCCAGATTAATAAACCGCAGCCAAGTAAGAGAGCTGCAACAGGCCCTGCACAGAGCAAGGAAAAGCAACACATGCAAAAGTCAACGCAAGGTGGAAGGACTGCAGAGGTGTCAGGACACCAAGGAAGTTCCCGCAAGAAAAAAGGATAGTTGCCAAGGGTTTGTGAACTCTGAGCAATCGCTGTAAATAAAATTGTTTTTGTCACGGAGCAAAGTGCGAAAAAATTAACTGCACAGGCAGGCAGTGACAACCACCTTCCAAATTGATCAAGGAAAAAGAGCCACTTTGGTTGTAGGACCCACATAAGATATTATGGCTCCGTTGGACATGTGAACATTCATGTCTGCCTTACCAATGATTGCCCCTGCTAGTATGTCCCTTTGCTTATTTCCTTCATTTCCACCCCCAGACGAGAGCATTGACTTGTCAAAGCCGGTAGCCTTCCACAGAGCTTGCTGTGATCAACAATGCACGACAGAATGATTTAGGGTGCACTTCTGAATGAGATGCCATCCATTGTGATGCTTGATAGAAGCCTCTACACCACTTCATCATTTGAACATGATTAGGGTGCACATCTGAATGAGATGCCATCCATTGTGATGCTTGATAGAAGCCTCTACACCACCTCATCATTTGAACATGATTAGGGTGCACATCTGAATGAGATGCCATCCATTGTGATGCTTGATAGAAGCCTCTACACCACCTCATCATTTGAACATGATTAGGGTGCACATCTGAATGAGACGCCATCCATTGTGATGCTTGATAGAAGCCTCTACACCACCTCATCATTTGAACATGTTATATGCAAGAGCGAACGCTCCCTCCCTTGATTTAGTTCAAGCTGTGTGCGATTTTTAATGTCCATAACTGCCGCATCTCTCAAACACGAATGGATGCGCACGAGCACGAATGCTTGCAAGCATGCACGTGCACACACATGCATATAACTATACTAGTACAAGCATACACACGCACCCATTAACACACAGAACAAGCACAACCCACCTGGATGGCCCTTTCGCTGCTTGGATCTGCTGCCAAAGCGTCACGGCTCCTGCAAAACAGGTTTGCACAGCAAACAAGGGGTGGTGACCACCATATGCATGTCCACCAAGTTACATTGCTTGTCAGAGCTTCTTCTGATGCCAAATGCTTACGTAAGCTCAGTAGGCACGCACACTGCTCCACAGTAGAACCACAAGAGAGAAGCACATGCCCAAAACTAAAGTGAACCAAATCACAATGAGTCACTCCCAAAGACATGCTGCCTTTTGGTGAATCATAAAACGTCCAGGCCCATTGATTAATAGCCACACTCCTACTGGCAGCGGTAAGAAAAGGGCAGCAGGCAAATGGAGCATAACTCCAGAAACCCTTGCTGTAAGCATTATGCTTTTGCAGCACACATACTTTCTAGGTTGACCAGAACCGTGTATATACAGTACACATACAGTCATCTCCTCGCATAAGCCTTACATACACGGCATACAGTCACGGTCCTGGCCAGCCCAGCACATCTCCTATCTAGGATAGGAAGGACTTGTCCAACTTATTTGTGTGCAATGTGTGTGGGTTTCGACCTTTCGAAAGGTTACTATTTTCAGTATGCGTCTACTTTGGTGAACCAACGTCTACACTTTGATGTGTTTTTGCCTACTTTTTCTCGTGTCTGTAAGGTTAGCATTTTCCAGTTGCGTCACAGCCCTTTTTTTACTTGGTTTGTTTTGAGGTTTACCTCGTTCTCATAGGTTGAGCAGCCATTCCAGGTTGAATGCCTTTGTAATCCAAACTAAACTAAACTATCTAGGATGATCCCAGAGCAGTCATTCACCTTTTTTTAATGCCACCTACTGCAGTGGCCATTGTAAAGTTTGGTGCAGCAGCTGTGTACACAGCAGCTTCCTCCACAGCATGGCGATACGCACGGGTAAGCGTTGGAGTGGCTAGCAGTTCCGGTGCTTGGTTCTTGTATGCATACCGTGCCTGATGCATTCAACAAAGCAGCAAAAACGGGTATTTTGCATCAGCACTCAACCAGTGAAACTTTGTACTACTAGTTGTTGTGAGTGTGGTGTGCATGTGTTGTATGTGTCGGTACGGTCCGGTCCAGGATATAATATGATCAAAATCATATAATTAACGCCAAAGCTCAAGAGTCTGTCTAAGAACAGGTGTGGTGGGGGTTTTGCACCCCAGGAATTAATTGGTCGTGCCGGCAAAGACTTCACAAACAGAAGGTGCAGCAGTAAGAAGACGGCTGCTTGCAGTTACACTGTTTGATAAAGCGTGTCTTCTGGCCATATTTTGCTCTAATACTAAAGCAAGGCAGGCTAGATCATGCTGCGTACATTTTTTTACACCAGGGGAAAGCCAGAGAAGAGACTAGGCTAGAGAGCCATTCACCGTTGCGGATATCAATGGCACCAGGAACTCCCCCCTGAACCAAATTGACGGTCACCCTTAATTTTGGGGCTCATCATTCATCACTACTGCTCATCGAAAGATGAGTCATCTCCTTCTTCCCCCTTCTCGACCGAGTCCATGGATGGGGCTAAACACTTCATCTACCACACCTTAGCGCAAAGGCCCCCCTGTCTGACAGCATTGTCAAGACAGCATTCAGCTTCTACAGTACTACCACACCTTAGTGCAAAGGCCCCCCTGTCTGACAGCATTGTCAAGACAGCATTCAGCTTCTACAATACTACCACACCTTAGTGCAAAGGCCCCCCTGTCTGACAGCATTGTCAAGACAGCATTCAGCTTCTACAATACTACCACACCTTAGTGCAAAGGCCCCCCCGTCTGACAGCATTGTCAAGGCAGC
>Ga0307974_1000255_pt1 | contig 31320 bp, 31 predicted proteins | sample OrgLakmetagen784_FD_201812 | JGI IMG/M metagenome (GOLD analysis project Ga0307974, IMG submission 201812) | Saline water microbial communities from Organic Lake, Antarctica - #784 | ecosystem: Environmental > Aquatic > Non-marine Saline and Alkaline > Saline | place: Antarctica: Organic Lake... | reverse complement strand
CTCCTCCCCCCCTCCGATTTGACCCATACATATATCAATCGACAGCTCTTGACAAGAGGTTTCCGAATATATGATTTTTAATTGATTTGCACGTGCACTCCAAAAGTTATGCTTCCTACACACTCCTGCGTAAACACTGCTTCTTTAGTTTTTGCTGATGTCGGTATGTTTGTTTCAGTCGGCGTTGGTGTTTTCTTTTTGCCTTGTGGGCAGCTGCCCTGAAAGCCTCGTGGCCCGTGGTCTGGCCAGACCTGCAGGGGTAGTGGGTGGGTGTGTCTGTTATTGTGTGTGTGGGTGTATATGTGTGTGTGTTTTATGTGTGTGTTTGTGTGTCTGGCCAGACTTGCAGGGGTAATGGGTTCGAATTCACCCTGTAACGTGATTAAGTAAATACTGTCCGGCAGCAATGGTCTCTTTATCCTGAGCCTTTGCTCGAAGTGTTTTCACCAAGTGTGAGCGATTGTTTCGGCCTATTGAGAGCATTCTAATCGTCTCGCCTGGAGTTGCTGTCATAGGTAAGGTAAGGTAAGGTAACATGTTACATCGCTTATATGCCTGGAGTTGCATGTCATAGGTATGGTAAGGTAAGGGAAGGTCACATGTTACATCGCTATATATGCCTGGAGTTGCATGTCATAGGTAAGGTAAGGTAAGGTTACATGTTACATCGCTATATATGCCTGGAGTTGCATATATGTCATAGAGCTGTCACTTGCCTGCACTCAAGGAGGAAGTCCCTTTTCTCCCAGTCTGAGTGGTGCAGGTGCAATGCAGGCCCACCAACCTCACAGACGGGCAAGCAGCTCTGAATGAAGAAAGCTCAACGTTGAGCGCTGTAGAAATTGCTAGATGCACCAGACTAAAATTGGTTTGATCTATAGCTTGCAAGCATCTGTCCAGAGCAATAAGAATACAATGCGACAAAGAAGTAGTGCTGATAACATTACCGATTGGGAATCGCATCCAGCCTGATGTTGTATCACTCTTTTGTTTAATCACTCTTTTGGGTCACTCTGGTCACACAGGGCACGTGTACAGCCTCCCCTAGTGATCTCGGTATCGGAGCCTGTGAAGCGGGAGCAGGCGGGCATGTTTGGTATTAAAGGTTTGTGTGTGTGTTTGTTTACATGCGTGTGTTTGTGTATGTGTGTGTGTTTATATTTTATATGCGTGTGTTTGTGTATGTGTGTGTGTTAATATGCGTGTGTTTGTGTATGTGTGTGTGTTGCTTGCACACAGCACATTGCAGTCTGGTGGTAGTGTTAGTGGGGCATTTGCAAGGTCCATGCTGTTATACTGCCAGTGATGTGCCTAAAATGTGTCACAGTGATGTGATTTGATTATTGCATTGCAGTGATGTGTGATGTGCCCAAGCTGTGTCACCGTGATGTGATTTGATGATTGCGTTACAGTGATGTGTGATGTGCCTAAAATGTGTCACCGTGATGTGATTCAATTATTGCGTTACAGTGATGTGCCCAAGCTGTGTCACAGTGATTTGATTTAATTATTGCGTTACAGTGATGTGCCTTAACTGCGTCACAGTGGTGTGATTTGATTATTGTGTTGCAGTGATGTGCCCAAGCTGTGTCACAGTGATGTGATTTGATCATTGCATTACAGTGATGTGCCCAAGCTGCGTCACTGTGATGTGATTTGATTATTGCATTGCAGTGATGTGCCCAAGCTGTGTCACAGTGATGTGATTTGATTATTGCATTGCAGTGATGTTTGACGTGCCTAAATTGCGTCTCTGTGATGTGATTTGATTATTGCGTTGCAGTGATGTGTGATGTGCCTAAATTGCGTCACCGTGATGTGATTTGATAGATGCGTTACAGTGATGTGCCCAAGCTGTGTCACAGTGATGTGATTTAATTATTGCATTGCAGTGATGTGTGATGTGCCTAAATTGCGTCACTGTGATGTGATTTGATCATTGCGTTACAGTGATGCACCTAAACTGTGTCACAGTGATGTGATTTGATGGTTGCATTGACCAATTGTGTTTGACTTCCAGGCAATGGCGATGATTCCAAGGCTGCCTCGGTAAGATACCATTTCAAGCATCTTGCTGAATGCATTAAAAAGTTAAGACAGACATATAACCACATGAACAGGTAAGGTAAGGTAAGGTTACATCACTAAATAAGGTTACATCACATGAACAGGCGTCTGCATGTTATCCCTGAGAGCTACAAGCTGCGTGCGACACTTGAAACTCTCACGCACACGCACACACACACACACGATTGCCTTCAGGGGGCGAAGTGTCACACACACACAAATACACACACACACTCACACACACAAGCGCTCACCCACACACTCATGTGCACACACTTACTATTGCCCTCAGGTGGCTGCGTGTCGTACCTCGTGACCACCAGGGCTACACACACACACACACACACACACTCACACACTCATGTGCACACACTTACTATTGCCCTCAGGTGGCTACGTGTCGTACCTCGTGACCACCAGGGCTTTGGCTGAGGCTCCTGGATTCAGTCCTGGCTCACAGTTTGGTGTACGACGCCGCTTCAGTGATTTTGTAGCCTTGTCCAGCGTGCTCAAGGTGCGAGCACAGCTGGCCAGTGTCGCAAAGTTGTTGCTGCTGAAAACAGCTGTTGCTGCTGCGTCTGTATGCTTGGCAAGTGCAGCTTCAGGCTTACGTGGCCTACGCGATGTCGTGTTTGTGCTGTTGAGCTGCTGTGTGTCCTTCAAGGCTGGGTGTTTCAGAATGATCTGGACTCCTGCGCAGCTTACGTCAGAGCTAATTATTTGGTCATCATTGCTGCTCTGGAATGTTTCTTGCCAACGAGCATTCCTTTGAACAATCACCAAATTATGTGTGCCTATGAAGCTGCTTTTTGCACCCTAAACCTACTCTTGCACCTCAAGCGCTTTGACTGCCAAGATGAAATTCACAGGCTCTTCCCTTCAGTGTGTGTGTGTGTGTGTGTAGCTAGCACCTGTGAGGCTACTCCCTACTCTCCTGCCTAGGGTTTGGCCAGAACCATATATATGCGGTGTATATACGGTATTTTTGGCTAGGAAATCACCAAGAATACGGTCATGTACGGTGTATAATTACGGTTCTAAACAACCCTACTCTCCTGCCCAAGAATACCGTGAACAAACAGCGGTGTCACATAGATCAAACCCAAACCTAGTTACAAGCTTCTGCAAGTGTGCTCGCTAGTTACAAGCTTATGCAAGTGTGCTCTCTAGTTACAAGCTTATGCAAGTGTGCTCGCTAGTTACAAGCTTCTGCAAGTGTGCTCGCTAGTTACAAGCTTATGCAAGTGTGCTCGCTAGTTACTTCTTGCCCCCTTGCTAAAGGTGCTCAGGGTCAGCACGCACACATATCTGGTCGGCCAGAACCGTATATCTGCACCGTATACGATCGTATGTATGGTGATTTCCCTGCTAAAATTACCGTATGTACACCGTATGTACCTATAAATGTATGGTTCTGACCAACCCCACACACATAGCACACGGATAAGGCTTGCCACATTTCTCTGTAGGTCCGCTTACGGGGCTACTTCCTGCCCCCTCGCCCTCAAAGGAACGCCGTGGAGGGTCAGCTGATGGCAGACTCGTTTGTGGAGGAGCGACGTGCGGGGCTGGAACGTTACCTGCAGCGCCTGGTCATGCATGAAGCTGCTATGAAGAGCGAGGTACGCTTTGGTAGAGTGTAGTACAAGCTATGTCCTTGATTGGAACGTTACCTGCAGCGCCTAGTCGTGCATGAAACTGGCGTGAAGAGTGAAGTACGCTTTGGTGGTGTGTAAGAGCAAGCTTTATCCTTGATTGGAACGTTACCTGCAGCGCCTGGTCGTGCATGAAGCTGGCGTGAAGAGTGAAGTACGCTTTGGTGGTGTGTAAGAACAAGCCTTATCCTCGATTGGAATGTTACCTGCAGCGCCTGGTCGTGCATGAAGCTGCCATGAAGAGTGAGGTACACTTTGGCAGAGTACAAGTTAGATAACAACTTAAACCCTGCCAATCCCAAGGTTTTTCTAAAGTGTAATTCGCTTTTATTCTTGATTGGAACGTTACCTGCAACGCGTTATGCATGAAGCTGCCATGAAGAGTGAGGTACACTTTGGTAGTGTGTAAGTACAAGCTTTATCCTTAATTGAAGCAGTGTCTGCAGCGCCTGGTCATGCATGAAGCTGCCATGAAGCGTGAGGTACGCTTTGGTGGTGTGTAAGAACAAGCTTTAACTTTAATTGGAGCAGTGTCTGCAGCGCCTGGTCATGCATGAAGCTGCCATGAAGCGTGAGGTATGCTTCGGTAGTGTATGATTACAAGCTCTGTTTTGACTTTGTGCGTGTGAATGGAGCATGATCTGTAGCGGTAGGTCATGCATGCCACGAGACACAAAGTATGCCTTGGCAGTGCACACTTGATTGCAAGCAGCTTACTTTGCTGCAGCAAATAGTGAACACTGCGGCCCTTTACCGTCTTGCAGGAGCGTCTTTAGTTGTAAGCGCTCAAAGAATTACCTACATTGCCCTCCTTGTACCAAGTCCCTGCAGCTGTTACAACTTTTCATGCAGATCATCTCGTGCCCTAATTGTCGTCAGATAATTTGTTTGCTCAACTTTCCTCGAAAATATATTGCATTGATTGGTTTCTTGATATCAAATGTAATAAGGGAAGTGTAACTGTGCATCAGTTGCAATACATTACGTGCCTGGATGTACCATCTGAATATCTGCTTAGGGTCACTCTTTAGATCTAAAGATTTCCACCCATGATGCCCCTTTTTTCTTGTCCTCCTGTTCTGCTTTTGCCATGGTTTTGGTGCTGTTTTTATCCAAACACTAAAGTATGCAAACCTGAACAGTAAAAGCTGGGAGTGCATCCGCACCTCAGACCCCCAGCTCAAACAAAATGCATCACTCTGTCATTCTGCTATAGGCAGTAGATTGGTAAGTAAGCCTGGAAGTGGATGATGAGCACTGGATCATTAAATTAGCCTGGAAGTTGGATCGACTCTCTTGAGACACCCTAAGCTTCAAGTTATTGCGAGGACAAACTTAAACTTTTGGAAATGGTGCCATGCCTGCCGGGAAGATTGTGAGGAGAGTGTCTGCCAATATGGAGGCAGTGCATAACCCCTTATAAATGGGGCACTACAAACATCTGCCGCAGGGATTAGACCAAAGAAAAGGGTGCCTTTTTTGATCTTTGGTCTTCCTGCCCTTTGCTGGCTGCATAGAAGGACCCTCGCCTTGTCACATGATCTCACACCCTCATATGATCATACACTTTCACACCCTAACATGATCTCACACCCTCCATGATCATACACTTTCACACCCTCACATGATCATCACACCCTCATATGATCATACACTTTCACACCCTCACATGACCATCACACCCTCACATGATCATACACTTTCACACCCTCACATGATCATCACACCCTCACATGATCATACACTTTCACACCCTCACATGATCATCACACCCTCATATGATCATACACTTTCACACCCTCACATGATCATCACACCCTCACATGACCATACACTTTCACTCCCTCACATCCTCACACCCTCACATGATCATACACTTTCACACCCTCACATCCTCACACCCTCACATGATCATCACACCCTCATTTGATAAAGAGAAGTGTGCTTGCTGCTGCAACTTGGCTGGGTGGTCCCAAGCGACTGGATGAGCTCTCTGTACGACCCATGCCCTACGTCTATGAAAAGGCATCGCTGATGGTGCAGAGGAACACTGCCATTGTGTGTTTATATGTCTATTTCGTATGTGTGCCCCTTGCAAAGGACTTAAATTGCGCAAACACGCACGCAAGCCAAACCTCCACGCACACCACGCACTGCACAGGAGCTTCAGCTGTTCCTTCAGGTGGAGGGGGACTTGGAAAGCAGTCCTGCTTGGGCTGCTTTGAAGCCAGCTCCTTCTGCAGGCATCGTGGATGGGACGGCAAAGCTGTCAAAACAGCTGTTGGGGCTAGAGCGATCCGTGGTAGACCCCGTGCAGGTGTGAAGCTCACACCCGGTGTGACGTGCAACAAAGAAATCAGGAGTGTGTGCGTGAACAAAGGCAACAGTGTGTGTGTGTGTGTGTGAACAAAGGAAGCAGGAGTGTGTGCGTGAACAAAGGCAACAGAGAGAGTGTGTGTGTGTGTGTGTGTGTACAAAGGAAACAGAGCGTGTACTTACGGGCTTTTTCTGGCAGGAATTTTTTCTACGATTTACACGTGTTTCTGGGCTGGAGCAATTTGTAGCGGACCCTGTGCAGGTGTGAAGCTTGCACCCGGTGTGAAACTCACACCTGGTTTGTAGGGTTGGCCAGAACCGTGTAAGTATGTATGCTGTATAGCTGTATATGTATATATAAATATATATGCCTGGTTTGACGTGCTACAGAGGAACCAGAGTGTGTGTATTAGGGCGTCTTCTGTTGGAAATGTGTCCTACAAACCATTTCATGCGGTTCTAGGCAGGAGCAGTTTGTGGTGGACCCTGTGCATGCATGAAACACACACCCTACGTAAAGTTCAACAACAGTATAGCAAGAGACGCTTTTTTGTACACGGATTTGTAAATAGCTGTGTACACGGATTTGTAAATAGCTGTGTTAATACGCTTTTGTGTACACGGATTTGTAAATAGCTGTGTAAATACGCTTTTGTGTACACGGATTTGTAAATAGCTGTGTAAATACGCTTTTGTGTGCACGGATTTTTAAATAGCTGTGTGTGTTTCAGGCTAGAGACTAAATAATAAATAATTTGTGTCATGGTACTGTGTGCGCTGCACACTAGAGACTAATACTAAATGAATTGTGTCATGGCTCTGTGTGCGCTGCACACTAGAGACTAATACTAAATGAATTGTGTCATGCTTATGTGTGCGTCGCAGGCTGTGCAGCCCACCAAGAAAACTAGCGACATGCTACGTGCCATCCGAGAAGCCAGCCAGGCCATGCACCAGCAAAGTGCAGGAGTGGGAGCCTTGCCGCCTGGAGAGATTGAGCTGCGTAGGTGGGCGGCACTGCAAAATTACTTGGTTCGAGCGTGTTGATCTTGAAGTTTTTTCATGGATACGGGGGAGGGATAGCAAGGCTGGACTTAAAGAGGTTGCAGAGGTTACAGATTTGAGGCTGGACTTTTCTAGTGCATTCTGACGTTCATGAAGCACTCTGCAGTGTTCCAAGGATTGGGGAGGCTGAAAAGGGTAGCTAAGGCCTTTTTCAAGCAAGTGATACTGGATCTTCTAGTGGGTCTGGAGTTGCTTGCTTTCCTGCCTATTCTGGCCATCCGTGCGCTTTGTGTCAATCCACCCTTGCAAATGCCCTTGAGTGGATCGCAGTCCCTCAAACTAACACACACATCACCCCCCCTTTTCTGTTTACTTTTGTAATTCACACGCGTGTGTCTACCATCTTTGCCAATGCCAAGAAGCGAATCTTAGTCCTCCAAACTTTTGCTTTCCTCCCTGCACACGTTTGGGCTTATCACCTTGCGTTTCACTGCTTCCTTGCCCAAACTCTTGATATCTGAAGTGCTACACTATCTATGGCAGTAAAAACAGCCCTTTTTTTACTTGGTTTGTTTTGAGGTTTACCTCAATCTTATAGGTTGAGCAGCCATTCCAGGTTGAATGCCTTTGTAATCCAAACTAAACTAAACTAAACTATCTATGGCAGTAAAAACAGAGACAGGCAGAGACAGAGACAGTATAGACACAGGCGGTGGTGACTTGTGACTTCATTTAGATACATAGTATAGATAGATAGTATAGATATATATACTATGTAGACATATAGGTACTATATAATAGATATAGATAGATATAGATAGATAGATATATATAGATGGATATATAGATACTATATAGATAGATGTATAGATACTATATAGATATACTATATATAGATAGTATAGATACAGGGGGCAATGACTTGTGTCTCGATCATTGCTTTGCAAGTGTCCAAATATTAGATATATGGCGCACAAGTGCCTCTATCATTGCTTAGCAAATGTCCACATGTTCTGCCTCTCTCCCTTGTATGGCCACTGACACACACCTTGACTACGTTTTCTTTCAAATCCTCCTGCTCTTCTCACGCCCTCTGCCACAGGTCACGTGAGAAACTGGAGGCAAACCGTGATGTGCTCATGGTCGCCTCACGAGCGGTAATCTTGTGTGTGTGTGTGTGTGTGTGTGCAAGCTTGTGTATGACTATGAGTATGTGCTTTTGTCTTTAATGTTTAATCGCATGTGTGTAAAGTGTAAAGTCACTAGCTACAACGTCCTGCAGACAAATTGCGCTTTTAATGTAGGCATGAGTGTGGCGGACACATCTTGCCATTATTCACATTGCAGAGACAGCATGCTGAGATGTGATCCAACAGCAATGCGCAAAATGTGCATCATGTTCAAAGTGTAACTTCAGTGCACCTTCAAATTCTGCTCAATTTAACTGCAACCTGCTTGTCCGTCAATTGTCAAAGAAATGTGTACTTACATGTACAAGTCGTCAATTTTGTTACATTTTTGTTACATGCATACGTCCTACTCGTACAGCTGCTTGCACATTTGCATGTTTGCAGGCAGAGCGCTTAGTGGACTGCATACATCCTACTCTTATACCTGCTTGCACATTCGTACGTTTGCAGGCAGAGGGCTTTGTGCACTGCATGAACTGCATACATCCTACTTTTATACCTGCTTGTACATTCGTATGTTTACAGGCAGAGACCTTAGTGCACTGCATGGACTGCATACGTCTTACTCCTATACCTGTGTGTACATTCGTATGTTTGCAGGCAGAGCGCTTAGTGCACTGCATGGACCGCAGCGCGTCAGTGTACGGAGACCTTGGGCTAGCTCTGTTCAAGCTGAGCAAGGCAGAGGAGGTGGAGGGGCAGCACCTAGCACACTTTTCGGGCACGGTGTGTTTGTGTGTATTTAATGGCAATAGGTGTGTATTTAATGGCAATATATGCCAATAACAATCAAATCGTACATGTGTAGTTAATGGCAGTAATTTAGAGCTTGGTATTTAGCAATCACGTACCCTCCCCCCGAGTAATTTTGCTAGTGAATAGCAATCAACTTCCCTGTCAACGATTTTCTGTCAGACACATTTCCTTGGTTTGCACGGCTATGGATAGCCCGATTCGCTGAGCAGAGACCGTGGATTTTATCAAAGCCCAGGATTCATCATGTGTCACTGCCTGCTGCATATACTACAACCGTTTGCCTATGCAGGCTTCTTTGTTTGCGATAGCTGGCTTGCAGCAGCTTCAGACGGCAGATGGACGGACATCAAAGATTTTGTGTGTGCAAATAATTGTCTTTCTGCAATGCTATTTCACTATCGCTGCACCACTACCCACACCAATTTGCTGCAGATACGGCAGTCCCATGCGCTGAGCCGGAGCTGCAGGCAGACTGGGACTTCGTCAGTGCGTGTGTCGAGGGTGGCAAAGAAGGCTGTGGGGAAGGCAGCCTGCGATTTAGGGGTGCTCCACGACCAGCTGGCCATCATGCCAGTGAGTGTTGGCTTCAATATTTGAGCTAATATCAGAACACATTATTGAAGTTGTATGCAGTGTACACATGACTGAATTCGTATGCATTATCCATTATACACATGAATGCAATCGTATGCAGTACAGACTATATCGAACAAAAAAAGAAGTTTTGCTCCATAGACAGCTGTTTAATGACCCGGCAAGGTTGAGGCTCACTTTTGAAGCAATTGAAATGGAAGTTTTGCTGTTTTAACACGTATGGGATCATCACTCTTTGCCCAGCAGACCCCATTGAATGATAGTTGTTCATCGGTGATGTTATCAATAATCGATGTCTGTTTCGCCACTGTTTGCGCAGCAGTTTTGTAGATAGTGGTGGGTCCCTGTCTTCAGGTCCTATATGTAGTAATCATAACCGGTGGCTCTTGCGTGCTGTTATGGCTCCTGTCAAAACTTGTCAAAAGTATGCTAAGATATTGCTGCAGAAGCACAGATGCTCACACATCAAGCACTTATGAGAGCACATCAAGCACAGATGCTCAGATCTTGCTGTGGGAGCACAGATGGTGTCGCTTATTAAACCTTATAGGCTGCATCCTTTAAGGCCATCAAAGTGAACCACAGTCAAATCTTGATGCAGAAGCACAGAAGATGATGTCGCTCATTCCTACCTGTTAGGATGCATCCTTAAAAGGATCCAGATGGATTATGCCATCAAAGTAAACCACAGTCGAGGCAGCATTTCAGTTTTGTCAGTTTTGTTAGTTGCACTGTGTGTGACACTCCTCATTTTTTAAACAGTTACTACCATACGCAACCTAGCAGTCGCACTGTTTGACTGATGGCTTAATCTGTATCCTCTGTAACCTCTGTAACCTTTGTACCCTGTGTGCAAACTGAAGCCCCCCTTTTGCCTTTATGCATCCCTGAACCTCTCACGCCTGTACGTCGGATCCTCTGCCACCCCTGCGTTCCTGCACACTGTGTGCCTTTGCACTCTGCCCCTCTGCCCCTTTACACCTTTGCACTCTGCCCCTCTGCCCCTCTGCACCCTGCCCCTCTGCAACTCTGCGCAAATTTGCACTTCCTGTGCCAAGGCAACAGCGGCGGCTTTAACATTGCCCAAGTGCCCCCATTTTTGCACTGCCACTGCAACTGTACAACACCCTCATGATCATGTGTGCAGCCTGCCATCATTGTACAACACTCTCATGATCATGTGTGCAGCCTGCCATCATTGTACAACACTCTCATGATCATGTGTGCAGCCTGCCATCATTGTACAACACCCTCATGATCATGTGTGCAGCCTGCCATCAAGGGCCTCACAGCTCGTGAGGAGCAGCTGCTGACAGCTACGACGCTGCAGGCCGATATGGACTCACGCAACGCCAGCATACGGGTGTGTGCACTTGTGTTTCTGCTCTTGATCTTGAAAGTATGTTGGTGTTCCAGTAGTGCAAGCGGGTACGCCTGTAGCAAGTGACGCGCATGGCATGCACATGATCTTTGGATTGGATTGGATTGGATTGGATTGGATTGGATTGGATTAGATTGGATTGATTTGGATTGGGTTGGATTGAATTGATTTAGATTGGATTGATTTGGATTGGATTGGATTGGATTGGATTGCATGGCATACATGATCTTTGGAAACAAGCCAGTGCCACAGGGGCCCTTGGCTTGAACTGTTCTTCGGAAAGATGCCAGTGCCATAGAGTGGCATGGACGCCCTTGGCTTGAACTGTTCTTTGGAAACATGCCAGTGCCACAGGTGAAGCATGGACGCCCATGGCTTGGGCTGTAAAAAGTGTCAGGCTTTTCTGGTGCTAAGCTAGTCTGAATTCCAGACGTTGAAGCTAGTTTTGTGACTGGCATCCTAGCATATGCCTGTGTGCGTCTGTGTGACGTGCCCCTGTGTGCATCTGTGTGACTTGCTCTTGTATCAGTGTGACGTGCCCCTGTGTGCATATGTGTGACTTGCTCTTGTGTGCATCTGTGTGAGGTGCCCCTGTGTGCATCTGTGTGATGTGCCCCTGTGTGCATCTGTGTGACGTGCCCCTGTGTGTATCTGTGTGACTTGCTCTTGTGTGTATCTGTGTGAGGTGCCCCTGTGTGCATCTGTGTGACGTGCTCCTGTGTGTATATGTGTGATGTGCCCCTGTGTGCATCTGTGTGACGTGCCCCTGTGTGCATCTGTGTGGCTTGCTCCTGTGTGTATATGTGTGATGTGCCCCTGTGTGCATCTGTGTGACGTGCCCCTGTGTGCATCTGTGTGACTTGCTCTTGTGTGTATCTGTGTGACGTGATCCTGGATTGGCCCTGGTATGATATGAAGCACCGCAGTTTGCACACCCTTCTTTTTTATCAGAAACCTTATGCCATGCCCAAGCAGAAGCTAGCGTGCCCGCCTAAAGAGGCACATGACCGTTCTGTTTGAATTGGCGCTGTTGTTTAAAGCCATGTTCTTTTCTCAGCAAGCTCACACAAACCAATCTCTACAACAAGCTTTATGATGGTTGACCTAAAGCCTAAAAGTCTGCTTTCTGTCAATCAAACCAATTTTGACACAACAACGACTCTCCCAAACTCCAAGCACGTTTGTCTATCCTTTTTCCAGGACTTGGAGGCTGCAAACGCTAAAGTGCTGGGAGGAACTGTCGACCCAAAGCAGGTACCTGCTCTTGCAGAGCCTGCTGTACGCAAATAACGTACCCAGGCGGGCTCACCGTAAGGCTGCATATCTCGTGACATAGTCGTTTACCATATGTATGCATATATGTATGCACATCTCGCGACATAGCTGTTTACCGTATGTATGCATATGTGTATGCATATCTCGCGACATAGCTGTTTACCATTATAATGCATATGTGTATGCATTTCTCGCGACTTTTTTGACCCACCAAACACACCGACTCCTTTGCCTATACAGCTACGTCGCGTGGAAGAGCTCCGAAATGATGTCGCCAAGCTGGAGTACTCCGCGTCTGCTGCTTCTGCAGAGTATGACCGCATCTCACGCGTGAATCAAGAGGTGGGTCTCAAATGAGGGGAACTGCTTCAGTGTTGTTGTTACTGCATTGATGCTGTCCAGCTGTGCTAAATTGTTGTCTAGCGCTCTTGTGGCGCACGCAAGTGCGTGTGTATGAGTGTGCAATGTATGCATAGCAAAGGGTGACGCGAACAAATTCGCTAGCATTTGTTGGGTGTCACAGGAAGGCAAATCCAAGCCATCTGTACACAATTCTTAGGGTGCGAATAGGTGACTTGAGAGCTCAAAAGTTCTAACATATTTGCTTGTTGTTCACCAAATCCAGTGGAATTGACGAAGCCAAGCATGACTTTGAGCGAGGGAAGGAGGCAGGCAACAGCTTGCCAAATCACTAAGGCTACTGGGTCCAAATCTCATTTGGCTCCTCAATCTCAAATTGAAGACTTTACCGCTGGAAACCGCACAAAAATCCTGTTGGCATCATATGAATGTCTGCCAGTTACCCCCTTCGTAGCTCCCTTTGTAAACCCTTGACAGCTGGAAGGAAGAGATTTCCAAACGCATTGGACGCTGCAAGGAGCACAGAGTATGCCAGGGGTGCAAGCATGTTTCATAAGCAGTCTCACTCGTCTACATTTTGCGTCAAATGCTTCGATTCAATATTACTGGGAGTGCTTTCTGGCCACTTGCTGCTGTGGTAAAATGCCACGCTGTGCGAGTGCTGCTTGGAAGATAGCAAGTTGCTGCAAGTTTCAAAGTGCTACCATGAGCTTTACTCACAATCCTGCTAGATGAAAACTTGCACGTACAGGAGCTGGTGCGTTTGGAAACGGAGCAGCGTCAAGACTTGCTGCACCTTGTACGCGCATTCACAACGACACAAGTCATGAGAGCAGAACGGGATGCAGAGGTGAGGAGTAGTACACCAACCAGTAGACCAGTCACAGGCCGATCAGCCGGTCAGTCTGGCTTAAGGTCCCCCCACGTGAATTCAAATCTCAATTTGATCAGGATGCGGAGGTGAGGAACAGTAGACCAAAGTCTGTGCATACAGTGGAATTAGTAGGTCGTGAAACTCAGAAAAAGATGTGTATTGAGCGAGTAGATGCTGGAGAAAGCCCCCCACCTGCTCAACTAGTAGCAAGCACTGATCAAATCACTGTTACTGCAAAGTAATATGTTAAGCACAACTAATATTCATCGACTAGTCAACTTTCGCTGCGACTGATTGGGCGTGACAGGTGGCCATTTTTCTTTGCTCTCGTAAATAATCCGCTATATTGCGCACATCTGTCTCCTCCCACCTTGCTATGCTCCTTTCCCATAACAGGTGTGGCTCACACTAGCTACGGATTTAGGAGCGCCTGCAGACGCGCTGTGCAAAGTACGTGAGGCCATCTTGTCTACGCATGCGCTGCAGCAACAGGCCTTGCCGTAGCAGGCCTGGCCTTGTGATCACGTCACGATGTATAGGCATTAGCAACGCAGATAGAGGAAGGAGAATACCAAAATTTCATTCCCGACTGTTTGCTTGCTTGTTGTAAATGGGTATAATGTTGGTGCTCTAAATTCGTTGCTGCCCTCATACTTAAAAGTGTCTCTGTATCATGATTGTTTTTTGATAGAGGTGCTATTCAATCCTTGTACTATATGGCCAGTTTTTTTAAAAGCGGCAACTAAATGTAAACCTCACCATAAGAAATATATACGTAGGTATCATACTACTGCAATTTGCAGCAGGAGTCACAGCATGAATGATGGTACTAGTAAATCAGGCTATCACAGTTCTTGCCACAAGCAAACACTCAAAAGCTATGAATACATCCCTGAAAAGCGTCTCTGTACTACGGACGGACCAGCCAGTTAAGTTCAACACAACATGAGAGGTGTCAGCGCCTCTTTCCAAAGCCATTGCTTCCTCTCAGGTCACCAGATAGCCAATCGCAACTCTTGAGAAATGTCAATCACGTTGTACTGAGGTCAAAGATAATACATGCATGCATTAAGTCAAATTCGGGCAAGTGAGGAGCAGAAATTGCAAAATTCGGGGGAAAAGAGTAGGCAAGTTGAGTTTCAATTGACAGTTTATTGCTTCAAGGAAGTGTGCTCATAACTGATGCTAAAGTGGCAGCTGAAATCGTCTGGCAGGGCCCCATTTACCACGTCATTTTCACACCGCTCCTGCAAAAGGTGCCAACAGATGCATGACTGTCAGGAAGACGGTGTGGAGAGAGCTACACGCTGAAATTGATTGACAAGGTTCACAAGGTTTACACAACAGGGAATTGATTAACGACCCACGCAATTCATTCCATCCTCACTGGAACAAGGCCTTTGACAATAATTATTGCTGGATCTTTCACTATAGCAAACAAGGAAGGCCTAAGCAAAGAAAGTACCAGAGGCTACTCAATTCAACGACTCATCTATGTCTGGTGTCTTTACCCATCAATCTTATAATCTAGTTGTGTATTATTTCAACACACCCATCTGTACAATGTGGCTCCATTTCCTTTCCTTTCTCCCTATAATTTCCTTTCCTTTCTCCCCTATAATTCTTGCATTTTTGAGTTAGCACACACCTGGAAAAAAGCCATGATGAATGAAGATCCGGTAGCGATAGCATAGCCATAGCCTGTAGCAAAGTCTTCGGTTACCTCAGTGTATGTGTCCCAAACTCCTGGATGCTTCTGCACGAGGGATGGTTGAAGTGCAAGGTGCCCTTTTGTTTGTAAGAACCTTGCACGCATAAACCTCGGGAACTGGAAAACCCGCTGAGGAGCTGGCGGTGTACAACTTGTTGCTGATGGCCTTACTAGATCATGGATGTAATATTTGTCGTAACATCAGCACCAGATTATATGGTGCGAACAAGATCACCGTACGTATCATTTGGTGATCATACCAATTGGTGTGAACATATCATATGGTGTGAACAGCTCCTGCACATTTTTTCATAAATCTAAGGTACACACCATGTTCGAAGCAGTGTTCACACTTGCACGCACCCCTGTTTATCACTCCCTCTTCCCTCACACACACACACACACACACACATACACAAACACATGCACACACACATTTCCAAACACATGATCACAAACTCACTTGGTACACAGGCTGGTGTATCCAGTTGGATGCGGTGCGCACGTGGGTATAGGGGATGGGCACTCGGGTAGAGTACAGCGCATTATATTTAGAAAAGGCCTCTGGGAAAGAGAGAGGGAGAGAGAGGGAGGGAGAAAAGAAGAAACCGAAGGTGGTGAATCAGCAACATAGGGGAAATTGATGCTGTGAATATGAACAATGATGGTTTTACTGACTATGCTTAGCTTTTAGCTTTTAACTAACAATTACTGTTGATGTGCAGCTGGGGAAGACTTGCTGCTTGCTGCCGAGCAAAGTGAGGTCGAGTTACGGAGGGGACTAGTTACGTTACGGAGTGGTCTAGTTATGGAGTAATCTAGTTACGTTACGGAGTGGTCTAGTTACGTTAGGTCTAGTTACGGAGTGGTCTAGTTACGTTACGGAGTGGTCTAGTTACGGAGTGGTCTATAGTTACGGAGTGGTCTAGTTACGGAGTGGTCTAGTTACGTTACGGAGTGGTCTAGTTAAGTTAGGTCTAGTTACAGAGTGGACTAGAACAATCAAGGGACGGGATTAAAAAGGTGAACAGAGCAATTTGTTCCTTTAATTTATCTACAGGTAAAGAGGTAAGAGGTAGCAAGACAGACTTGGCAGAGCTTGCGTTGGTTATTTGGTGCACGTTCACAAGTTACAATACAATGACATGAAGGACATGAGGTTGTGGAGCAAGTACGTACACAGTGCATATTGTGCAATTAACAAAGAGTGCAAAGCTTCGAAATAGGGGGGGCATGCGCCAATGTGGCACGCCTCCTCACATTCTCATACGCTTTTTAAAGTCCATTGTTCACCAAACACGTGGCTGTCATATAAAAAATGAAGCATACCACCTCCTTCTATATTCAGTCAGCACGTCATTGACAGTCAACACATGGACACAAACACACGTACACACACTTGCACACAAACGCATGCACACACATTCTCACACAAATTTCCTATATACACCCACACCCACATCTGCACTCACACCCACACCCACATCCACACCTGCACCCTAACCCACTCCCACACCCATAACCCCATCTCCCCACCAAAGGCAAGCACACACACACACATACACACACACACACCTGCAATCCCGATACCCTCCATGGCGGACACAGCAATCACATCCTGCGCATCCCACGCATGCCTTCTCTTTGGCTTGTCCAGTTCAGGCTGGTTGCCTGGGAAAAAGGACAGATCCAGCACCGGAAGAGTCTAGCAGGGTCCATATGTACACAGAAATTGAAAGTCTTGACAATGGACAGGTGGTGCCCTGGCAAGCTGAAGGTGAAGCTGAAGGTGGTGCTGAAGGTGGTGCCCTGGCAAGCTGTCAAAGACGGTTGTGGCAGCAACACTGTTTGGGCAATACTGCAGGACAGCAGTTATATAACTGTTGCAAAAGGCTGCCCTTTGGTACAGGAATAGCCGCCACACTTCCAAAGGCGCTGTTTTTCGAAACCCCTCTCTCTGAAACAGCTATAGATGCCACAAACCCTTGCCTGCTGTTGGCTCCTCCCCCTTTGCAGAAGCTGGGATGCTCTCAGATTCAGTGGAGGGGCGTCCGAGGGCAGCAGTAAGGGTCTGTGCTGCGTAATCACGTGCTTTGAGCTCCCAGGGCACGCCACTGCAAGGGGTCATGGTGTCCCAATTGAGTGCGGTGCATTTGGTTTGTGTTCCATGCATTCGAGTGTGCACATGTGCGCACGTGTGTGCATGTGTGTATGTGAGTTTGTGTGATTGTGGGAGTGTCTTTAGTTAGACGCGCATGTGTGTATGGATCAGCTTGGCGGACTCTAGTCAAACACATTAGAATACAAATCTGGGCGTGCTTTCTTGAGAGGACAGAATTGCGGCTCTTTGCTGCTGCTTTATAAGTGACAGCTGGCCATTCACTGCCTACGCACAAACAAGCGGCCCCTGTGATCAGCAGCCTTCAGCTGATTGCTGCTGCTGTTTGCAGCTGCCCACCTCTCACCCACACATCCACAAGCTGTGTGTCTCCGGAAGGGAGTACAAAGTATGCATCTGATTCACCAGGCCACATTTAATTATGCATCTGTTACACCAGGCCACATTTAATCATGCATCTGATACACCAGGCCACATTTAATCATCCCAGCCGGTACCAAATTGGCTGCTTTTCCTTAATTGGGAGTGGTCAATTCACTGCCAACGTAGTTTTTTTTTCTTTTTCATCCTGCAAGCTCAACTGCAAGAGTCCCCATACACTACACTGTGATTGCCTAACCGGAGCATGCATTCACAGCTGGGAGGTTGAGGTTACTAATCCCCGTGCGAATGACTCGGCATGTTTGCTGAGACCATTGCGGCTTCTGCAAAGGGTCAACGCACACACACACACACACACACACACACACACACACACACACACACACACACACACACACACACACACACACACAAACACACACACACACACACGCACGCACGCAATCACAAGCACGCACACACATACACAAGGCAACACTTACACACACATTTAAAGGCATGAGTTCACACCACAAAAACACAGACGAGATGCTGTAGTGTCCAACCTTTGACAACAGGCCACCAACTATTTTCACCACCACTTCGGGTGGAGTTTCGGACGTTTGGCAGCAAACAGCAGAGGCACGTCTGGGTCTATAGGAAAACTCTGGTAGCAAAACTCTGGTATGCTTGTCACTCGTAACTTGCACTGTCAAATGTCGTGCGTGTCATACGTTGTATGTTTCATACATCGTACGTTTCATACATCGTACGTGTCATACATTGTACGTGTCATACATCGTACGTGTCAAATGTCATACGTGTCAAATGTCGTTTGTTTCATACGTCATGCATATCATACGTTGTGCGTTTCACACATCGTACGTGTCATACAACGTACGTGTCATACATCGTACGTGTCAAATGTTGTATGTCGTGCGTTTCATACGTCGTGTGTTTCATACATCGTACGTGTCATACATCGTACATGTCAAATGTCATACGTGTCAAATGTTGTATGTCGTGCGTTTCATACGTCGTACGTGTCATACATCGTACGTGTCAAATGTCATATGTGTCAAATGTCGTATGTTTCATACGTCGTGCGTTTCATACGTCGTACATGTCAAATGTCATACGTGTCATACGTTGTACGTGGCGTACCTATAGAACATCTGGCCGTCCACCTCCATGCACTGTGTGTAGTCGCGGAAGCTGGGAGGGGTCGACGGCTCTGGCACTGTGTAAGACGTGTTTGTGGCCTCGCTCATAAGAGCCCAGTACCTGCGCAGCACGGTCGAACGAAAATAGCACAGTCGACAAGTGCTCTGGCACCGTCTGGCACTGTGTCTGGCACTGTGCTCTGGCACTGTGTAAGACGTGTTTGTGACCTCGCTCATAGGAGCCCAGTGCCTGCATAGCGCGGTCGAACAAAAATAGCACGGTCAAACCGTGCATGGAGTACAGCATGGAGTATAGCACGGTCGAACGAAAATAGCACGGTCGAACCGTGCATGGAGTATAGCATGGAGAATAGCACGGTCGAACAAGTAACATGCTTAGCAGACATGTGGCGTGAGAAACGTCGGGAAGAAGCAGGTGATGCTGTGTTGTCATGAATCACAAAACATAGGCAGGCATTGGTTTAGAGCAAACATAGATGCATAAGGAAATGCTGTGAGTTGTACGTAGAGGGTCGTGCCACCTAGACACCCCCCCCCCCCCTGCTGGAAAGCTAGGCGCTTGCATTACACATACCTAGGGTTGGCCCAAACCATATATATACGGTGTACATACAGTATTTTTGGCAGGGAAATCACCAACTATACAGTTATATACGGAGTATATACATGGTTCTGGCCAACCCTACACATACCACTACTGAGGTCGGCCATTAGAATACAATACGGATAGGATAGGTGGAATAGGCAGCGATCCCTACCAAAACTCGATTGCAATTGCTTGTTGATGGGACAAACAGGGCAACTACTCTTTAAGGGGCAGACTCACTTTTGCTCATTCCTAGTCACACCGACAGATCTCTTGGGCATGTTTGCTTTGCGTGCAGATCTGAGCATGGCGTCTGCAAGTTTCAAGTTCCCGTCCATCTGCAGAAGCAAAGCACACAAGTATGAAATTGAATCCATACAGTAGCAGACAAATTTTATTAATCTTTTTGGTTATGGGCTTTTCCCTAGCTTCTGCTCAAATGCCCCCCAGAGGCAACTATAGCGTTGTGGCCTTACCTTAAACTGTAGCAGGCCCCTCAATGCTTTAAAACAGCCAGCTGTCAGGGGCAGAGGAGCAGGGCATGCAAAAAACCCCCGTGGACTATAGAACAGCAGGGCCCATGCAAACGCCATCACACCATCCGTGACCACAGCACCTCAATACTCAGCCTCGTTCTGTTTGGTCACAATGGCCATGCCATCTATGATCTGTGATGCCAGGCCCATCTATGATATATAATATATAATCTGTGATGCCAGGCCCATGGCACACTTCTATGATCTGTGATGCCAGGCCACCATCTATGATCTATGATCTGTGATGCCAGGCCCATGGCACACTTCTATGATCTGTGATGCCAGGCCACCATCTATGATCTATGATCTGTGATGCCAGGCCCATGGCACACTCGCCATGCATGACGGTGCCAAAGCTGCAGTAGCCTCACGTGGTTGAGAAGCCCAGAGCCCCCCGCTATTTGCCACAACAACGCGCTGATGCCTACCAAAGTACCATAATCCGTTACAGCAACTTGTGAGCAGCGGTGGTCCGGGCCAGAACAGCGAAGGGGGGACGACGTGTGCAGTTTGCCATTTCTGTGCCATTTTTTGTCCCAGGAGAGGGATTCAGCAGCCATGTGTGCCGTGTCACTGGCGATTCGTGACGCTGCAGGTATCTACATATCCACACACAACTCATCCCAAGCCCAATAACTCATTGCACCGGCCCTTGCCCTCGCAAAATATGTGACGCTGCAGGTATCTACATATCCACACACAACTCATCCCAAGCCTAACAACTTGTTATACCGGCCCTTGCCCTCGCAAAACCACAAGTGCGTAAATTGTCCGTGACATGTTTCTAGGTATACACGGCTGTCATGGCAAAAGACTTACGTTGTCCTTGTAAAAGGTGCATTCTCCGAACAAGGCGTCCGAGTTGGATATGGGCACCTCTTCAGGACGGAAGCACTGGTTGGGGTAGCCGTGTGCCTACAGTCACACGTGCACGCACACAGCAATTTATGCGTGTGGGTCTGAGGTCCAGCAATCTGGCAACATTCACCATTGCTGTGATACAGAAAGGGGTCGTACGTATGAACCGGCTGTTCCCACCGCTGAGCTTCTAGCCGCGCATGACACACGTGCACGTGCGTTAAAAGAATGCCTGCCCATGCCCAAAACCGAGCACACGCACCTGCATGGCCCAGGACGCCTTCTTGCACGTCCAGTTCACGCTGAACGGTGACACACACACGTCTCCGAGCCTGTAGCACGCCACGGCAACATTTGAGCATGTGTGCGTGTGTGTGAGTGAGTGTGTGTGTGTGTGTGTGGCAATCGGACCGCAGCTTCATTGATTGATTCAAGGGTGGAATTAGGGCCTCTGCTTTGTGCCATGTCCAGCGTTAGGTTAGCAGAGCTACCCTGGATGTGTGATGCCCAATGGAGATGTGACACCCAATGGAGATGTGATGCCCAATGGAGATGTGATGCCCAATGGATGTGTGATGCCCAATGGAAATGCACCTGAGCTATATCTCATTCTGAACCCCGCTCAAATCTGCACCCACCCCTTGCGAGATGAGAGCCGCTGCTCCTCTGATCGACATTAGGAAAGAAAAGGTGTGCAAGGAATCAAACTCATTGCTAGCGACGCCTTCCCATTTTCAATCAGCAGAGACGCAGACCGTTCAGCACTGTGATCCACATATGCGCACTTTTTCTTTCCTCCAAGATCAAATTCACTTTTTAACAAATTCCATATCCCACTAAGCAAATCATCCTACGCAACCTACGCAACCAACGCAAGAATAAAAAGCTGTACCCCACAAACCCTAACCCTACAGAAGCTGTGCACAGGGGCCCCATCTTGTGTGTCAGGCTTACTGCACAGAGGGAAAAAGTGCCGCCACCTCAACATAACAACATAATGCTCTTGTTAGTGTACCAAGCACAAGTTGAGGCTTCGTCGCTGCCAAGTAGAGGAAAACCACCACCACAGTGTTTTCGAGTACCAAGCATGAGATGAGGCGTCGTCGCTGCCAAGTACAAGAAAACCGCCACCACAGTGTTTTCGTGTACCAAGCACAAGTTGAGGCGTCGTCGCTGCCAAGTAGAGGAAAACCGCCACTACAGTGTTTTCGTGTACCAAGCACGAGTTGAGGCGTCGTCGCTGCCAAGTACAAGAAAACCGCCACTACAGTGTTTTCGTGTACCAAGCACAATTTGAGGCGTCGTCGCTGCCAAGTACAGGAAAACCGCCACTGCAGTGTTTTCGTGTACCAAGCACAAGTTGAGGCGTCGTCGCTGCCAAGTAGAGGAAAACCACCACCACAGGCTTTTCCCCCCTCACAGCTCCACAGTGTGGAACACGAAGTAGAGCTCCCCTCCTCACCATCCCAGTACAGCATGAACAGTAGGTGGAAAGAGGGTGGTGCGCTCTTCTAAGACATTAGAAACACCGAGAGCCACCCCGGAGGCGCGCCTCACCTCGTGATGCCCCTCACCTCGTGATTTTGTCTGTGGCCCTCACCTCGTGATGCCCCTCACCTCGTGATGCCCCTCACCTCGTGATTTTGTCTGTGGCGTGTGCAGCAGAGCAGTGAGGGGGGTTGAGGATGCCCCCTAAAGCGGGGGACCACCCTGAGGTGCCGAAGTACACGGCCTCAGTGATGCTGGGCCCACATGCATCCAGCACCTCCAGGGCACAAAGGGCCGCTGCAGAGGGTCCAATGCCTACGTGTGTATGTGTGTGCGTGTGTGCGTGTGTGTATGTTTGTGTGTGTTTGTGTGTATGTTGATGTGTGTGTACATGTGTGCGTGTGTGAACTGGTGTGTGCGCGTTGTACCTGCGCATGCGTGCGTGTGTGCTTACGAGCTTTTCTTGCAATGTTTGTCTGTTGTTGGGAATGCCCTGCTGGTCAGCGGATGTAATTGCACAGGGGATTTGGTTGCTGTTGATCGATCTTCAAACAGAGAACCAAGGTGTGTCACGTATCGAATAGACAGCACACACAAATGAAAGGTCTTAGATACACGTCCTGTTTCCCCACAGATGCTGTGCCATGTAGCTGTCAACTAGTTTGCCCAGCTTCTCTCCCTCTTGCATTGCATCAATGAATGGCTTCAGGATGATTGATGGAAATGTGAACTGTAGAATTGTTCACAAGGTTCAGGCAGGGAAACGTAAGGGCATTTAATGCACTCAATTACGTGGCTCACAAGTGTAAAACGAGGTAATGCATGCTTCAGGCACAGTGTTGTGCTGAAGGGCCTACCTTCGATGCACCGTGGCTACTATTGTGACAATTAGCAGAGTTCTTTCGGCTGAGGCTCAGCGCCTGTGCTGGAATAGGCTGCGAGGCTTTACTGGCCCATGATGGCTCATCTCTTGATTGATACAGGAGTTTAAGTCATGCTGCCCCTACCTATCATACTACTGTCATGTATCATGAATCATACTGTTCTCCTTACAGAGCAGGGGAACAATAAATCCTGTTTTAGAGAGTCATAATTGGGTGGGGGGTGACAGAAATGAGGGGTGAGGGGTAAGGGTTACTCTCTGCCGTGATTCGTGCACAACGCTGGCTCTAGCTCAAACCAGTTCATCAATCCCTGACGAGGGAGGCAGATTTATTAGCACACCCATACTTCATGCCAATTCAATGAAAATCCACATATTTGCACACTTTGACTCAATGATCAGGCGTCGAGGTACATGTGTATGATAAGGTGTACAGCGCATTCCCATCCTTAGTAGTACTACAAGCAACATATTTTTCTAGTGTCACAGCAAAAACCTTTGGTCAGCAGAGCTCTGTCCCATTGTGAGGTTTCCTTGTGGTTTAGTTCCGTCCTTTTGATGCCTGGGGCCTCTCGATCAGGCAGCTCACCTGTTGTTGCCACGACAACGGGCTGGCCAAGCAGGCTCCCAGAGAACACACTGCCGCACACTGTGGAGCCTCGTGGCTTGGCCTGCTTGTGCTTCAGGTTGGCTAGGATGTAGTGCGCTTCAGAGGTCCCCGAGAAGTCACCAGGATCTGCAGGGGATGTGCATGGTAGATTGGCGCTGATCATGCTGTGTATTAAGATATCTTGATGCAGCTAACACAAGTCTTTGCGTTGTTGTTGGCCTACCTGCTGTGAGGATGAGGCTGAACGATTCCTCAACGCCTCCGCTTGCATCCAGGTAGGCTTGGCACTGGTTGCCGTGGTGCCTGCTCCTCAACACAATCCCATTTGGAGACCATGTGGATCCACTGCACGGGTGCAAGTAGGTGCGAAAGGGCAATTTGGAGTTTTTTGTTTGCATCATGTGCTTGCAATTTTGTTGCAAGTTGGCCTCCCCTCTCCATCCTTCTCCTGGCACTTACCTCCTTAACAAGGCAAGGGCTTGGACAAGCACCACTACCACTAAGCCATACGACGCAGGAGATGCCCACCATCCCCTGTGCTCGGTTTTATTAAGCAGGCTATCAACCATTTTATTATTATTACTTCATTTGGAGTTTTCACGTGTTATAATCAGCAAAACGATATCAAGTATCATATCCTAGAACTATTACAACCGGTATCACGCGGAACCAATGGGTCGTTCGTCTGATTGGGATGATATAATTATCTAAAATTTTATTTTTCTAGAAATGAGGAGATAGCAGGGTTAGGGCCTTGTGTTGTTGATCAAATACCCATGCTACCCTTTCCGAACGGGCTGAGCAGTGGCCCGTTGGGTTTCGGGCCCGTGGCCCCATTCCCGCTACTTGGAAGCAACTTGCAACAGGCTTCCTCCCCCCAATTCCAAACGCTCTCTCCCGAGCTGCTGCAGCTCGTGGCCAACGGCAGCCAGAACCAGCAGCAGGCACAGCAGGCCCTCGACATGCTAGGCCTTGCTTCCCAACCCCCGAGCGACAGCACGGGTGTTGCAAACGGGTCATCGCGCAGCGGCAACCAATATGCGTCGAGGTACGTGTTTATGGTAATACACACATACACGTGAGGGAGGTGGGGAAAGACGATTTTGTCGTCATGTGCATCCGTGGGTTACTGTGTCTCAAGCCATCGAGCACATGCGCGTGTAGAGCCACGAAGAACAACCTTCGCAATAGAACAACCTTTAAAGGAACGGACCCACACCCCGCAGGCACCAGGCTGCCGAGCAGAGGAGGAGAACTCGGATTAACGAGAGGTGAGGAAGTGGAGAGGAGGACGACCAGCATCAGGTTTAGAGGCCGTGAAGTGCACTCACACAACAGACAAGCGAGGTTCCTAGGCACCAGTTGTGGTTGGGCAATTAGAACGGTTTGATAGCAGAGAAGGAAGGTGGACGTATGCATGCAAGCACATGCACGTGCACGTGTGCAATGCGCACACGCACCCATGCACTCACATGTAGGCAAGCACGCACGCACAAACACCCATGCGCACACATTCGAACACACGCGCAAGCACACACACACACACACACACACACACACTCGTGCGCACACACATACACACATGCTCGTACACATACACTCACATGCACACGCGCGCGCACACACACACACACACACACACACACACACACACACACACACACACACACACACACTCTCTCACACACACATCCTTTTGCATACAAAGTGACACGTGCGCTAAATCATTGAATAAGCTTGCACACTCGCACACTTGCACAAGTACTCATACACGCACTCATAGATACAGACACACCAAAACAAACACAGAGGCACACACTTTGAAGCATACTTGCATGTATTCTCTGTTATACAACCACACACTCGCAATTCGCAATGCTCAAGGGACAAAATAGGTTCAAACCTTGCGCACACGGTTGCATGATGCAGGCTGGATGCTCTGCGAACACTTGTGCCCCATGCCGAGCGTGCCAACACAGCGTGCTTTTTGGAGGTATTGTGGAGGATTAGCAGCAACGCGTTTCTCTGCTCCTTTTGGCATTACTGCTTTTTGCCTGCCCGAGTAAAGATAGAGCAGAAAGAGCTTTGTTACGCAAACCTTCCTGCTAGGCGTGCATGTTGGCATTTGGGCAGTAGCACACATCCAACCGACACCAGCCTCGCAACTGCTGAAACACACAGGAGGTCATCAAATACATCATTCGCCTGAAAGACCGCAACGAGCAGCTTGAGGGTGCCATTGATATGTTGCGCACGTGCAGCAGCAAACCCGCGACCAGCAATGGGGCACCTGAAGCACCTGCAAGGTGGGGCCCGAACAGCAACACATACACACGTACGCATACGTGTGCGCACACCGACCCTTAAATTCTCCATTCTCCTCTAGAAGAGCAGCGGGTGCCTGCAAGGCTTTACGTTCACTCTTTGTGGTGGGGTGCATGTTTTTTTGGGTGGTTCCAGGAGGCCCGAAAAAAAGTAGTGTACACCATGCCCTAAAACTGGTCAGGACCCCCCTGACCCCCATGCAGTAACCTTACATGGACAAAAAGGGTACCAATCTGCTTTTTTTTTAATAAGCATCCATCTGCATACTCATCAAGACCTGAAACTGAAGTGTTGCAGAGTTATGCGGCAAAAACTGAGATACGGACGCCCATGCACACGTGACCTACCAGGCACCCATAACTGGCTTGCACAGTCCCACATTGCTTCCATTTCTTCAGAACTCCACTGACTATCTCATGCTGGCACAATCCTGTACGTTTGGGGTAAATTGCTGCTTCATTGGCTTGACTCACCCCGCGGTCTGCACCCGAGCGCGTGTGCCTCTGACTTTTAAGCATGTCTACAGACCCCCCCCCTTTAACCCAATGCACCCAAAAAGGGTGTCATTCGACGGGGCTTGAGCTGAGGATTCCGATGATATGCTTACAATTTCGTGGAAATGCCCCAGTAAAATTCTGCAGGGGGTGTCCCAAAAACTGAAAACTGGTTAAAATTGCCCTTGACACCCCCCCCCCCCGCCCCTCAAATCGGACTCATTTATATATCAGTCGATAGCCTTTGATCTCAGGATTCCGAATATGTAGTTATTAATTCAATTGACCCTGGTGTACCAAAAGTTGTGCTTTTCTGGATCTCCTGGTGGTTCTTACCTTATTTTACTCCTGAAGCACATGAAAATACAAATTACACACCTACATGCGAAAAGCACATGAACAAACAAATTACATACCTGCCACGTGCGAAAGTACAAAAGCACATGAATAAACAAAATACACACCTGCCACATGCGTCACCAAGCCTGCACGTGTGCAAGTCAGCTCAGATGTCCATGCTTATGTCCGTTTCCTTCCGTTTTTAGGGCTACCGAAGCACCCCAGCAGGCTCATCATCAAAGCCATCAACATCAGCAGCGAAGTCAGCCATCCTACTCTGAGCACCAACACCAGCAGCACCAACACCAGCACCAGCAACACCAGCACCAAGAGATGCCCCCCCCACCCCCGATACAGCACCCGCAGCAGCAGCACCACCTCCTCCCTGCACAGCCCCCCCAGCAGCAATTGTTGGGACTCACGCCTGAGATGCTCATTAGCTTCAATTCTCAGCAGCAGCTGCAGCAGCAGCAACAGAACCAGGGCCACCACGCACACAGCCAGCCGCTGCAACTGCAAAGCCAGCTGTTGCTGCAGCTACAACAGCAGCAGCAGCAGCAGCTTTTGCAGCTACAACTGCAGCAACAGGTGAGCGGTAAAGGAAAGGGGGGGCGATTGGTGAAAGGTCCAAGAAATTTTGGCATCACACCATATGCACCACAAAATTGCTTTCAGTGCAACTGACACAAGTGCTGTGTCGCTGCACGGTCGGGCTTTCTGCCAGTATTATGCATGCTTTGTGCGTGAATAGATGCTTAGTGGAAGCTATAGTATGTATGTGCATGCGTGTGTGTAGTGTGCGTGCTAGTACATGTTTCTCCTGAAACTGCACTGACGTGTTCATGGAGCGCATGAGTTCCTTCTGCCATACTGTAGCCTCATTCACCCTTCTCATGCGTATGTCCGCCCTGTAGTGTACACAACTGCCGCTTGCGCTGCTTGCATTCGTGCTGCTTGCACTAGAGAGTCACTGGACAGTTTGCACCGCTTATCCGTAGGTGAACTGTAGCTCCTCCATCCTGCAGCAACCAGGAAGTGCCGCTTTGAATCCAGGCAGTCTAGAGGCCTCAGCATCAGGGCAGGTGCGTTTCAGCGCTTGGAAATGTGTGTGAATGAGAAATTTTGTGTGTCTGCTCGTGTGAATGTGCACTCGCGCTTTCAAGTGAGTCTGTGTGTGTTACAGGGATGTCCAATTTGGGGTCTGGTCAAAAGTTCGGGTTTGCAAACTTTCACGCATTTTAACGAGCCCCAAAAATGCCGTTCGAGAGCTATTTTAAGTTCGTCGAACTTCATGCCCCCTTTTCGAATTATTGGGTCCAAATTTGTAGTCAAAATTGCAGGTAAAAGCCTTAGATGGCCGTCAAACGTTCTGATTTTTTGTGTACTGATTACATAAAATATATTACATGTATTTAAGACAATTCAAGCATGTTTTGGACGATTATGACCATAGGAACCAGCAAAATCTTCCATTATCGAAATTGCACATCAAACTGCTCGAATAGTTCGAGAGTTTTAGAACTTCTACGAACTTTATTAAATCTTTGTTCCAAAAAATCGAACTGAACATCCCTGGTGTGTGAGTATGTTGTGGAGATGGTGCATGTGCTTTACTGTTAATGTGCACTCGCGCTTTCGAGTGAGTCTGAGTGTGTGTGTGTGTGTGTGCACTGCTGCTTCTTTCGCACCTCACATCAGGGCCCTGTGTATTCACCCCCTTTCCCCTTCAACATCAGCAGCTGCGAAGCTCATACACGCGCACACACACACAGACACACACACACACACGCACGCACACACTGCATTTTGGAGGGGCATGAAAGCAAGAGGGTTTCACAATGTCTGAGGGTTAATGACCTGAACCTCTTTTGCCTCGTTCAATTTGTACTTCTTTCGTTGCCCTGGTTTGTGTGCAGGGCTTTGTGTCGCAGCCCCCCCTGGCGCCCGTTTGCGGTGGCTTTGGCATGTCCTATGACATGCAGCAGCAACTCCAGGCCCAACAGGCTCAGCTGCAGCTGCTGCTGCCGCCTGGGGTTATGCTAGCCCACCAGAATGGGTCTTTGCCAGGGGGGCCCATACCTGCGAGTGCAGACCTGCAGTTGCTGCAGCTCCAGCAGCAGCTCCAGCAGCAGCAGCAGCAGCAGCAGCAGCAGCAGCAGCAATATTTGATGTTGCAGCAGCCAAACAGCAGCGGCGGATTCCCGACAGGTGTGTGTGCGCATGCTTGCTACTTTCCGTCCTCCTGCCGTCAAAAGCGAATGTACTAGGAACGCGTGTTGGTCGAGGATTTGACAAACACACATGCGCAGCAAGACAAACAGTGGTGACAACGCCTCCTGACACTACACGTTTATAGATGGGTTGGCCAGAACCATGTATATACATTGTATATACGATATGTTCGGCAGGAGAATCACCAAATATACGGTCATCTACGGTTTACATATGTACGGTTCAGGCCAACCCTAATTTGGACCATCCTGAGCTTGCCTTCTCTCACCCTGCTCGTTGCTTGCAGGGGGCTTGTGCCTCAGCAGACCTCAGCACGATGAAGCTGAGCACAGCAATGGCGGTGAGGCCTCAAACAAGACTGCAGCAGGGGGTGCACCAAAGGTGGAGGAGGGCAACAATGTGCCTGCACCAGATCAGCACCAGCAAGGTGAGCCTTGCAGCTCTCACCTGTTAGCAGGTTCAGCACGCATTAAGATGCATACATGAATGGGTGCGTGTGCTAGCAAGCAAGCAACCACAAATGCGTGAGGCAAGCACACATGCACGCACACACTTGCACGTACTCACACATACAAACACAGAAGTGTGTACATGGGCATACACACACACAAACAAACACAAGCATATACATGAAATGCACACGCACGCACAGGCGAGGGCAACGGGGCAGAGTCGCCTGTGAGGTCTGCTTCGCACTCCGGTGCGGCATCGAGTGAGGAAAGCAGGGGGGAACTGCCTCCCAAAAAGCGCAAGATGGTGCCGTTGTGAGAAGACACTGGAATGTCGGTTCCCTCCGTCCACACACGCTCACCCTCTGACAGCGCCACCCACACGTGCTCACCCTCTGACAGCGCCACCCACACGTGCTCACCCTCTGACAGCGCCACCCACACACGCTCACCCTCTGACAGCGCCACCTGTTGCGCTCTGACCACCTGTTGCGCTCACCCTCTGACAGCGCCACCCACACACGCTCACCCTCTGACAGCGCCACTCACACGCGCTCACCCTCTGACAGCGCCTCCTGTTGCGTGGAGTGATCTCCTTTGTGAGACTCTCACATGCGACTCAGGGTATGGTGGCCAGGCAAGTTCGGTCTGACTCAAAGGCGGGTCATAGTTGATCAGCACCACCTCAGCAAACGGCGGTGCTTTGTTCTGCGTGACAGCTGTCTCTCCTGCTCTGCTTGTTTTTTCGGGAGGAGAGAGGGAATGACGTGCAGCCAGATCGGAGGTGTTCCTCACAGGCTATCTACCCACGCAGTTTGTTTGTTTATGTCGCCATGTTGTTGGCAGAGACACAGATCTGGGGGTGTGGCAGTCTGTCTGGACCGCAAGGTTATCCCACACTCTGTTCACGTTTCTTTGTCGGGGCCTGCCGGCTTCAGGGTGCTCAAAGGGTGTAGGTGGACCCAAAGGGTATCTTTTGGGGCCTTGAGAACCCATTAGGAATGGGTAGCAGTCGTGCATTTGGGTTGTTGTTTTTAAGGTACAGATGGGAGGATCTCCTGCTGCTCTGGTTGTTTGGACCTGTTAGGCAAGTGGTGGCTGCTTGTGTCTGCTCCTGTGTCCGTGTTTGTGCTCAAAGCGCTCATCATGCTCGTGGGCATAGAGACCCAAACTTCAGTTGAAGGGGCGATTGAAACTCTACTTTCCTGCTTTGCCGTGCAGTCTGTACAGAGTTGTATAGGGGGTGTGCGTGTGTGTGTGCGTGTGCGTGTGTGTGTTTGTGTGCCATATTAACGCTGCACACCAGCAACATCTGCTGGAAGGGGGGTGCATGTGTGAATTGTTTCCATTTCCTTCTGGAACAGTATGTCCCGTCCCTTGCTTATATAGTGTTTAGTGTTACCCCCAGGCCAGGATCCTCAATTTACTTTCAAAAGCATGAGAGGGTCGATTTTGTATGACTTGGCCCCTGTTCGCTAGGCTGCTGTGCGGTTGGGGTACATTTGAAATTATGCACGCACTGAGAGGAGGCATGGACAGAAACAATGCCAGAACCTTGTATGTCTAAGGATAGTAGTTTAAGCAGTCTCTGACTGATAGGTGAGATGCTGCACCCCTGGCCTCCTGTCCAGGGCATTGGCTCCCGCAAACACGTGCTTGTAAGCTGTTGCATT
>Ga0307974_1000252_pt1 | contig 31429 bp, 37 predicted proteins | sample OrgLakmetagen784_FD_201812 | JGI IMG/M metagenome (GOLD analysis project Ga0307974, IMG submission 201812) | Saline water microbial communities from Organic Lake, Antarctica - #784 | ecosystem: Environmental > Aquatic > Non-marine Saline and Alkaline > Saline | place: Antarctica: Organic Lake... | reverse complement strand
ATCACATCATATATGACGTGCAGCAGAGGTGATCTGAAGAGAATCCAAGTGTACAGGGTATACGAGCATCACATCATTTATGACGTGCAGCAGAGGTGATCTGAAGAGAATCCAAGTGTACTGTGTATTCAAGCATCACATCATATATGACGTGCAGCAGAGGTGATCTGAAGAGAATCCAAGTGTACAGTGTATTCAAGCATCGCATCATATATGACGTGCAGCAGAGGTGATCTGAAGAGAATCCAAGTGTACAGGACGTGGTGCTTAACTACAGGTGCTGCCCATGTTCATCATCCCTGTCACACTGTGTGTGTTCTGTTTGTATATGTGTGTGACACACAAGGGCATGTTCATTAGAGCCACGCTGTGCCCTGTCCAGGTGGTAGAAGGGGAGGGTGCTTCAGCCTGCCTTCTTGGTGGTACGGCTGTGTGACTTCAAAGGACACACACGTACACATACAAACACTTGTACACACACATAATTGCTCACTAACTCTGCAGGCGGTGTGGCAGTGATCTTGGGCCAGACCGGCAAGAACTTTGGGGCTGGTATGAGCGGTGGCATTGCTTACGTGTACGACACAAAGAAGAACTTCAAGCTGCTGTGCAACAAGTGCGTGCAATGGTCGCAAGAATTTGCTGGCAGCATGCTGCCAAGGAGCATAGGAACTCTGCTGCATAAAAGGGACAAAGCCTACGCTTGCTGTACGACATGTTGCTCTAGCACCACAGGGACAATTCCAGGGCCCTGCTGACTCAAAGCAATGCAAAAAGTATGCGCCAGTTCAAAGTCAGCAACAACAATGCCATCCTAAATGGGCAACAAGAGTAAGAAAGGCATTTTTGTTGTGCACGCGTAGGGATGTGTCAGAGGCCCTGCTGCCTGTGGAGTCTGCTACGGATGTGCGGCAGCTCAAGGCCATCCTGCAGCAGCACCTCAAGATGACAGGCTCGGCCGTGGCACGCAAGTGGGTTTGCAGGCTCTCCGAGTTGAGCTTGCATTTTCAGCAAGTTTGAGATCACAGCTATGAAATGTGTTGTTTGAATGCCCCCCCTTGCAGGCTCAGTCGTGGCACACAAATAGGTTTGTAGGGTACCACAGATCAAAAAGCTATAAAGTCTCAGTCATATCACTCGCTTTAGATTTGATTGAGTGAGGATAGGAAAAGCCTGTGTGCTCGGACCTGGGAGTGAGACCTGCTCAACTGGGACCGTGAGCGCCTCTACTTTGAAATCTCATTGAGTACATACAAAAGAGTGCACACACATACATACACACGTGTGAACGATCTCACAGGATCTTGCTTAACTGGGACCGTGAGCGCCCCAACTTTGTCAAGGTGTTCCCCTTGGAGTACAGGTGAGGCCTGAGGGTGGTTACAGATGTGCCTCGATGTGTCTGCGTATGTATGTCTGCATGCAAGGTCGTGTTTGTGTATCGGTGTGCGTGTGTGCGTGTGTGTGTATGTGTGTGTGTGTGTCTGAGAATTGCACTGGGCAGGGTCGTTTGCACTCCACTACATTACAAACAGAGGCATTACAAATCTGTCAAACAACCTTGTGCAGCCCAACCACACACACACACACACACACAAACACACACACACACACGTACTCATTGTCACATACAAGCACACACATACACACGTCTCGCATCACCAACACACACATGCACTCTTACACACTGAAACCCTCATGCACGCGCGCACAGGCACACACACTTGCATACATACGCGCACACACAAGACATACACGCACTCATAAAACACACACACACGCACACATACGTACGTACAGGCGCGCCCTGGCCGAGGGCGATGCGCGTGCAAAGGCTGAGGAGGCTGAGCTGGCAATGCTAACTGCAGCTGGCGCACAGTCTAAGGGCAGCGATGCTTTTGAGGAGCTCAAGCGCATGGCGGCTCGGGCATCCGTGGCAAACCCACCCAAGGTGTGTATGTATGTGTGTGTGTGCGCGCACGCATGCATGTGCGCATTTTTGACTACCCAGAGGAAGCTTATGCTTTCCGCAGAGTGTGATTCTTTTACATTAAAAGGAGCGACGTGTTAAATGTGCAAACGTAAAAACGCGTGCAGGCCATTGCCACCGACTACCAACCCCAAACCCCTGAGCTGGACCGCAAGTTCTTGGAGCGCGAGGCCGCACAGGGCCTGCCTGTGAAGGGTATGAAGCGCACGTGGGACGAGGGCCGCCCCACTGTGCTGCCCACCATGAACGCAGACAAGGTGTGTGTGTATTGTGTGTGTGTGTTCTGTGTGTATATATGTGAGTGATCTGTGAGCAGAGCCTCGTTCCATTTCTGGGTCACGTTAAAGCCCTCTTCGATAGCAGTGATTCAAGTATGTGACGTCCCTCCATCCATGAGGGCAACTCATGTTGAGCTCTGTCATGGTGTATGGTGTATTCCAAAGGGTTAAGTATGGTGTATGTGGTGTGATGTGGTGTAGGTGTGGTGTAGTCCAGAGGGAAAAGGTGTTTTGCTTGTAAGTCCCCCTCCACCAGGGCACTTGTGTTGAACTTGTCAAGCTGTATGGTGTGATACAGAGGGGAAAAGATACTTGACTTTGAAGTCCCCCCCTCCATCAGGGCGACTAATTGAGTACCCCATCGTAGTACATGTTGTGATCCAGAAAAATCTAGAGAAGGAAGATGTTTCAATTTCAACTCTAATGAGCTTGTTCAGCAGATACTGAAAGTAAATCGGTTGTTGGGAGTGCCATTATGCTGAAATAGCCGGTGGCAGGGTGGTCTGTTGAAAAGCTTTAAGTCAACCCCCCTCGCTGAGGGTATGGCAAAAGCCAGTCTCTTTTTATTGAAACGCGGCTGGAACGTGATTAGACTAGTTTAGTTATATCTGATGCACAGCAGCAATTTATATGGGCATGGGCCTTGAGGCGTCCTTCCTCACAGGGTAGGCCGCAACCGTGTAGATTGCATGATCATGAATACAGGCATCCTTTCTGCAGGCCAACACCGTGTCATCATGTACGTACGCCGTGTATGATCATAAATTTGGAGATTTCCTGCCAAGAAAAATTTGCATGGATGCACCATGAGCAATGGCCAAACCTGTTACTGCACCAAACGTATCCCTTGCGCTTTTGCAAACAATTATGAGAATGCAGCGCACAGCACAAGGTGGACAAGGCGAACCCCAAGTGCTTGCGATCGCTCACTGCTCAACCTTCTAGCAACAATCTTTTACCTAAAGAGACAATCCCTTCATTTTCTCAAGGAGGTGCTCATGGTACAAAACTGATGCCATGCTGTGAGCTTGTTCAGGAGATAAAGAAGTTTGAAAAACGCTTACAATGCGCCTGTGCGTGTGCGCACATGCACACACATGCATGCACCACACAAGCAATTACATGTACACACACACATACACACACAGCGCAAGGGTTTCATGACGTACGAGCGCAAGCCAATGCCCTACCGTCCCACAGAGGAGCGTGTGACTGATTGGAAGGAGGTGCACGCAAAGATCTCACCTGACAAACGTGGGGAGCTGCTGCATACCCAGGTAAGGCATGCACGCGTGTGTGTGTCTACGTGTGTGTGTCAAAATCTCACCTGACGCACGTAAAGAGCTGCTGCATACCCAGGTAAGGCATGCACGTGTGTGTCTACGTGTGTGTGGTGTGTGTGTGTGTGTGTGTGTGCCAAGATCGCACCAACACACGTGGAGAGCTGCTGCATACCCAGGTAAGGCATGCACGTATGTGCGACTAGGAGTGTGTTTTGATTTGTGTTCGCGCCTTTGTGCGTTGGAAAACAAGTGTACTTAATTATCACGACTAGTACTAGCTGGTAACGCATGCTGGAGTCTTCCTGCCTCTGCTCGTTGTAGCCCTCTCTGCACTCACACACTTACGCACACGTGCACTCACACTCACACAAACAGTTCACACAAACACATGGCTCACACAAACACACACACACACACACACGTACAAACACACACACATTCACAAAACTCTCATACACACACAAACTCAAACACGCACACTCACACACACACACACACGTCCAGGCCTCTCGCTGCATGGACTGCGGCACCCCCTACTGCCACCAGACCGCCACAGGCTGCCCCCTGTCAAACCGCATCCCAGAATTCAACGAGCTCGTGCACCAAGGAGACTGGCGCGGTGCTTTGGACAGACTGCTGGAGACCAACAACTTCCCAGAGTTTACCGGTGCGTGGTGGACGTTCACCAGAGTGTCTGTCTGTGTCCTCAGCGTGTGTGTTGGACTGCAATTAAATTATGTGAATGTGTGCATGTGTGTACACACACACGCAAACACACATGCACGCACACGCACACGTGCACACACTCACTCACACACACACACACACACACACACACACACACACACGCGCGCAGGTCGTGTGTGCCCTGCTCCCTGTGAGGGCTCGTGTGTGCTGGGCATCAACGAGAACCCTGTGAGCATCAAGACCATTGAGAACAGCATTATCGACAAGGTGAGAGCTGATGGTATCACTTCAATCAATACCAGTGACGTCTGGACTGGAATGAAAACCAGGGGTAAGGCTTCTAGCGCTCAATGGTGGTGGGTGCACAATGCTGGTGCAACAAGCATCTTCGTGCGCACCTGCTCTGTTATATGATGGCCTCATTTACGTGGTGATCCTAAGCCTCATTTACGTGGTGATCCCAAGCCTCATAAACACATACACTCATTTATGTATATCCTAAGCCTCATTAACACACATACACTCATATACACACACGCAGGCCTTTGAGGAGGGTTGGATGGTGCCTCGCCCACCTAGCCATCGCACAGGCTCCACGGTGGCCATCGTGGGCAGTGGGCCAGCAGGTGCGTGTTTTTTTCATAATGGACATTGTGCCTACTGTGTGTGTGCGCGTATGTGTGTGCCTGTGTGTTTCATCTTTGCCAACAAAGCATGACCAGCGTATTTTTCAGCCTGCCCTGAGTTGTAAGTTGTAAAGTTTGCACATGTGTTTTTATTAGCGCTGCACTAATTCAATGTGCTGCTTTCGCCGCTTGTGCGTGCGTGCGTGTTTGTGCAGGCTTGGCTGCTGCAGACCAGCTGAACAAGATGGGCCACGAGGTCACAGTGTTTGAGCGTGCCGACCGCATTGGTGGCCTCATGATGTACGGTGAGTCTCAGTTGTGCACGGTCAGGCAGACCGGCCAAACAAGTTGGACGTCAAGGTCACAGTGTTTGGTTATGGGTAAGGTTGGCCAGAACCATATATATAGTGTATTTACGGTGTTGTTGGCAGGGAAATCACCAAATATACGGTCTTATGCGGTGTATGTATACGGTTCTGGCCAACCCTGTGTGTGGGGTGTTTTGAGCGTGCCGACTGCATTGGCGGCCTCATGATAAAGGGGGAGGAATGCTGGTTTCACGATTGCTGAGTCACTGCCGTGCTAAGCACAGTGGGTGCGTTTATGTGAAAAGGTGTGTGTGTGTACAAGCTGACTGCTAGCCAAGGAAACTGAGGTGTCCAGACTATGTAACTGTGGTTTTTCAGCAAGCAGTCTGCGGAAACACACACCCACACATACACACATGCACACACACGAAACACTCAAAATGCACACACAAATGCACACACACACACACACATGATACACACGACAAGTATCTGCACAGGCGTTCCCAACATGAAGACTGACAAGCTGGACGTGGTGCAGCGGCGCGTGGACCTCATGTCCGCTGAGGGTGTCAAGTTTGTAGTGAACGCAAACGTGGGCACCAACATGGCACTCAAGGACATTCAGCAGGTGTGGATGTGGATGTGGATGTGGGTGTGGGTGTGGGTGTGGGTGTGGGTGTGTGCTCGTGTGTAAGCATGTGCTGAACACACAAGTACTGGTCGTCAGAAGATTGTCATCCTCCTTGGCGTGTGTGTGTGGGAAACGTTAAGGAAAATGCGACCTTTGAGCTGATGTTGACTGACAAGGGCGTTTAATTGTAATTGTAATTGTAATTTCTCTGAAGAGGACAGGAACTCCTCTTATATCAATCCTTGTTTTCTGAACGCAACTGCCTCTTCTACAACACGCGCGCACTTTACGGCCCCACTGATCTCTTTGTGTATGTGTGTATTCGCACAGGGCCATGATGCTCTGTTGTTGGCAGCAGGCTCCACCCGACCTCGTGATTTGCCTGCCGAGGGCAGGGAGCTGCAGGTGTGTGTCGTGTGTGTGTGTGTGTTGTGTGTGTGTGTGTGTGTGTGTGTGTAAAAGCGCACGTGTATGTTGTGTAGGTGTGTGTGTGTGAATGCGCACGCGCTTATGTTGAAGGCATTTTGTTTGCCCCAGGGTTATCACCTTCAATCTGTTCTCTCACAGTCAATATGTTCCATCGACAAATGCACCGCTGCTTATTTGGAGCATAAGTGCCAGATAGCCATAAAATAACTTTAGCCATAAAGTAACAAAGCAATTAGTTATATAACTGTAGCCATAAAATAACTTTCGCTGGGAGACTTGTGAGTCACCAGATTCTTTCGGAAGTTGAAATCCACTCCTACAAATTGCACGTAAGAATTTTCAACCACTTGAACTGATGTACGTGCTCAGCTTCTCACAAAAGCACTGCATATAGTGAGTGCACCTCGCCATGGGGCCTCTCCCTCTCCCTCTCCCTCTCCCTCTCCCTCTCTCTCTCTATCTCTCTCTCTCTCTCTCTCTTCCTCTCTCTCTCTCTCTCTCTCTCTCTCTCTCTCTCTCTCTCTCTCTCTCTCACTCTCTTTTAATCACTCACTCGCTCGCTCACTCACTCACTCACTCACTCACTCACTCACTCACTCACTCACTCACTCACTCACTCACTCACTCACTCACTCACTCACTCTCTCACACACACTCTTTCACACACACACACACACACACCTTACAGTCGGCTGCTCCATGTCCTGAATTTGGCTGTCCTCCTCCACCTCCATGCTTCCTGACACACCCGCGACCTGCTTTGCTGCAGCTATATGTGCCTGCAGCAAAACGCAGTGACGTTACTGCTTTGATGCTCATGAGCACATAACAACAAATCACAGCTCTCCACAACCGTGACTGCTCTGCTGGAAATTCATACACTGGCAATGAGTGGTACACTGTATCACAAAACACACACTCACTCACGTACAAACATAAACCTTGCTAATCACAAACTCACTCATTTACGAACAAACATAAACCTTGCTAGTGTGCTATGAATGGCAAAACATGCCTGCAGGGTGCAATACTGCTGAGATCGCCCAACCTGGCTACCAACAATTATTGCGTCGTCGTCATAATTACTTTTGACGACCTGAACGTATCGCCAGCTCTAGCTGCTTTTAAAACTTATAATTCCAGCGCACCTGTGGTACGTCTACCCCGCCCCAGTTGTAAGGGTCAATCGGGCTTTGCGATGTCAAAAATACGGTGATGATCTGAACACACTCTAGTTGCTGATAAATCTTTAGTCTCAGCGCACCTGTGGTACATCTACCCCCCCCCAGTTGTAGGGGTCTCTATACAGCAGGGAGTGCCACCACTTTTGGGGGACCAGCTCCAGCCACGAAAACAGTTCACGCTTGCGCAGAGCGTCTAGCAGGTACTGCGTGTACCTATCAATGGTGGTCAGGGTGCAACAGGAGCAAAAGAAGCATGTGGGCTAGTTTGCGTATGTTTGTGTGCAAGTGCATGGGTGTATGTGTGGAAAGGGAAAAGCTCCCAGTGCGAGCATGATGCATCATCAACGGCAAACTTTGGCAGGGGGACCTTACAGTGGTACAGAGAAACTACAGTGGTATACACAACGCGATTATAGGGTTCTAGCCTATCAAGTTGCAGATAGTTCTGTAAAGTGCTCCAGTCGCTACAGTAGCCGCAGTCCAACGAACTAATGCTTGCTTATATATAGCAGATCAAAACACCCACCCTTTCGAGCGCACTTTGCTCGCTCACCCCACAGCAGCAATTGCAGTGCAGCTGCTCATGCTGATGAAGGCCACTCACATTTTGTCATAGCTTATGCTCAACAACGTTATCAGACATAACCACGAGCTGCACGTACCGCCCACCCCACAGCAGCAGTTGCAATGTACTCCTGCTCGTGCAGATGAAGGCCACTCACTAATGCAACTCCCCCTCTAGTCATACGCAGCCAAGATCACGTAATAGCACGTGCTACCCACCCCGCAGCGGCAGACCACATAAGATCACGTACTTCCCACCCCACAGAGGCAGTTGCAATGCACTTCTGCTCGTGCAGATGAAGGCCACTCACTGTTGCAAAGTTCTTCCTATCCACACGCAGCCAAAATCACGTAGTAGCACATATTACCCACCCTACAGCGGCGGTTGCATCGCGCTTGCCCGTGCAGATGAAGGTCACTCACTGTTGTTAAGTCATTCCTAATTACACTCAGGCCAAAATCACACAAGATCACGTACTGCCCACCCCACAGAGGCAGTTGCAATGCACTTCTGCTCGTGCAGATGAAGGCCACTCACTGTTGCAAAGTTCTTCCTATCCACACGCAGCCAAGATCACGTAATAGCACAGGTAATATATTACCCACCCCACAGCGGCAGTTGCATTGCGCTTGCCCGTGCAGATGATGATGGTGTTGAAGTTGGCAGCCACGATGACAGCACCTAGCCTCCGCATCTCACTCACAAGCTGTGGTAGGAGATGAGATGCATTGAAAAAGGATAATGTGTTGGTGAAGCAATTGCACGCGACATGGTGTGATGATTGCGACTCGTGAAGGTATATAACAAATGCGTGCAAGTGGGCATGGGGTACGTATTCGTTAAAGTATCAGCAACGAGGGGGAGGTTAGGGGCGGCATGGCATGGCATGTGTTTTGCACAAAAAGCTGCTGAATGGACATTAGAGTCAACAGCCAAGTGAACAAACGCCAGGCTTCTGCATCTATCACATGTTATTCACAAAGTGTGGTGTGTTGTTGTGGCCAAGGAAATTTGATACTAGACCGACAGACTCTTGCAAACCTGGCCCCATACTCACAAAGTTGGCGCGTAACAAGTAATGAATAAGAGAACCATTTCATGCGGCACTTTTGCTCCTGTAATGAGTTCATTCCTACGCCTTATCATCGCCCCTACTTCCTTTATTCCCTTGCTATCCGATTTAATCTTATCTGACTTCTTTGACCTATAACAAGTTTCCATGCTCCCTATCCTTTTTATATCCTCGTACTCTTTTTCCAGACTGCTCTGATCAATGAGCTTGGCTGTCAGGGTCTGCAGACTTGCTTCTCTTTTCTCTTATACATTTAAAAGTGGCAAAATGGGATCGCCCCCCTCCTTTAAAAAGCCCACCTGTGCAAATAGCTTGGCCATCAGGGTCTGCAGGGCGGTTTGGAGGGCAGGGTCTCTCAAGGCGCTGGCAGGATGGCACACCCAACGGTACAGGCTCTGGAGCAGTCCGTCCGCAATCCTGAGCACACGTGTTATGTGATGGTGGTATTTGCTTGTGTACAATATAACACAGGCAAGATGGCACACCCAACGGTACAGGCTCTGGAGCAGTCCGTCCGCAATCCTGAGCACACGTATTATGTGATGGTTGTGTTTGCTTGTGTACAATGTAAAACAGGCAAGATGGCACACCCAACGGTATAGGCTCTGGAGTAGCGCGTTTATAAGTCTGAACATATACGTGTCGATTAGAGGGTATGTGTGTGCCTGTGCATGCGTTTGTTTTGTCTAGTATAAAACAGGCAGGATGGCACACCTACATATACATGGCACAGGCTCTGGAGCGGCAAAAAAGCAACTTTTTGCACAGTGCGTGCAGTTTTGAATGTGCTGAAGTGTGTATTTGCATTTACGTGCGTACACAATCAGAGCCTTTGGCTACACATCCAGACTGACTATTTTTTTGTGTACAAGCTCTGATAATGCCCTCCCTCGTGTCTGTGTTTTCACTCCTTGCTTACGTGTCTACTTTGTAGGACGCATCATTTCTGTAAAATTAAGCGTGGGTTGATTTGCAATTTTGTGCTTATAAATAGCTAAATTTCGCTATATTTGTGCACTTAATTTGAATGGAAGTAGTGCCACCCCCTCCTCACTCACGTGTTCATGTTCAAGGATGCATGCGTTTGTGAATGGACACAGCCTGTTTTGGTGCAATTGGCCATATGTGCGTACATTATTTGGATGAAAGTAGCATCCCCCCCTCCTTACTCACGTGTTCATGTTCAAGGATGCGTCTTGCAGCCAAGCCGCCACAAGGTTCTTGAGCACCTGTGCACCAACAAAAAGGAAGCCCTTGGCTATCGTCAATCGACGAGCATTGCATTACATAGATGAATGGGATCATTTCAACCCACACAAGTGGATCAGTCTCACCCAACGCTCGCTGAGTATCACCACCGTATCAGCTGCCCCTGCAGTGCTCGAATTCCGTTCAAAGTGTAAAGCATTCATAGTTGCATTGATTATTTCAAGCACAGTTAAACAATGAGTTCATCCACAGCTGCATTGATTACTCCATCCAAAGTTGCATTAAACACTTTATCCACAGCTGCATTGATTACTCCATCCAAAGTTGCATTAAACACTTTATCCACAGCTGCATTGATTACTCCATCCACAGTTGCATTGATCAACGCATCCAAAGTTGCATAGATTAAAGCATCCAAAGTTGCATTAAACACTTTATCCACAGCTGCATTGATTACTCCATCCAAAGTTGCATTAAACACTTTATCCACAGCTGCATTGATTACTTCATCCACAGTTGCATTAAACACTTCATCCACAGCTGCATTGATTACTCCATCCACAGTTGCATTGATCAACGCATCCAAAGTTGCATAGATTAAAGCATCCACACTTGCATTCATTACTTCATCCACAGTTGCATTAAACACTCCATCCACAGTTGCATTAATTATTTCATCCGCAATTGTGCCGATAACTCCATCCACAGTTGCATTGACTACTTCATCCACAAACAAAGCATTCAAGTTGCATTAATTACTTGCGCACGTCAGAGTGAATTTATTTCACCGTTCACCCGCCAGTTTTCACCCACCTTGAAAGCTGCCCCTGCGGTGCCGCTGGCCCCCTCCACGCTGGAGGAGCCTTCTAGGTCACCCAGCATTGCGGCCTGAAGTGTAAGCAGACAAAGAATTAGAGCGTCTGAGTGTGTGTGTCCATCTGAGTGTGCACGCACGTGCCGGAATTGAATGCGGCAAGGGTAGAGTGACTGGGAACAGGATTGAGTGAGGAAAAGAAGATCCATGAGAAAGATAAAAGGGGTGGGTTAATTAAGTGAGAAGCAAGTGGGAGAGTTTCCAAGGAGGAAGCGAGGGGATTAAAGGGGTGGGACCAAAACAAGGCACATGCAATATAAATGGCTCACAAATGTTTAAAAAGTTGATGTTTTGGAAGATTGATTGGTCGAAATGTCTTGGCCAGAGTGCTTCCTTCTTCAGATATCCGCCCTGCTGAAGCAACAAACCAGAAGAGGACCGATTTACGTGGAGGTGCTACTGCAAGGCCAGGTAGAGGATGAGAAAGCAAGGGTCAGGCAAGCCTGTGCTTGCCAGCTCACCTGCCGAATGGCGGCCTCTGCGAAACCAGGAAGCAAAAAATGCAAGGCAACATTGACACAGGCAAACACTGTGCTTGCCAGCTCACCTGCTGGATGGCGGCCACTGCCAGGTGATGCAGCTTGAGCTCCACACTGATGGACCGGTATGCTCCAGCAGAGATGACCTGCGCATTGTTTTTTAATGCATGAGTGATTCAGTGCATGACTGATGCTGCTCTCTTTTTGGTGGAGTTCCGGTAAGTCTGAGCACTAGTTGGGAGCCTTTCCTTCATGCATGCTGGTCCTTCTTTCCTTGGTGCATGCTTCTTCCTCCTTGCATTCTCTTTCCTTCGTGCATGCTTCTTTCCTCCATGCATGCTCATCCTTCCCGTTCCTTACACACTGTTTGCTACGACGCTGTGTAGAAAAGGCAAACTCGGTCGACAGGTGAGCCACAAGCCACTCTGGTACGCCCCCTCCATGCATACCCACCATGCATACCCTCCATGCATATCCTCCATGCATATTTTCGATCCTCAAACTCAATTGACAGGTGAGTTACAAGCCATTTTGGTACGTCCTCTTCTGCATATCCTCCATGCATATCCTTGATCCTCTGACTCAGTCGACAGGTGAGCCACAAGCCATTCTGGTACGCCCCCTCCATGCATATCCTCCATGCATATCCTTCATGCATATCCTCGACCCTCAAACTCAGTTGACAGGTGAGCCACAAGCCATTTTGGTAGAAGCAGCAGCGCACGATTGCCTGGCAGCAAGCGTTGATATCCATTGACACGTGTGCAGGCAAACTCACTTACACTCACCTCTGGTGATACCACCTCCGGCGATACACCCCCTGTGTCTCTCTGCAGTGCAAATCCCCATCACTGCCCACATTTCCTCCTCTTTTTACCACAACCACATATCGACTTTCAACACATGCACACCTCTGGTGATACGCTCCCTGTGTCTCTCTGCAACGTAGGCCCCCAGCACTGCCCACATTTCCTCCCCTTTGTACCACAACCACAGATAGTCTATAACAAACACACCTCAGGTGACACTCCCCTGGTGTCTCTCTGCAGTGCAGGCCCCCATCACTGCCCACATTTCCTCCCCTTTGTACCACAACCACAGATAGTCTATAACCTATAACAAACACACACACCTCAGATGAAACGCCCCCTGTGTCTCTCCTCAACGCAGCCCCTGCACTGCCCACATTTCCTCCCCTTTGTACCACAACCACAGATAATCTATAACCTAAAACAAACACACACACCTCAGGTGACACGCCCCCTGTGTCTCTCCTCAACGCAGCCCCTGCACTGCCCACATTCCCCCCTGCCTGCGCTGCAGCCCCCGCAGCAGCAGCAGGCAGCACCACGTGGGCGGCGGGCAGGGCGGCAGACAAAGAGTCGTCAACGTCCGCGTCATCACCTTTGCTCTCCACACCTGAGTTGTGAGGGCGTGGGGATTACCGTGTGCAAATGTATATTCATGTCAAGTCCCCACACCTGAGTTGGGAGGGCGTTGGGTTTACAGAGTGCAAATGCATTATCATACCAAGTCTCCACAGCTTCCACTTGGGGAGCGTGGGCTTTGCAGTGTGCTAAATTTCATGTGAAGGTTCCAAACCTTGCTTGGTTGGGAGGGCGTGCACTTAACAGTGAGCAAATGTATTATTAGGTCAGGGCAGGCCTATGGACATGAGTATGCACTCATTTTAACTATGCCCCATACACCTGCATTTCAGAGGTTTTAAAAACGTGTTTGCGGGATGAGCCGGCAACTGACTGAGCAAGGCTTCAGGTGCGTGTGGAATAGATTGAAAAGTTTAAGCAATACAAGCGCCAAATTAAACATGCTGCCTCCCCCCAGTTTTAAGGCTGGCTAGAACTGGAAGTACACCATGTATGACCGTGTGTATGGTAATTGCCCAGTTAACAATACCAGATGTACACTGTACGTGCAAATCTGTATCTTCATACGTACCACTTGCAAAAAAGCGACTAGCACTGCAACAAATGGAGCTCAACACGAATACTGGTTCAAGTCTAGAAACGCGATGCTGTGCAGCATGTGTGTTGCACTGATCAAACAATCCTCTAGACCTAGCTTGAGCTATACAAAAGCTATACAAAACACGTACCCAGATCTGGCAGCGTGACGTCGCAAACCCACAGCAGGTGGTTGGTGGCCCGCAGGTTGCGAGCAAACAGGACGTCAGCCACTGCCACTGTGGCATCACCTGCAATAACAGGAACATGCACACTGCCATTTTTGTCTAGGTCAACAAGTGATGTAAGAGAAAGAAAAAGAGTTGTGCCATCACCAGGTTGCGAGCAAATAGTACGTCAGCCACGGCCACAGTGGCATCGCCTGCAATTATGGAAACAAGCACATTGCCATTTTTGTCTAGGTCAACAAGTGATGTAAGAAAAAGAAAAAAACTGTGCCATCACCAGGTTGCGAGCAAATAGTACGTCAGCCACGGCCACAGTGGCATCGCCTGCAATTACAGAAACATGCACATTGCCATTTTTGTCTAGGTCAACAAGTGATGTAAGAAAAAGAAAAAGAACTGTGGTATCACCAGGTTGCGAGCAAACAGTACGTCAGCCACGGCCACAGTGGCATCACCTGTAATAACAGGAACATGCACATTGCCATTTTTGTCTAGGTTAACAACTGATGCAAGATCGCACGGAATTCAAAGCATAACAAACATTGTGGCATTGCCTGTTCGCAAACACACACGTTGCCATTGTTGTCTGGGTCAACACAGGAGGTGCAACAAAGTTATGAAAACCTGCAAAGCGAAAAGGACACGCTCGCTCTTCCTGCACAGAAACAAACAGGTTTTGATCTATAGACGCTCAAGTGATGTTACCTGCAGTTCTGACACTTGCAAGCAAGCATTGTACGCCGGTGCCTCAGTTGCAGCGTTCACACCCAAACAAGCGCTTTTGATTTAGGCGTGTGCTTATGCATACAGGAGCTCATTTGTGACTTGGCAAAGGCAAGGGCACAAAATGGATGAAGTATCATCAGATTTGCGTGTGCCCAAACTAGTGTATTACCTGCCAGGTTAGACACAGGTACGTGTGCGTAGCGTGCCAGTGCTGCACGTTCTCTCAGCCACACTCCAACAGCAGACACCCTGTGGGCGGCTCGCTTTGCTGCACGGGCTTGCCACTGCAGGAGGGGGTACCTGTGGTGTGTGTGTGTGTGAGCTAGCGTGTGTGTGTGCCTGTGTGTGTGAGCTAGCGTGTGTGTGTGCCTGTGTGTGTGAGCTAGCGTGTGTGTGTGCCTGTGTGTGTGAGCTAGCGTGTGTGTGTGCCTGTGTGTGTGCGTGTGTGTATCTGTGTGTGTGTGAGCAAGTGTATGTGTGTGTGTGTGTGAGCAAGTGTGTGTGTGCGCATGCGTGTATGAGCATGCCATCTAGTTCGGAACAAGTTGTTTACATCACAGCATCGGCTAGTCGAGACAACAAAAAGCACTGACAAGTCAATATTCGTACTTGTAAAACTTAGTGCACAAATTACGCTTTTATCAATGAACAGCATGTCAAACAGAAGTCCCCACATGGAGATTGACAAAACAAGCACGTCAACACATGACTGCTTCTACTTTCTCAAAATTGCACGCATACAGAGCTTTTACAGTCCCACCTTGATGATGAGGCTTCTGGGTTTAGGGTTTATGAAAAAGCATCACCCACCGGCATGGTTGCAGCAAGGTCACTGCAGATGGTACTCAGCACATGCTGCCGGCCAAATAAGCATACTATAACATTTTCTTACGTGGAGTCATCAGCATGGTAGGGCATGTCAACGCACGGAAGCTCTGCCAGGGCAGGCATGGCACTGGCAGCAAGGTGGCCAGAAGATTGGGGTGCCTGTACACATGTGTGTGTATGTATGTATGTATGTATGTGTATGTGTGTGTGCGTGTGTGCTTGCGTACGTGTGTGCTTTTGTTTGTATGTGTGCACGTGCTTGCAGTGAAAGTAAACCTGAAATCAAGGAAAGGATGATGGCTGCATCAAATGTGGTGTGCTTGTTTTTTTCTAACAACTGTGATGCGTGTTATGTCACAATATCCCTTACCAGTAAGATATAGGGATACATATACAGCTGCTCAGACGCAGGCTTGCCAATTGCATATCCAGGGAATTGTGTCCTAAAAGCAGCAAATACTTAGGCTTGGCCAGAACCGTATATGCACACTGTATATGACCGTATATTCGGTGATTTACCTGCCAAAAATACCGTATATACACCGTATATATATGGTTCTGGCCAACCCTACAAATACTCCTACTGTTGGGTTTATTTGGCACTATGTATAATGTATATTGTAATTGGTCCTGCACACTAACCCTAAGTATAGGTTTCCTTTACTGCCCACACGCTTCAAGGATAGATTCGCTTCTACTCCTTCCTTTCCTCACTTCTGCACATACCGCAACTCTACGCTTTGTTCCTTATTAGGGCTTACTGTAATATTGCACATTTCCTTCCTTAGTAGGGCCTACTGTAGTATTGCACAATTTGTCCCTTATTAGGACATACTGTGGTATTGCACAATTTGTCCCTTTTTAGGGCCTACTGTGTTATCGCACAATTTGTCCCTTTTTAGGGCCCACTGTAGTATTGCACAATTTGTCCCTTATACGGACCTACTGTGTTATCGCACAATCCGTGCCTCCCCTCAAACCCAGCATTTGTTTCCTCACCTGCACCGCGCACACCATAGCCCCACGGTGCTCTCGTTTGTGTGCCACCAAGGCTCGCTGCAGCGCTCGCCCTGCATCCAACGCATCCCGCGCATACTCTACAGACCACTCCACCTGCAATAGATCGAAGAGAGTTCACGTACGCATGACTTGACTTGCCCTGCATCCAACGCAACCCGCGCACACTCTACAGTCCACTCTAACTGCAACTGATTGAAGAGAGTTCACTCATGCACGATTTGATTTGAATTCGACCAGAAATTAATTATGCAACCAAGGAATGCTTTGCAACCAAAGATTGAAAAGCACTTGTCCACCTTGCATTGGTCCAAAGATTGCTAAGCAAACGAGGCTTACAGCATTTTTCAAGGCAGGTTCTGCATCTTTTGTTCCAACCGATCCTGACCCACAGAACATCACAATCCCAGTCCAGAGTTGTAGAAAAACGAGCAAGAAGAGTAGGAAGGCAGGCAGGCAGGCAGGCAGGCAGGCAGGCAGGCAGGCAGGCAAGAACTAAGAAAAGAAAGACGGGTTCACAGTGTAAGGGGGAAATGACGTGTGATGCAACCCTCAGGCAGAAACCCACCTATACCCATACATCCCCTTTCCAAATTTAATCAAACCTGGGTAAGAAGGTAGAAAAAGCAAACACTTTCTATTTACATGAATACACCCCCACCCACTCCCTCCCCAACTCACCTGGGGAGGCAGCGCCTCTTCAGGCTCTCCTGCAGCAGCAGCTGCTGCCGCCGCACTGACCGCTTCACGCCATGCACGTTCTAACAGCGCCACAGACACCTGTATGTATGTGTGTGTGAGTGCGCATGTGCGTGTGCATTGTGTGTGTCGTGCATGTGTATATTTTGATAACGATACGCCATGCATCGTCTAAGACATTCCCTTCAAAGGAATGAAAAATTGGCAATACCACAGACTGTTGCGTGGGCTCCATTTGAAACGAACAAAATAGGGGGGGAAAAAATCATCTCTCACCTCACGCACGGCAGAAGAGGAGGGCTGGACAACCACCATGAGTGCTCGGCATGAGGAGGGCATGTACAGGCAGAATATAGCACGGCCCTGTGTAGTGCATGTGTGAGCATGCTTGTTTGTGATTGTGTGATTTGTGTGTGTGTATGTGTGGTTGTGTGTGGTTGTGCGTGTTTGTATGCGCTTTATAATATTACAACCACAGCAAACAATCATTCCCACACATTTTAAAGTTACATATGCTGGCTTGCACCTCCTGAGCTGAGCAGGGTCAGGTAGCGCAAGCCAGGTTACTTAAGCGGCACGTTGTTTCAATCATCATTTATTGAACTGTCCTATTGCCACAAAAATTGCCGTACACCAGCTCACGCAAACACTCACGTGGCTTGCATCTCCTGAGCTGAACAGGGTCACATAACGCAAGCCAGGCCCCAGTGGCCCATCGTCTTCCTCAGCTTGGCTGGGCTGAGAGGAAGGGGCAGAGCGACCCTGGATGCGGGGAGGCGGCTCCAAGTAGCTCACTTCCGTGGTGGTGCGCACCTGTTGCAGTGTGTGTATGTGTGTTTGTGTGTTTGTGTGTGTGTGCGTGTATGTGTGTATGTGTGTGTGTATGTGTGTGTGTGTGTGTGTGTGTGTGTGTGTGTGTGTGTGTGTGTGTGTGTGACAGTGCCAATGCACATATGCATGAATGCCAACTATCAGAGCTACCGTATTTGGCCATGCTCACCCACCTTGAAATCCGAGATCGAAAACTCCTCAGTCAGAGATTTGTTGGCAGCGTGAGGGGCAACTTTCACCACACAGCCCAGGGCGAGGGATGCTGTCAAAGACAGAGGCATGCGCTCCTGCAACAGAAACGCATACACACGCATGGAAGTTGGTATCAGTAACTTCATGATCCTGTTTACCTTATGAGGAGCCACAGTGATCACACCGCTTAGGGCGAGGTATGCTGCTAGTGATGCGGGCATGCACTCTGCACTGCTTCCACAGATTGCATTACACACTATCAAACGCTCAAATCGGTCAACAGTGGGCTTGCCAGTCTTCGAAGCAATACATTGTACAAGTCTGTGTCAGTTTTCAGGGCAGCACATTGTCAGTGTGCTTGACAATCTTCACTGCTGCACATCGTATGAGCCTGTGTCAATTTTCAAAGCAATACATTGTCAGTTTGCTTGCCAACCCTCAGGGCAAACCTATCGTGAATGAGCCTGTCAACTTGCAAGGCAGCACATCGTCAGTGTCTGTATCAACTCAGGCTCACTTTGTGGTCAGGCTCACTTTGTGGAAGGCAAACCCATTGTGAATGCGCTTGTCAACCTTGAGAGGCACAAACGGTTTAAAAATCGCACAGTTGCAATTTTGAGTAAAAATATGCCTGCGGAAGGCGAGGTAAACCACCGCGTCAAGGTTTGCTCAGCTTGTGCTTGTGCAGCTTACAAGATACAGCTGAACAGTGTAACCTGACCTGACGAATCCCACTGCCTGAACCCACTAGCCTCATCACTAGCAAAAGATGTGGCAAATTGGACACACACCTCATACACAAATCTGATGTGGGGTGCCGACAGGGCTGTTGACAAGGCAGGCACGGCTGAGATGTACCCCGCCTCTGGCATTGTGATCTGTGGGCAAACAACAATGGCCAGAAATGATGAGGAAATAATGCTGATATTTGCTGAGGCTATTTGAGAACAGAGAAATACTTGGAGGACAGTGTGGAGAATAGTAGTGTGTGGAGAATGGTAGTGGGAAATAGTAATGTGTGTAATGGGCATGGTGGACATGGTGGGCATGCGTGTAATGGGCATGGTGCATGGTGTAATGTGTGGAGAATAGTAGTGGAGAATAGTAATCTGAATAGTAATGTGAATAGTTATGTAGATCCCACAAGCACCTGCACGGAGGAAAAAACACATTTGAGCAGGTGTCGGGGCATGCGCCTTGCACACATGTGTTGTGCAATGCACCATAACATGGTCTTCAGCTCTTTCACGCATGGCTGAGACGTGTCTCAATTTGTAGCATACAATCATTACTGTCAGCCATTGCATGCATGGCTGAGACATGTGCCACTCCTGGCAAGCATGCCATCGCTGAATGTGTTGAGACATGGGAAATCCAAGCCCTGAGCATGAACACACAAAAAATTACGCAGGCAGTGAGAAGCACTCCTCATCTCTAACACCTCTAATACAGAAAAGGACCATGGATGTTCAGGAACTTTTTCCAAACCGCGGGCAAACCTCTTAGCCTTATATACATATCAATCTACTCACCTAGATATTTGACCCGACTCTTGCACGTATGCCGGCTTCCTGGCTCTAGGCGATCTCTTGTCGGGCGTGATCTCCAACAACATTTACATTCTTCCCGTACTCATATCTCACACCACACCCTGACACCTCCTCGCTCACCTCATACAAGTGCGCAGGCTTCCTGCCTCCAGGCAGATTTTTGTTGGGGGCGGCCTGCAGCACGGCACCAGGGATGGAGGCCACCAGCAGCATCAGACCTCCACCTGCATGCGTGTGAGCGATGGTTGCAAGGATGTGTGCGTGAATGATGGTCGCGGTGTGTGAGCGTGTGCGTGTGTGTGTATGTATGTGCGTGTGTGTGTGTGTGTGTGTGTATGTGTGTGTGTGTGTGTGTGTGTGTGATGGACCTGATTGTCAAATTCACGCAATGAAGAGACTTGTGCGACACAGCGCCAGATTTGGAGTCTGCCAGTATCAAGCACGTAAGAAAGTTATGTCAGATTGTCAAAAACATACACAGATACACACGCCAACATATTTCAGGTTGTTGTGCTAAAAACATACACACACAAAAACATACAAACATGCACCAACACAAGCATTGACACGCTGGACACACACATTAAGAAACTTCACCCACCAGGAGTGGCCTGCGAGAAGCTTGCGTTGCCTGCACGGGGGGCATTCTCTAGAAGGTTGATGTCACTGTCCACATACAGGGTGCGGGGTACTAGGAGGTTGACGTGGTGCACGCGCCCATCGGCTAAGAACCACATCTGCAGCGTTTGCGTGTGTGTAAATTTGTGTTGGTGTATTTCAGTGTGTGTGTGCGTGTGTGTGTGTTTGTGTGTGTGCGTGTGTGTGTGTGTATGTGAGTATGAGTGTCTGTATCCCGCATGTATTTATGTGACAGTGTTACATGCTTTTTGTGTACTGGATGTGCATGAGTGTTCAGGGAAGTGATAAAGAGAAGGCTCCACAACATCGACACACAAATCGACAGGCAGTTCCAAGGCACGCACTAAAAGCTACGATATATAGCCTGTAAGTTGGATTTTAATTTGCTGCTTGTTTGAAGAGAGAAAAGGTTGCAGCACCAGATCACTTTAGCCCCACTAGCAGAACCAGATCGTTGCAGCCAGACAATCCCACAAGCTGCTAGCTAAAACACACCCAAACCAACACTGACTGAAACCTCCACCCCACCCCACCCCACCCCCGCACCCGCACTCCCACTCCCACCCCCGCACCCACACCCACTCCCCACCCTCATCCAGAACATACCTTGAACCGCCCAGGTGTGGACGTGTCTGCCAGCTGAAGCAGCTGCCACGGCTCCGCCGTCACTGCTGCCTGCTGCTGCCGTAGAAGGGCCCCCAAATGCCCCCCTTTTGCTCCTGCTGGTCCTCCCCCTCCTCTAGCTGCGCCTGCTGTGGTTCCTCCCACACCGCCTCCTCCTGCCCTCTTCTGAATTGCCAAGACTTTCTCTGCCTCTACTCTCCGCCGCTGTGTGGGCAGTGGGAATGGGCACATGGAGAGGTTGGGTTCACATTGATAAGCTGAGTGATTGTGATCAAGATTGGGAGTGAGAGTCAGAGTGAGAGTGAGAGTGAGAGTGAGAGTGAGAGTGAGAGTGAGAGTGAGAGTGAGAGTTAGAGTGAGAGTGAGAGTGAGAGTGAGAGTGAGAGTGAGAGTGAGAGTGAGAGTGAGAGAGAGAGAGAATAAGGCAGTTATTGTGTGTGTTTGTGTGTGTGTGTGTTTGTGTGTGTGTGTGTTTGTGTGTGTGTTTGTGTGTGTGTGTGTGTGAGACAAAGAGTGCAAAGATTGTGAAACTTAAGGTAAAACGAGTGCAAAGTGCAGTTGTGCAACGCAGCAGCTTGTGCAGAATGGATGCTTCTACTGCCGCTATGGAGTTGAAGATGCTTGCTTTATCGAGGGCACACTAGTGTGCTCTTCTGTTTACAAGATAGGCAGCAGGCAAGCGTCCAGGTGTCCTGTCTGATCTAATGTGTTTTTAACATTATGTGACAGTTGACAGGCATGTGGCTATCTCTGCTGTGAGCCATTGCTGTGTCAGGGATGGAATAATTAGCAAATGCTGCAGCAGGAAGAAAAGGAATAGCACTTGGTGCAGCAGGAAGAAAAACAACAGCACTTGCTACAGCAGGAACAAAAGGAATAGCATCTGCTGCAGCAGGAACAATAGAATAGCATCTGCTGCAGCAGGAACAAAAACAACAGGACTTGCTGGGACAGGAACAAAAGGATTAGCGCTTGCTGCAGCAGGAACAAAGGAAGGAAAAGCACGGCAGGTAGTTCTCTTAGCAGAGGCAGGCGGAGAGGGGAGGTGGTTACTGAATCAGTACTTTTGATTAGTTCCCAACAAGTCACTCACAGGTCAAAGCTTCTTTAGCAGTGCTATCCCCATTCTATTGCCAGAAACTCACCACCACACATAAAAATGTCCAGAAAGGTACTCAAACACCAACCCCCGCCTCTCCTTTAAATCCACCGCACATACAGACCATGTGCGTGCCAGGACAAGCAGGCCAATATCAACTTTCAAGCAAGGCACAACCATCACACACAGCCACAAACACACACAACGCACACACACACACATAAACTCACACACAGCCACAAACACACACAACGCACACACAAACACACCTTGCGCTCCCCTCGTTGCTGCCGCCACTTCATTTTCTGGTGCCCCACCCATCCAGAAAAGTCTTCTCGCATGCTTGGAGGCGGCCCGGTTGCTGCTGCTGCCGCTGCTGCTGGGTCTTTCCCTGACGTGCCTGCTGCGTGGCCAGAGCCCTGTGTAGTAAAAGCAAATGCAGTATTTCTTGTATGAGTCTGGAGCAGTTGCTTGTGTACATGTTGGGCCCTTTCTTGAAGTGCCTGCGTGGCCAGAGCCCTGCATAGTTGAAGCAAACAGGGAATCAATGTGAGTCTGACACAATTGTTGAAGCTGAAGTGTGGGGTTTTCATTGCATGCACATTCGTTGTATGAGGTAAGGTCATATGTTCACCTATGGGCTACGTAAACAATATCAGCTGGGCATTTGAAGAAAACACAGCAATTTGATGCACATAAACAAACCATCACACTCACACATGTGAAACGCGCAACCATCTTGCATCCAGGAATTAAGTAGAGCACACCATTTCACTTTTCCTCGCCTGATTTTACAAACTGATGTTAACGCCCCCTTTTCCCTCACGCACACTTAGAAAAAGACACACACGCACACACACGCACGCATACACACACATGCACGCACACACACACCTGTAACACACGCACACCTGTAACACACAAACACGCACCTGCACTCGCGTGACATGGCCTACAGTGTCTCCTGCAGCCGTCCTGTTGGCACGGTTGCTGCCTCCCCCAAGCTCTTCCATGTCTCCCACTTCACCACCGCCCCCTGCTGCACGGTTTTGGGCTGCAGCTTCGGCGGCTGCTGCAACAAGTATGACAGTCGGACAGGAGAGGCAGGGTGAAAAAGGGTATCTGAAACATTTAAGGCGGCGATGTGCTGAAGCGTAAGTGTTTGCTGCAAGAGCATTCAGCGCTATTTCGAGTCAAGGATGTACGCTGCAGTGATATTTATTATTAGGATGGATGAAGAGTTCATACTAAGAGGAGGTGCACGGGCTTTTGTGCTGTAGTGGCATGTGTGGTAATTAATGTAGTGAAAAGCGACACTAAGATGAGGCGTACGGGCTTTTGTGCTGTGGTGGCATGTGTGGTAATTATGTAGTGAAAAGCGACACTAAGATGAGACGTACGGGCTTTAGTGCTGTAGTGGCATGTGTAAAAATTCATGTAGTGACAAGCCATACTAAGATGAGGCGTACAGGCTTTTGTGCTGTGGTGGCATGTGTGGTAATTAATGTAGTGACAAGCCATACTAAGAGGAGGTGCACGGGCTTTTGTGCTGCAGTAGCATGTATGGTACTCATATGTTATTTGCTTATTTGACGCATGTTCAAGTGCGGAGACGTGCAGAATAAAAGGCTGCTGCTGCAGTTTTGAGTACAAGATCACGTAAGGAGAATGTATATGAGATGTGAAGACAGACAGGACCTGCGCTATGGATTTTGCACGATTCAGGTTCCAGTTGCAAAGTCTCAGAGCGTTCTCAATTGTAAGGCTGTAAGGCGATGTGAAAAGATGCATAGGTATAGCAATGAACGGGCGTTTGTAAAGTACCTCCCGCAGTCTGCGGTAATCAATCAACAACAATGCAAAATAGGACAGGAGCATGAGCAAGTGTCTCTCAAGGTAATGCCACTGTATGCCCGTACGTGCACGGTCTAGCTGGCTTTTTTGTAATAAGCAGTTATACATATACAACGGTTTGGTTGGACAATTGACAACAATCCAAAGATGCACTGAGTGGACAAACAACGCAAGGCTTGTGATGATACATACACATTACCGACACGCACTAATACACATCATACACCACATACACACAACACACGCACTTTCACTCACACATGCCCACAAACACCTTTGTTCTTTGCCCCGGCCGCCCTCAACATCGGCAGCATGTCGTCCAGTTTAGTCTGCTGGTGCCTGTCGTTCATCTCTGCCAGCTTTTTATGCAGCCAGTCTGGATGCCGCACACGAGGCACAGGATTCACGATACCCTACACAGAGGTGTGTGTGTGCGTGTGTGTATATATGTGCCATCTGTCGTTCATCTCTGCCAGCTTCTTGTGCAGTCAGTCTGGATGCCGCACATAGGGTACATGATTCACAACACCCTACACAGAAGTGTGTGTGTGTGCGTGTGCATATATATATATGTGTACCATCTACTGTTTATCTTGCAAGCTTTTCGTGCAGCTAAAGGGGGGTGCTGCACACAAAGCACAGGTGCCAACACTAAGGGCAAAAACGAAACGCCTGTAGGAATAGGCGTGCGCACGCAGCGTTTCAAATGGCATTTCTAGCTCTTTACAATCATTCATTTCTCTAGCGTGTGTGAGGCACAAAGCTTAAAAGACCCGTGGATGCAACTCATCTGTTAAACTTGGGTGTAGAGTGTGAAAGTTTGGCGTATGCGCACGCAGGCATGCTGTGCAGTACAAAGCAATCAACTACCTTTCCATCGCAAAACACAAACTCAGACATTCGTATGGCACACAAACACACACACACACCTGCAAGCACACAAACACATGCAGCGACTCCATACATACACACACTTACAAAATCACATACACGCACACACACAATAGCACACACCTGCATGGCTGCAGGAATGGTGATAATCTTCTGGATGGTGTTACCCAGCCGCTCTCGGTAGTAGTCCCAGTCCACGATGTCTCTCACGTCAGGGACTGCATCCGCGGGCGCTGCATGTGGTGACCACATGTGTGTGTTTGTGTGTGTGTGTGTGTGTGTGTGTGTGTGTGTGTGTGTGTGTGCGTTTGTGTGGTGTGTATGTATGTATGTTATGCAATTCCTGAGCGCATGTTGATTCCATAGCACGCCCAAAAAGGTTATCATGTGTGTGCGTGTGTGTATTTGTGTGTGTGTATGTGTATGCAATCCCTGAGCGCAAGTTGATCCCATATCACGCACAAAAAGGTTATTGTGTGTGTGCGTGCGTGTGGAAATATGTATGTGTTTGAGTATGCAATCCCTGAGCGCAAGTTGATCCCATATCACGCACAAAAAGGTTGTTGTGTGTGTGCGTGCGTGTGGAAATATGTATGTGTTTGAGTATGCAATCCCTGAGCGCATGTTGATCCCATAGCACGCACAAAAAGGTTATTGTGTGTGTATGTGTGTGTGTGCGTTTGTGTGTGTATGTGTATGTGCGTGTGTGTATGTGTGTGTATGTGTATGCAATCCTTGAGCGCATGTTGATCCCATAGCACGCACAAGAAGGTTCTTGTGTGTGCGTGCGTGTGGAAATGTGTATGTGTTTGTGTATGCAATCCCGTAGCCCATGTTGATCCCATTGCACACGCAAAAAGGACCTGATCACAGTAAACAGGAGTTCCTATTTTCAAGCGCAGTCCCGACGCACCTGAGCCAATGTCGCCCCCACACCATTTCCGCAGAAAGGCCCTGGCCACAGGGGGCTCCGCAGAAAAGATGGACACAGGGATGGCACGCTCTGTGGTGGACTGCCCTTCAGGCCTATTGACAAGAGTTGGTGAACTCGAAAATGATTGGTTGCACTATAGAGATTTAGAGCAATGCACATTGAGCAATGGATGCTGAGATGAGAAGGCTCCGTAGTGGACCGGCCCTCAGATGTAATGCCAAAACATGAGGAATGACAATTTGACATTAGCAGCAACAGAACTGAAGAACGCGCAATTTTGGACTGTCCTCAAAACTGGAAGAAGGCAGTGAGTCACTTACATATATGTAGAGTTGGCCAGATCAGTACATTTATACGTACATACGGTATTTTTAGCAGGGAATCACCACACATACGGCCATAAACAGTGCGTATATACGGACGGTCCTGGCCAACCCTACAAATATGTGAACAACTGCACAAATACATACCCAAATAGAAGCTGTGCTGACACAATTGGGTGCAGGGATGTGATGATGTTTGCTACAAATTTGACAGATCTCAGGGTAAGCTTTTGGGAAGCACCATGCAGAACTTTTCTTAGAGCATGGGCGACGACGGATTTGCTGAAGATCACACAGAGCTTGACGTGACAGCCACAGCCATAGGAAAAGCCAAGCATGTGAGATGGCTGCTTGTCACACTCCATGTTAAGACAGCACACGTCAACACACACAGCTAGCACGACAGCGACCTCAACCATAGGAGAAGTCTAGCAAGTGTTAAGGCAAGTCATTGCCACTCCTTGTCATAACAGTACGGGTTGGCACCCACTTTTTGGCAATGACGTAGGTGCAGTTCAGGCCCTTGTCCTTGATCTGCTCGTCTCCTAGGAAGGCACCCAAACGCTTGGCGGTCGTGATGGCACAGCTCTTGCGGCCTGATGTGAGCGCAATGGTGTGTGCGTATGTGTGTGTGCGTGCGTGTGTGTGTCTGTGTGTATGCGTGCGTGCGTGCGTGTGTGTGTGCGTGTGTGTGTGTGTGCGTGTGTATGTGTGTGTGTGTGTGCGCGCGCGCCTGCCCAAGCGTAAATGTGTAACATGTCTCTGTCGCTGTCTCGTTTTATCAGTCGTGCGTGCGAGTGTGATCCCCGTGTTTTTGGTTGCACGTTTGATGGTCGTTTCTGAGCGATGTTATGAAGAAAAAGACCGTCACCTAGTCTTCATCACAGATTTTAAATCAATAATTGAACAACCAAATAATTTCCATCCAGCAGTGCCCTCAAACTAGGCACTAATATCCTTAGCTCACGTAAACGATAACCGCTGCGCATGCACACCCGCCCTCGTACTCCTCAACGCCCTTGCTCATGATGGTCGCCTCACTGAATCTTACACAAGATTTCACCTTAACAAGAAATTTGTGCATCCACACCCACCCTCGTACTCGTTAATGCCCTTGCCCATGGTGGTGGCCTTATTGATCTGTACGAATCCACCGTGACAAGACATCTGCGCATCCACACCCACCCTCGTACTCGTTAATGCCCTTGCCCATGGTGGTGGCCTTATTGATCTGTAAGATTTCACCGTGACAAGACATCTGCGCATGCATGTACACCCACCCTCGTATTCGTCAATGCCCTTGCTCATGGTGGTGGCCTCACTGATGTGGTCCACCAGCTCCTCATCTGTCAGATCACAGCCCTGTCGAATTGCAATTGCAGAAACATATCACTTTCTTTGCCTGCCTTGTTCGTGAATAAAGAGATCAAGTATGATTTCAATTCGATTTTACTCGAATAAAGCTCCTTTTGCCGGTTCGCAAAAGATGGGCATCAATCCTAACTTGATACAGTTTTCAGGTTTGACACACATGTTGTTACAGTTCTATTTCGCTTGCATCGTGAGATGCATAGGGCTCTGTCATTATTACCAAGGAGAACACAACAACTCAGAGACAGGAATAAAAAGAATGGAGAAGGGAAGCAGAAACTGGAGAAAAGCAGAAAGTGAGAACATCTCACTTTATGCTACACTTCAAGAACCTGAGTTCAGGTGTTTCACACTGAACTCATAAGTTCCAATCACAGCATAGTTGTCAGATTGAGCTAATCTAATGCCCAGGGTGGGATGGCAATGTCTCAGAAAGTACACTAGAAAGTAAAGAAGAAAGCAAAAACAGACCAAGAGCCATCCGGGTGTTTAAAAGGCCACACAACCCTTTTTGCCACTGGTAGACTCTTATACCTAATACGTTTCAAATCCCAACACAATGCGTGCCTAACAAATTCAGCCAGCGGTTTGCCACTGGCAGACCCACCCTCACACAAACACTTTCAAACCCCAACACACCTGCGTGTCTAACAAATCCAGCCAGCGGTTTGCCACCGCGGCCACTGCCTGATAGCAACCCTCCAATGTGGTGCCAGCCAGGAACTGTTCGAACACCTGCAGGAATGGCCAAAGATACGTGTGTGTTACAATTGCAAAGCTGTTGATGGCTTTTGATGTGTAGCGCCGTCGTTTGCACAGTCTGCTACCAGCTCACAAACAGGCACACTCACACATTTGCACAGTCTGCTACCAGCTCACAAACAGGCACACTCATATATTTGCACAGTCTGCTACCAGCTCACAAACAGGCACACTCATACATTTGCGACAAACTGTACTCCTGCAGATACCGCAGATGAGCGCCAGATGTAGAAATGTATACCATGCCAGCAGCAGCAAAAGGGTAAAACCTTACCTTCATATTAATGCACTGCTGACACTATTTGTTGATTAACTGATTTGAGTCATTACAGTGTATGCTTCACTGTGGCAAAGGATCACGCTCCACACTTTAATTCTAGAGCCTTTTGACAAGCTTCACTGCATCTACATGAATCCCCTGTGCATTCGTACACCACATAACAAATAAATAACTTATTGTTTTTAAGTCGTACCTCCGCTTGGAAGACCTTGATGAGCTTGAGCTCTCCACGCCGCTTGATCTCAAAACCCTGTGCATCAAGCAATTGAGCATCAAACGAAGACTATCATTGATATATCATTGATTTATATCGACAAAAAACCCTGTGCATCAGACGATCAGACACTTTGCAAGTAGGGAAGAGCCATAAGTAGCCGGGAGCGCTCTTCCTTGCATGCTGCATGCATCCTAACAATAACAAACACATTCCTCAAGTAACTCGCCAATTGCAGGTCCGTTACTGCCAATGCAAACTGCACAAGGACACAATAGGACTGGCGAGTGTCATTTAAATAAAGCTCAAGTGGTGTGCGTTGGCGTTGGCGCAAATGGAACGTTCACAGACTTCAGACTGCAGACTGCAGACTTCACGCCTTCAGCTCAGACTGCAAACTGTCGTTGTCGATGTTCATTGGTGCATTGAAACAAGCAGACAACTACACTTCATACCTTGAGCTCAGCCAGCGAGCCATCATCGTTGAACACCGCATAGCGCTTCTTGATGGTCTTGCCTTCTTCCTTGCTGGCAGGCAGGATCATGGCCTGGAGAGAGTTATGGTTTAGAAAACCAGAGTGGTATGCGTTTCAACTTGATGTTTTACACGTTGACATACAGTGTGGATCACATGTTCTGTTTCTGAACAAGCTTTGAAGTGTGCGGACATGGCACAGTCAGACATAAGTTGAAAAAGAAATATTTTGTGAACCATGTAATCTGATTTTTTACCCATGGTATGTGGACATGGCACAGTGAGAGTTTTTACGAAAAATCGAATGAAAAACCTTGCCACGCGTTGTGCCCACCACAGATAATTCCGTAGAACTTTGAACAGGCTACCTAAGTATGAGCTGATCAAGCTGCTGCCCTTGCTTTCCTGAACTACACACTTGAACAATGCTAATATACATTGAGAGAATTGACGTGGTTTTCAAATGTCCACAGAGCCATGTCATTCAGATCACAATTCACTTAACAAAAAGCACACCTTGTACGGGCCATCCACCTCAAACTCGATGCTCATCTGGCTGCTCGTTTCGTACACCTGCAGCCAAACGTAAGAACGTGCATGGACATCAGCATCATTTGACAAATGGGTGTGATCCTACGGATCATAAAAAAAGGGGCGGAGCCTGCGCTGCAACCTGCATTGAAGTTGTACCCAATGTAGTGAGAGCAATTCAGGGGGGGCTGCGCTCCCTCTGTACCCCACTGCTCCTGCTCAACCATTTCTGAGATGGCAGCCTGGTCTTTGCAATGAAGAGCGGCATTCAAATGAGTTGGACAATTCAGTGAGGGCTGCGCCCCCCCTGCACCCCCCCGCTCTTGCGTTTGCACAGTCCCTGTCAAACCAAACCGTGTCTGAAGCTGTGTGTCATGTGCAGCGAGCAATTCAGGGGGGCTGCATTCCTTCTGAACTGCTCCTGTGCAACCATTTCTGAGCCATTTTGGTCTTTGCAACCTGCAATGATTAGCGACAATTCAGGGGGGTTTGCACAGTCCCTGTCATACCATACCGTGTCTGAAGCTGCGTGACCTGTGCAGCGCCGTCTCTTACCCTAAGGATTTCCGGTCCCCATGGATGTGGTGTGCCGGAAGCTGCAGCCTGAGTAACCGCACGGGTTGCCCCACAGAATCACAAATTCGACATTGATAACCATTTATTAATCAATTGAAACACATTGCGCACTCGCAATTTCGCCCATCGCCCATCGCAACACCTCCCATGCGAGTGTGTTTGACCGCACACCCGAGGGCATGGCTGGAATCAGCGCAAAATCAGCTTTCTGGCTGTGCCATTCTTATGGCGTGAAGTGGCCTGGGTGGCTCAAAGCTTTGTTCTTCCAGCATGGTGACTCAGCAATTGGAATGAACCTAAGGGGGACTACGCCCTGGGGGGCTCCGCCACAAAAATGAAGTTCAAATCAAGAGCAGATCAAGTAGCATGAGTTTAGTTGTATCTCCATATAAGAAGCTTAATAGTCAGCTAAACACGCTGGTTCACGAGCAAACACACTTCACAGCTTTAGTCCTGGAGCGTCAGTGAACGTGCAAATACACTTCACTGCGGTAGTAGGATTGACCAAAGCCATACTGTCAAATTCACATGTGGGCATGTGTGAACAGAGTAAACAGAGTTTAACTAGCAAAAATGTCCACTGCTAAGCATGTGTACGCTTCTGGCCAGCCCTGGCCAATTTTGGCAAAGCATGCCAACAACTTTGTAAAGGTCTGAAACTCCCTTTTCCTTTCCTCTCTTTTCCTCTCCAACTCATCCTCACCGCACCTTTTTCTCAGGGTCTACCAAAGTCTAATACTGGTCGCTGATATTCTCCAGCATCACAACACAAATGCTCTCATCACTCCCTTCTCTCTTGCATTCCTCCTGATTACTCCATTTCCAGAAACACTGATTAAACATCCTTGCCGCACCTTATTCTCAGGGTCCACCAGTGTCTGGTACTGGTTGCTGATATTTTCAAGCATCACAATACAAATGCTCTCATCACTCCCTACTCTCTTGTATTCTCCTTGGTATCTCTTTTTTCTCAATTTCAATCGCTCAAACATCCTCACCGCACCTTTTTCTCAGGGTCCACCAGTGTCTGGTACTGGTCGTTGGTGTTATGGTCCACGAGCATAACGTTGAGCATGATGCAAGGGTAGCTGAATTTAACGTCCTGCGCATGGTTGTAGTTGTGGCTGTAGTTAAATTACATGTGAGGGGGTGTCATGTGTTCATGAATTGCACTTCAGAAAAGGGTGGACGCATGCAGGACAAAAAAAAAGTTGTGTACACCATCCCCTAAGACTGGTCAGGA
>Ga0307974_1000251_pt1 | contig 31505 bp, 28 predicted proteins | sample OrgLakmetagen784_FD_201812 | JGI IMG/M metagenome (GOLD analysis project Ga0307974, IMG submission 201812) | Saline water microbial communities from Organic Lake, Antarctica - #784 | ecosystem: Environmental > Aquatic > Non-marine Saline and Alkaline > Saline | place: Antarctica: Organic Lake... | reverse complement strand
CTGCATTGTAAACAGTCGCAGGCATAAGTCTTTTGCCAGCATGCTTTTAGGTGTCTGACACCGTCCGGAGCACCTGCATTGTAAACAGTTGCAGGCAAAAGTCTTTTGCCAGCATGCTTTAGGTGTCTGACACCGTCCGGAGCACATGCATTGTAAACAGTTGCAGGCATAAGTCTTTTGCCAGCATGCTTTAGGTGTCTGACACCGTCCGGAGCACCTGCATTGTAAACAGTTGCAGGCAAAAGCCTTTTGCCAGCATGCTTTTTGATGGTAGGGCTAGCAACCTCAGGGAGGCAACAGAGTAATCCCCACTGCCTTGTTACCACGTAAGCACTGGACAAGCCTTTATTAAATGCAGACATGGTAAAAAGATACAACAGAGGACATATGTGTAATTGAAAGCGATTATTAGGGAGACGTTCCTCTCTCTTTTGTCCTTTGCAGGCCGAAGCGTCGAAACGCACAAAGGCATGACCACTGCTTTTATCGTGACCTCCATACAATTCAATTGTTTAACTTCAGGGATTTAACAGCAATCCTTTGAGCTGTGGGATGTGGGAGCAATCCTGACTTGCTTGGCACGAAACTAAGGGAAACCCATCATTGGTGCATGACAAATCGTGTCACCTGGAGCAGCACAAAGATGGCCCATGTAGCCCCTATGAGTGCCAAGCTGCGTTTAGGCACCCTCTTGAGATCAGAGCGGAAGCGTAGTGACCGCTTCCTGTGTATGTGTGTGTGTGTGATTGTGCATGAGTACACGTAGGTGAGTGTGAGAGTATGCTTGCTTGCTGAAAGGCATGAGTTCAAGCTCTGATGATGCATTTCCTTTTGCGATGGTGTATTGTCATTTTTCTCTCAAAGCAGACAAGGCGTTAGCATGGAAAGTAACGCAGCGAATAATCACATTGCTCCAATGATGCATTACCTTTTGAGATGGTGTATTGTTATACTTCTCTCAAAGCAGACAAGGCATAAGCATGGAAAGTAACGCAACAAATGATCATATTATACAATGCTTGAGGCTTGAGGCCCAAGCAAGCAACCTGGATCTAATCAAAAGTTGCAAGCAATCATCATATCATCACCCCAGATGGTGCGCGTGCACACACACACACGCACGCACAGACACACACACACACGCACACAGACACACACGTGTGCACATATGCACACGCAAATACATGCGCACACACCTACACATACTTCAGACAATGTTGTTGGCAACCTGGGCTTTCCTCCTTGTTACAAAAAACACACACACAAACACACACTAGCTCAGAAGGCTGTCTTCATACTTCCTACCAACAACCATTGGGCCCTGTCACCTGAAACGAGCGAGCATGGACTGCTCACCTGAAACGAGAGAAATGGACTGCTCACCTGAAACGAGCGAGCATGGACTGCGTTGCCGCGTCAGGGCTCGTTAGTGTGCCAGACTCCACTGGTACGGTGCCCTCCTCAGCGAGCATGTTCAATTGCCGGTCCTGCTCCTCTTGCAGTTGCTGCTGTTGCCTTTGGTGGTTGAGGGTGGAGTGGCTGCTAGGCTCGTGCAGGGGGTTGAGGCTGGCAGCTTGAAAGCCGTGAGGTGGAGGCTGGTGGCTGTGGGTATCTAGACGGGTGAGGATGTCGCCTGCCTCCTCTGATGGTAGAGGCGGCTGGATTGGCTTGGGCCTGTGTGGTGAATGTAGTGCAGAGGAAGCAAAAGTGGCTTTACTGAGGCAGCTGGATTGGCCTGGGCCTGTGTAGAGAGTCATTTACAAGGACTTCCAGAGAAAGGTAGTAAGTACCGATGAGAATGCAGTGAGCTACGTAGGCTTGAGACTGCATGGATTAAACCATAGGGTATAACATAGAGAAGCATGGCTGTTGACGAGGCTGCAAGCTGGACGGGGCTAGATTTGTGTGATGAGAGTGTGATGCAAGAAAAGTAAAAAGAAACATTTAGAAACTTTAGAAAGAGAGGGCGTTAGGGATAAGGAAAGGAAGAAGAGTGCATCATCTATGACCTGTAGTAATAGGTGTTTAGAAAAAAGGAAAAAGCCACGCAGGCAGTGAAAACCACTCCCCACATCAACAAGAACAAGGATCCACTTTGGTAACAAGTACCGTACAACTCCACCGCAAAAAGGGAAAAGGTAATCAATGGGAATCGGGAGCGGGTTGCAAGCTCGGCCTGGAACCGGCTCCTGAGCCTTGGATTTTAATACGTCAACAGTTGGTTGGCTTGCTTGAAGAAGAGGGGTCGTTTTTTTTTACCCATCCTTGCGGTGGGGGTGGGCACAAGAATTAAGGGGTGGTACCAAAGGGACAGACAGAGCTGGAAGTACAACGCAGGTTACCAGGCACAGTACAAAGATGGCATTTCAAAATATGCATTGCCAAAGGAGCAGATGCAATGCCCTTGACCCCTTTTGCAACACCATAATGCAAAGAGGTGTGTGTGTGTGTGTGTGTGTGTGTGTGATGTACCGTACTGTGCAATGTACCGTACTGTGCAATGCGAGGTTTGAAAAAACCCAATTAATAAGCCCCAATGCGAGCAATGCGAGGGGGGCAACACATAATTAATAAACACAGTGCGAGCCTATGCGAGGGCCTTCTGGCCCTATGAGCTGCACCTACATGCGTATGCACGCGCGTGTGCGTGCGTACGGATGCGTGCGTGCGCATGTGTGTGTGCGTGCGCGTACGTGCGTGTTTGTGTGCGTCTGCGTATGTGTGTGTGTGTGCGCGCACGTACGTGTGAGCGTGCGTTGCTTACGTGCGTGTGTGTACAGTTGTGTACATACATGCGTGCATGCATATGTGTGTACGTAAGTGTGTGTGATTACATATGTATACATGTCCCATACATGTGTGTGTGTGCATGCGGGTACGTGTGTTTGCGCGAACGTACGTGTGCGTGTGTGAGTACGTGTGCGTGCATGCGCTTACGTGCGTGTTTGTTTGTGTGCGTACACGTATGTGTGTGTGCATTGTGTACGTGCATGCGTGTGTATACGGTTGCGTACGTACGTGTGTGCGTGCAATGTGTACTTGTGTGTGTGTGCACGCGCGTACGTGTGTGCATGCGTGTACGTGTATGCATGCACGTATGTGTGTGTATGTATGTGTGCGTGCATGCGGGTACGTGTGTGTGCATGTGCATGTAAAGGGATTGCAGACGCCCTTCCTCTTGGTGTCTTTTCTCCCCAGAGAGGGCCAGCCTCCCAACCTGTTTGTCCACCTTGGGGGCCTTGAGGGGCAGCTTGGGAGGATTTCCCGGCCTATCCCCGTTCATGCTTAAATTAATTAATTAACCCCAATGCAAGCTTAGCGAGGCCCTTGTAACTTAGTTAAAAAATTGCTCCTAATACACCGCGAGGGGGTCAAAAAAGTTCGCGTAGCGCGGTGATATAAGTACCCTACGGTAAGCAAGTACAAAGATCTTCACAGCTTAACATGTGATTCTTACGCACTGCGTGCGCTGTGGATCAATATTTGTTGGGCCAGTCTGCAGAGCATGAAATGTAATAATGCCAAATTGGCTTTCTCCTTTTCTTCAAAAGTTATGGAGTCCTATCCATCCATCCATCCATCCATCCATCCATCCATCCATCCATCCATCCTTGATTGCTTGCGTATTTTACCCGTTTACTTCTACCAACACACCTGACGCACCGTCATACCTAAACATCAAATTTAAGAGCCCAACACACCACCTGCTGACTGGGCCTTGAATGTTGCTTAAATATCGAGCCTGGTTTGAGCCAGGACAAGAATTCAGGCTATACAGGCTACACAGGCTATACAGGCTATACAGGCTACACAGGCTACACAGGCTATACAGGCTATACAGGCTACGCAGGCTACTCCGGCTATACAGGCTACACAGGCTATACAGGCTATACAGGCTACACAGGCTATACAGGCTATACAGGCTACACAGGCTATACAGGCTACTCAGGCTATACAGGCTACACAGGTGTTCACTTGCATTGTATAAAACCCAAGAATAAAAAGCACACAATATTTGGTAATGCCCGTTCAAAGAGAACAAGGATCGCGTGCCGAGCGCGGTGTGGTTAGCATTAGGGATTCTCTATAAGAAACCAACGCACGCACACAAACATACACCCACACGCACGCACGCACGCAAAAACGCACACGCACACAAACACACGTGCGCATTAACCCGCACCTGCCAACCGGCCCTACAGATGGCTGGCAAGAGCGTTCTTGTGAGCCTGGAATGAGGGGCTGTTTCTGTAACTGTTTAGCTGCCACTGCTTTGTCAAGAATGCCCTCAGGGGCATCAGATTGAGCGCGGTCCATGGAGAAGCCTGTGATATGTGTCCATATGTATGAGGTGTATATGTGCGAGCGCGTCCGTGTGTGCATATGTATGTGTGTGAGAGTGTATATGTGTGCATGCGTGTGTGCATTTACAAGAAGCAAACTCATATTGGGATTCTTTCATGCTCTTTAGACAACCGGGTAAGACCTACATGCTGCTGCCTACAGGGTTGGCCATAACTTGTTGTCAATTTTGTGTGTGGATAAGCTGGTTTAAGTAGGGCCGTCCCTCAGTCATACATACGTGACGACTAATAAATATAGGTTCTGGCCGACGCCATCTCTTATCACCTAGAGGAAGAAATGCGCTACTGAACTTTCCTAGCCAAATTAACATGCACTACCAGGCAAACCAGGTAGGGCCAGCAAACCAGATAGCACGCTCCATCTGCCATAACCCTTCATGAGATGTTGGCCTAAGTGAGAAAAAGTAAATCGTTTCCTTGCTAGGCAAAAATACAGTTCTTCTCAACGACCCTTTGCTTTGATCACCCACCTTGAGGCGGGAACTGCTGCCCCAGCTCCCCCCCTGCCTGCAGCAACATCCGCCACGTGTGCTTGTTGCGGCGCTGGAGCCAGCTGTCTTCATCCTGTGCAGGTGTGCAGGGCGCTTAGCAAGTAGGTGCTACTTCAGCAGGTACGTGTGTATTGCTAGGTGCCACGCGCAGGCTAGACAGCAAAGCATTCTCTGGTGGTGACAGCCTATGTCTGGCACTGACCCGTCGTATTTTAAATCCAATAGTCGTTTTTTTATTCCAATGAAGCACGTGTAAGCCTTTTGCGCATTGCGGGACAGATACGTTGCACACCAAACCTGGCAGAGTACGTACTTTGTTTATGGCAGGACATGTACATGGTACAATTCAACGACACCTGGAAGAACAAGTCTGTGCACACTGCAGGACAGGTACAGGGCACAAACAGTTCCTGGCAGAACACATCTGGGTACTGTTTGGGACCACATGTGAGGTGTGGTAATCTCTGCTTAACATCTGCAAGAATGCTGAAGCTTCATAGGAGAATGCGCGTGGGCCCTAGGTTACGCCTACGTGCTGCAGCCTTGATTTCAAACCTGCAGCCCTCTGCACTGCCAAGACAGACAATGCAATCAGATCCTGGATGCTTTGATGTGAGCACGCTCTGATGCGCTACACTACTTGCAGCATCTTGGTGCTTTTTGCCTTATCATGACAGCTGGTTCTGTCTCTCTATCTCTCTCTCTCTCTCTCTCTCTCTCTCTCTCTCTCTCTCTCTCTCTCTCTCTCTCTCTCTCTCTCTTGCACACACCACCTGTACTTGTGGCGCCCTCTCTATTACCACAGTGCCCTGTACCCATACACACGCACACGCCATTTGTACTTGTGGTCCCCTCTATCCTACCATAACAGCCTGCACTCACGCACTCACTCACTCACTCACACACACATACATGCACACACATGTACACTCATACATACACATACGCATACATGCACACACGCATCCATCCATCCATCCATCCATTCATCCATCCATACTTGCACACACACACCACTTGAGGTGCCCTTGTTGTGAGCATGTCCTCTGCGATGGGGCCCAACAGGGCGTCCATGAATTTGTTCAGCTGTCTGGCCCGCCCCTGCTGTGCTTTTTCCTCTCTGTCACCCCTCTCCAAGTCTATGCTCGCCCTGTGCATGGTGAGTGGGTAGCAGGATGCTGTGCCGGAATAAGAGGGTAGGTGAGTCAAGCTTCACTGGTAAGATAGCCAGGAGCATGTGCATAAAAGCATGGTGTGTCATAGTGTAATGCATGTGTACTTAGAGTATGCATGTGTATGAACATATACACCAGTGTTGTGCCAGTACGGGATACAGTAAGGTATACAATTAAGTGGTCAACACGATCATACCATGTAGAGCATTTATACGCTTTTGGATCATATACTGTAAAATATAGCAAGTTGTAAAGTACAGTGCAGAAGGCTGGAAACTGGCCTAATTTGCACCAAAGGATCATTTTGGCTCATATTTCCACAATACAAATGTAGTGACTTTATCAGAGGGGGCTAAGTGAGGCCCAAAATGGGCAAATTTTTATACTCTTTGGCTTATACGCCCCAAAATTGGCAAGCTCCAAATTTTACATAATATGAATCTGTCCATAGATGTTAAGTTTGGAGCTTGCCAATTTGGGGGCGTGTGCTAGTTTGCTGTGGCGTGCAGGCCATTTTTCACCACAAATTCTTCATACCAGATTGCACACTGCACCAATCTGGAATATTTTTAATGGTATAGAATCCTTATCAGAAAAGAAATATAATTGCAACAATGAAAGAAAACGGCTGATTGGTTGGTGTTTTATGAGGATTTGAGCCATTTTCCTATGAAAATCACAACATTAGGGTTTACATGCACCATGTGTGCTTAATCCAGTTTATCTCAGCACGCAAAGTGACCCACATAAAATTGGGCACACGCTCGGGTAGCTCTCAATGCCAGCTACAATTTGGTACTAGCATGGTGTCAATCGGATGAAGTGGCTGTGAGTGGCTGCCTTCTAAATGCAAAAATGCGAATTTTCAGGCATTTCCTCTGTTAGCCCCCTCTGTGACTTGATAATCTTAAAACGGTTTAAATAGGCAAAAAATGAAACCTGAATTAAAATTTCAACACTGGACAGGAGACGTCAAGGATCATAACTTTTTGGCGTCACGTGTCGATTGAAATATAAGTTACAAATTGCATATTCGGAATCCTACGTTGAAAGCTATCGATTGATATATAAATGAGTCGATTCTGAGGGGTCGGTTGGTGGGTGGTCATTTTGGGGGGCTTGGAAACTTAGGGGGAGTCTCCAGAAAATTTCTGGGACACTTCCAACAAATAATAAATATATGATTGTGTTCCTCAGATCGAGCCCATTTGACTGGCACCCTTGTTGGGTTGTTTTGTTTTAGGGGGGGGGCTGGTCACAGAAATGCATGGAGTGCCCCCAAGTAGGTTGCGGGGGTATGTCCAGGCAAATTACCAGCAATTGATTCCGAATTTGCATTTCCCGTATTGCATATGCACAAGTTGCATGAATGAAGTAAAACAGTGCTTTGGCAAAGGTTTTGGCTGGATTTGTGCACAAAACAGGTGGTCAGTGCAAGAGCGTGCGCAAACCAGTTTTTGCCCTATAACTCTCCAGGTATTAAACTAATTGACATGAGAGCTGTGCAGGCAGATAGCTGCTTAAATTCTGAAAAGATTGACACCCTATTCATTAGTGTCGGGGGTCAGGAAGGGGATTTGGGGGGTGGGTGGTCATTTTGGGCCGGAGGCCCAAAATCTACACGTGACTGTTATCGATTTTTTGTAAGCCTCCTGCACTGGACCTCATTTTCCTCATTTTCCCCTGCAAAAAGAAAAATACGGTCGACCGTACTAGTACATTTTGGATCAAAATTTCCCTTCAATCAAACAGTACGGTTTTGAATCTTACCGTACCGTATATACGGCATAAAAAAGGAGATATAGTGTGAAAAGTACAACACCGATTTACGCACACGGTGCATACACAACACGTTTGGCAGAGATACCTCCAATGCCCCATCATGTAATGTATAATTTGGCCCTGCTTTTGCACTTTTGGCTCTCATTCCTTTGTGTGCATTGTTTTGGCAAGTTGCCATGCATTGTTCGGCAAGTTGCCACGCAAACACCAGTATCTTAGCATTTCCTCTTATTCATCAGACTCCACCACCTCATTTTTGTACCATTGACGCAGCACAGGCTGCCAGCAAAGAACAAAGAAGAACTAAAACGCAGGCAGCAAACAGTGTACCTTTTGATGCACTGCTATGCACGCTATGACAACGATCATATATTAGTGTGTACCTTCTGATGCACTGCTGCTATGCATGCTATGAAAATGATAATATTGCCTTACAAAATGACAACAAAATGACACAAATTATGGTGCAGTTAACTGACTCAGCGTACCGCTGATTGGCGCATTCAAAAACACTTGATGCTTATATCGTCTCATATGTATCGTGCTGCGCTGTTAAGTGTGCAAAGGTCTACTGTTTGCGAGGTCCGGAATAATTGCAGGAATAATTGGAATAGATAATTTGTGAGCATATAGCTACAACCTATATTATAAATATTAGGTGAATTTGCAAATTATTTTGGAAAATCTCCCTGTGCTTTCCTCTCTCACTCTTTCGGTGCTTGCATCCATTCCTGTTAAATTGCAACGTATCAAAGTCTGGGACAAGTTCTGAAGGCACACAGCTGAACCTCTCTACTCTTGCATTGCCACCCCTCTCCCCTCGATGCTCTCACTGCCTCAAAGACAGCACCACCCTCTCCCTCCCACTGCGACCCTGCATATTCTCACCCACACTGCCTGCTCCTTGAGCTTCTGCTGTCGCTGCTGCTGCTGCTGCTGCTGCTGCTGCCTTTGCTGTGTGGTGCCCACACAAGCTTTTCTCCTGGAGAGGCTTGCACCCCAAAAAGGAGCTGCGCCTTAGGCCTGCCCACAGGCCTCTTAACAGGGGCAGGGCGGGATGCAATGCTGGTGGCAATGGCTGCATCCCGTGCACCTACTGCCTGCTACACATCAGGCCTGAATCGGATACTGTCGGGCGATTGGGATCCATCGGGGTGAACCAGGAATTACCGCATTTAAAAGTCTAAGTGTTGCAAGGCCAAAAATGAATCAATTTATTTCCGGCTTGACTTATTGCAAGAGACCTGAATGGTGTGTCACCAAATCGCAAAGTAAACAGCGCAGTACGGTATCTTTTTTGTGCCATAAATTCCACACATGCTTTCAAACGCGCTATGACGATTATAACGCCAAACCTCTCACCTTCGGGGCACTGGTGGCTGACTGAAATGCGCTGCTCCATTGCTATCCACCCCGCCACCAATTCCTAAAAATATTGTGTGTATGTTTGTGTGTGTGTGTTTGTGTGTTTGTGTGAGTTTGCAGGAGAGTGAAAAAGGAGAAAGGAGAAAGGAGAGAGAGAGAGAGAGAGAGAGAGAGAGAGAGAGACAGAGAGAGAGAGAGAGAGAGAGAGAGAGAGAGAGAGAGAGAGAAAGAGAGAGTGTGTGTGTGTGAGAGAAAGAGAGGGAGGGGGGTAAGGTGAAAGGTGTATACGTTTTTGCAGGCAAGCAAGAGAAGTGTGTGAGAGGCCAAATGAGGTGCATTTGAGACGTGTTTACTTTGGGCAGGCAAGGACTGTTTGTGCACAGAGGCAAAATCATTATGTCAGTCTGTAATTAAACATATGAGGTTCGTTTGGTATCTCAAACAGGGCTTAGCAATTTCACCCCTGCTTCTGCATCTCAACATTGAATACCGCAGCAAAAGGAGGTTATTCTTGTCGGAGATACCGAACTGGACGACTGGACAATTGGAGAGTAGGGCTGGCCGAAGGATTATGTGTACGTTTATACGATGTGTACACTTTCGTCCACAGCAGGAAATGACCATATACTCTCAACCATACACAGTGTATTCATACAATTCTGGTCAACCAAAAGAGTAGGTGTATGGGCCAGCCGTGGTGCAAATGCCTTTTTGTAAAGGCACGGCGGATTTGCACAGATACACAGTCAAATTTGCACACTCATACGCTGTCAGCATGCTGCGTGTTTGAGTGGGTCCATTACCCACTACCAACCTTAAAAGGAAAAGATGGAGAAAACAGTACAGCATAAAAAGATTTTTCCCTGCTTGGGTCCCTCCAAACAAGGAAACGATAGAGAATACTGAAGCATGCAGCGCAAAAATACACCTGCTTTTCTCTGCGTGCGTCCTGCCAAACAAGGAAAAATGCTGAAACATGCAGCACAAGGACGCACCCTGCGTGGGTCTGTCAATGGGTGTCGCCTCAAAGCAGGCCAAGGATCGAGCAGCCTCCTCATCTTGCACAGCATTATGCAATGTCGTGTTTGCAACAGGCTCCATCTCATTTTTCTGCTGTTGCTGCTCGGCCTGAGCTTTTCGCTGGTTTTCTGCCTTCCACAGATTTGCTCCCTGAGTTCAAGCGTGAATTTCATGAGATGTGTCCAGGGTTGGCAGGACCGTTTGAATACGCCGTATATGACACTGTATGGTGACGTTTCTGCTGAAGTGTGAACACACACCATTTGGACGCATGCTTTAAGGCAGCCTTAGACGTGACAAGTGTGAAATGTAAGAGCACGTGTAGTGTCATGTGTGTATGAATGTGTAATGTGAGTACTGTTTCCTTGGGAGAGAGCGTTGAAGGGAGGTGCAACATGCATGTGATGACCATCCTTGAACGTTTTTGTCAGTTTTGTTTGGCACAGAGGTCAAGAAGATGAGTAATTACCTAACGAGAAGTCTATTTCTGTGCAAAGAGGGGGCAAGTCACAACAGGCTCATAACTGTTGCATGTACTTGCTGCATAATAACCGAAGGATCTCAGCAGAGGGTGGCGTGAAAAGACCGTACAGCTGCTGCCAAGCTTTTTGACCATGTGCTGACCAATTGCTATCAGAGGCCAACTCACCTTCAATAGGGACTGGATGGACAGGAAGAAAATGAGGACGATGAGCAAGATGGTCAGGAGCCTGCGCAAGCACCAAACATGGTCTTTCGTGATGGTTGTCAACAAGTTTCTTTTTAAAGGACGGTGTGTAGTCAAGAAGTGTGACTATTGTGTGTGGCTGTATGAGTTACGTGAGTCTTTTAGGTACGTTCAATAGCAATGCTTTGTATACTGTAGCTGGGGGGCAAGTGCAAGCCTAGGAGACCTGAAGTGTCGCATAATGGAGCTGGAAAGAGGTAAACGTGTACACTCTACTCACCAGTTTGGCAGGATGGAGTTAAGTAGAACGCCGACGCTTACGCCCACCTGCACCAGTATTTTCCAAAACAGAGAACGGCTTTGGATTAGTCAGTGGCAGACTCTGCACCCCTCCTTCCCTTGTCAGCTCTCCTTTATGTAAGACTGCCTTGTCAGCTTTTCTTTATGTAAGACTGCACCGTTCTGCCCCTCATACCTTGCAATTCCTATATTTGCGAGTGCCAAAAGAATTACAATATTTATTTGCGTGCAATATAGTTACGATCAGTACGGTGTCCAAAATAAAACAATGCTCTGACACAAAACTAAATTATCTGCGCCGTTGGAGGTATCGATACTAGACACGAGCCAGCCTCCTTGTACAAGTGCATACTGCAAGCCACTTACAAGCCCTCCCTCTCCGCTTGCAGGTGTACCCACATCAATCAAAGTAAACCAAGGTGGCAAACCAAAGAAACCAAGGTGACAAACCAAAGACACCAAGGTGACAAACCAAAGAAACCAAGGTGACAAACTTAAGAAATCAAGGTGACAAACCAACGCTATACAGAAGCTCGCTTCCCAGATCGCAAGCCCTTCACGAAAACCTCCCAAACACCACTGAGTATACTGCAGCAGCAAAAGTATTTGAGTTCTTGGAGGCGAGTGTAACCAAATGTTGGTTGGTACTGTCTTGGCACACTTGCGCTGTGGAAGCCATCCTTTTTATGCTTGGGCCTGAATCAGCGTTTGGATTTAAATATTCCCTCTTGCTCCTCCCGTGCCTCTTGCCTTCAGCTGCTTGGCTGGAGGCAGGATGGGGTATTGACAGCCCAGCTGCTACCTTTTTCCGTTTTTCATCTAGAAGGTTTGAGTTTTAGCCTGTTCAGTTTTCCCTTTCGTTTTCTCTTTTCATTCAGAATTTTTACTTGTGTTTTTCTCTCAAGCGATTTTCGGTGTGTCTTTCTCACAGTCTGTTTTCAGGCAGCGTGGTTTCTTAGGTCAGTTTCCTTGGTGTTGGCCACAAGTGTAATTCCTCTCCGACTACATCCGATGGTATCGAGCCGAAATAGAAATGCTGTCCACGCACCAGTACAACAGGTGTCGAGGCCAGTGCCACACTGAAAATATAAATGCTGTCCACGCACCAGTACAATAGGTATCAAGGCCAGTGCCACACTGAAATGGATGATGCAGACGCTGGGGTTTACGGGGGACCTCTTAAAAATGTTGATAGCCACTGACACGGCGCTCCCAGCAGTGATCAGGGCCTGCATGCGATGTTAACATTTGGGCAGGCGCACAGAAAACGTGTGTGATGAGCGGGTGTGTGTTTGTTCGTGGATCTGAACTAACTACCTACCGCGTGTTCAAAGCAGGCACGTGAGACGTGCTACAGAAAACGGACAGGTACCAGCAGGTCGGGGACATGTGACAAGCTCGCAGGCGCACCTGAGAAATGGCGGTTGAGTCCTTGAGGGCTGTTGTCATGAAATGGAAGTAAGACAGAAGGTTGTATCAGAATTAGGAGATACTCTCGCGTACTTCCAAGGCTGGGTGAGCCAAAATGGTGGCAGGTTTTCAAGGTGTGCATATTTGCAAACAGAATAAACGAGCAGTACTCCTATCAGTTGACTTACGAAAGCCCACGAGGGATTGCAGAACCGGAATGAAGATGGCACCACCACCTAAGGGAGAAAGGTAGGCACGTGTGAGTAAGAGTGAAAGCGCCGGGAATGATATGCGTTTGTGCATGAGCGACAACAAAAAGCACGTGCAGGTTCCAGAGCACATAAGAAGTGTTATGTGTGCATTGTGGGGAATGAGTGCTTGCACGTGTGTGCGTGTTTGGGTTAGTGTGTGGGTCTTGAAATTTGGGGGGGAGGGAGGTCAGTTTGTGCATGTGCGTGTGCATGTGTGTGTGCGTGCGTGCACGTGCACGTTTGTGAGCATGTGTGCGGTTTTGTGTATGTGTGTATGCATGTATGTATATTTGTGTGCGTGTGTATGTATGTATGTATGTTTACGTGCGTGCGTGTGTGTGTGTGCACGTGTGTGTATCTACGTTTTTGTGTGCGTGTGTGAGTGAATGTGTATGTGTGTGTGTGTGTGTGTGTGTAAACGTGCACGTGTGCAAGAGCGTGTGCATGTGTGTGTGAACGAGTGTGTGCATGTGTGTGTGTGTGTGTGTGTGTGTGTGTGTGCACGTGCACGTGTGTGCATATGTGTGTTTGTGTATGCGTGCACGTGCACGTGCACGTGTGTGTGCAGGTGTGTGTGTTTGTGTATGTGCATGTGTGTATATGTGTGTGTGCGTGCACGCGCGCGCGTGTATGTGTGTGTGTATGTGTGTGTGTGCGTGTGTGTGTGTGTGTGTGTGTGTGTGTGCGTGTGTGTGTGTGTGTATGAGTGTGTGTGTGTGTGTTTTGTGCGTGTATGTGTGTGTATGCGTGTGTGCAAATGTGTGCCTCCGTGTGCGTGTGAGTATGTGTGTCTCCGTGTGTGAGTACGATTGTGTGCGTGAGTGTGTATGATTGTGTGGGTGTGGGTGTGGGTGCGCGTGTGTTTGCGTGATCAAGTCATATTGTTAAGCATGCAAAACTGCAAATGTGACCCACCCACTCCTGCTGAATTTGCCACGCTGCCCACGGCAAGTATGATAATCAAGGCAACAATGCTCCTCCAGTCTCCTTGGAACGGGCTGCTCGTGTTCAGGAGGGAGGGGAAGGTGCTGGTGTCGCTGGCCTCGGCCTCTGAATCCTGCATGAGTTCCCTCATGCTGCCAAATTGGTAAATGCGATAGCCGAAATACGATATTTTAGTTCATCAGTAGTTTCACCGTGCCTCGAATTTCGAAATTTCGGTGTGCTTTACCACAGGCCGGCATCCGACTACCGTGCACAAATTTGATTATACTGCAATTGGGCATGATCAGAAGTAGTCCTGGTGGACGTACACTGTAACGGTGCGTTTCCAGTGTGATTGCTGATTAAATTAATTCAAGGTTTTAGATTAAACGCGTTTTGCGTCTCCAAATGGTGATTGATTCAGTATTTAATCACAAATCATCCTATTGAAAATAATCGTTTTCGTGATATCGGGTTATCTTTTCAATTATCAAATAACTAAGTAATGCTGTGTAGCGGCGCAAGCCAGGTAGACCACTGTCACCTTCGTGTAAGAGATTTCTTCGGGAAGATTCTTCGTTCAGTCCAAGAATTCCAAGAGTTCAAATCATTTAAATTCTTCGATTTTGGGCCAGTGGTTACTTCTTTTTATTGACGCCACAGCAGTTCGATCTGTTGGGAGTTTGGGGCCCCCCCACCAGGGGGAATCAACGAGTACGAGGTTGACTTGGGTAACGAGGATGAGGTTGAGGTATTACTAAATATTCATCAGTTTTTGATGTATGAAGTCCAGCTGATGAACTGACCAAAACCCGAGGCTGGTCATCTGCCATGGTCTGATATCGACTAATTGTCGAGATGTGCCTAGTTTATAGTTTACCTTAGTCGTCCCATAGTTTACGACTATGAGACATTCTACACAGGAGAGTTTTCCAAACTATGGCGACTTTCCCATTTGATAGTTTACTGCAAAATATTATAATAGTTACGACTTTCACGACTTTTCAATTCCCTCTCCTAGCTCCCAAACTCCCACGACTGGGGCGACTTTCACGACTTTCACGACTTTGAAATTTCCTAATCCTAATCCTAATCCTAATCCTAATCCTAGTCCTAGTCCTAGTCCTAGTCCTAGTCCTAGTCCTAGTCCTAGTCCTAGTCCTAGTCCTAGTCCTAATCCTAATTCTAATCCTAATCCTAATCCTAATCCTAATCCTAATCCAAATCCTAATCCTAATCCTAATCCTTATCCTAATCCTAATCCTAATCCTAATCCTAATCCTAATCCTTATCCTAATCCTTATCCTAATCCTAATCCTAATCCTAATCCTATTAACACCTGAAAATCGTGAAAGTCGTGAAAGTCGTGAAAGTTTGAGCCTAGAACGGGTAAACCCCAAAGTCGTGAAAGTCGTGAAAGTCGCAAACTTTCGCGACTATGTGACAAACTTTGGGGAAACTTAGCAAAAAAAATGCTCCGACTTTGCCAAACTTTGCTGCGACTAAGGTGCAAGAAAAGCATGTCCCATTGCATACGGCATCCCTTATAATGAAATGGGACATGATTTCCTTGCATTTGAGCCTCTGAACTAGCGTGGGTGAGTAGTGCCTTTGTGATGCTCATGCTAGAACCTATGGCTGCAATATAGACTGTGTAAGTGTGGTATTTTGGCGCGTATGCTGCTCGATGCTGTTCCCGTTACGACCCAACAAACAGAGACTGAGCCGTTTCCGAGAAGCAAACTAGCCCTATCGTCTCAGTTCTACGAATTGGATATGAATAATAACAGGCTGAGTACCCTATGCTGACGGCTGAACTTTTTTGTATGTAATCGTTGTTTGTCCATTTGTTTACATTTTATCTGTGCTTGCTCTCATTCCTGCAGGTTGTTCAACACTATTCAAGCCACGCTTAGTCACAAGTGGCCGGACTTCACGTTTGTGTGCGTGACTGCCGAGCACGCGCTCTGCCAGCTGCCCTTCTTGGGTGGCGCATCCTTGATCGAGGTGTGTGTTGATGCTAACGCTGCTGCGCACGCAAATTAAAAACTGCAAACGCAAAGAAAAATTGCGCATACAAACTCACTTGGGCGGTAAGGAGGTGAATTCACGGTCTCCCGGCCTCGTGAACACAAGAAGGCTGCTGGCCTTGTCAAACTGAGATCTAAGTTAATGTCGCTTGGCCTTATGCATCGCTCACAGCATTTCTCATTGCCATTGGAAATCTGTTACGTGGATATATATTGCACGAAGCACAGAAATGGCATCTGTCGGATTTTTTCAACGTTTCATTGGTATCGAAGTTGTCACGCCCAATCATTGGCAGCGACGAATCGTGTGACAGAGCAGTTAAGTTGGTTGGCAGTTGAGAGTTTCTTTATGTCTTGTTCAATAAGCTGGATGGCCAGTCTTATTGATAACCTTTATCTTCTGGATTTGATATTATTGGTAATCAATTGACAACATGTGAACTGTAAGAGGTACCATTAGAGAGGATCCTCAAGAGACATCAGTAGATGTGCTGAGTCTTATACTTTGCAAAGACCGTAATTTGATCTGACAAACCAAATCACACGAATCTCTACTGCCAACAACTGGGCTTGACAGTCTTTATCTGGGAAGCGGGGTGGGAAGAGCCATTTGGGAATAATTTTACCTTCAGCTGTTTCAGGAATCTGGAGGTTTTGCATGGTCATCCGTTCGTTGCTGCCTATATCTATGGAGACAACACACAATCCTAAGGAGCCTGTTTCGCTGATGCCTTTAAGATCATGCGGTATTCTATGTTGTGTCTTTCGGTGATCATGTTCCTTATTTGTGTTTGTTGGCATCCAGAAAGGATGTGCAGGGCACTTTCTACTTGTGGGCAGAGGGGGCAAGTTTGACTTGTTGAGAGTTTGAACAATCCCGCATGTTTTTTATTATATAGGGTGCTTGTTCTGTATTTCACAATGATACATTTGGTCTTAAGGGGACATCGGGTTATGTTAGGTAAGCATTGCTAGTGGTGGCTCCTTTGGCAGTACCGTCCTATTTGAGGGTCTGGTAGTACGCATGGTAGTTCGCTTCAGTTTTGGCATTTCCCAGTTTATGGAGAAATTGCATGTGTGCTTGAAAGGCGTCACGGGGGTTTGATAGGTACCTAAGCTTTGAGGGAGGAGAGTGGGCCATGTTTGTTGTATGGGTATGATTATGGGTTTGCGTTTGGTTTTCTATGTTTTCTTTTGCAAGCCAGTGGATGTTTTAGAAGGGATTCCCCTCAGGGTCTGCTGTTTTGATGGAGGTGTCTGCAATGTCGGAGTAGGTGGTGGCTGACTTTTTAGCAAGGACGTCGGCATGTACATTACCGATAATACCGGCATGGGATTTTACTTTGAAAAAGTGGATGGGCGATGGTGATTGGCGGATTGCTTTAGCAATGGATTAAAGGACATCTCCTTGGATGTGGTGGCGATGGAGATTCGGGTGTGAGAGCTGCTTTTTGATTTGGTGCAGTGATGTAAGGCTGTCTGTGGCTATATGTGAGTAGCCGTGTATGGCTGCAGCTGCTATAGCTGCTAGCTCTGCACGTGAGATGATGTTGGTTATACCCGTGCCTTTTGGGTTTACATAGTGGGTAACATTTAAGTAGGGTGGTATACGCCTAATCCGGTGTCTTGCCCTACTTCATTCTTTTGGAGGCTGCCATCGGTGTAGGTCCAATCCCGCCAATCTTTTATCTTACGGGTTAGGTTTTGGCTGGAGCTGTTTTGGGGTGCTTTGTCGATATTACAATAAGTATGAGGTTGGTCAGTGCTAATCAGCAGAGCACTTGTTTTATCTGGGCCTTCTGAGGCTTGAGGGTGGTCATTGGGTAGCTTATTAAATGTGTTGAGTCCTGAGTGTTGTCCGCTGCCACATAAAGTGAACCCCGCCCCGCCACCAATCTAACCCAATTACCAATCAAAAGATGCTGGACGGCACCTCCCAGCTGCTGCCCGACGGCAGTCATCCAAGAAATAATTACATGTACTGATGTGTAGTTAGTTGCATAAACATGGGTTTGTTTGTGAAGTCGTCGAGGGACATATGTGACAAGAGCACTTTTGCAAAATTTGTCTTCTTCAAGCCTTCGTCTTCCTATCATCATCTGCGCTCAGGGGCATTTGTTTCAACTGCTCTCAGTCACCTTGTTTGGCGGTGCCCCTGTACAACCCACTGATCCTGCCTCTTTAAAAAAGCCGAATAAACTTTCAAAAATATTCCCACCAACGCTAATGATTAATAAGTAAAACATATAATCGTGATTCGTCTGCAGTGTAAATACGGCGGAGAAAGTGACCCGCTCCGCTCCACGCCTTCAAACCAGCAATGTACAAGCAGGTGAGCAAATTAGAGTGTAATTACGGCTAATGAGGCGACAATGAAAGTGTTTTTCTTTGCCATGGCGGATGTTGTGATTCACCAAGTAAGGTGCACACCAATCTAAAAGATAATAGCAGGCCACAGCTGCACCGAATTCCACACTACATTTATCAGAGCAAGTAGCCATCAGGGAAGCCAGAAAGGTTGTGACGCCTTTCCTTGTGCAAGCTGCCATCCATCCTCGTGTAAATATGTTAGAGACAATTGTACAGTGGTGGATATGGTGATGTTATGTGCACACCAACAATATTCAGCAGATCTTCACTTTTCTCTTGATGTGTCCGCCATCACAGCAGACCAGCAGCGGCGAAGCACAGCAGCAGCAGCAGCAGCAGCAGCAGCAACAGCAACAGCAGCAACAGGAGCGAGCGATTTATGGAGATCCACCGACAGCGGGCAAAGGCAGCATGACAGAAGATGAAGCGAAGGACTACAGCCTCCTTTTGTCACCGCAGCCGCAGCGTCATGGAGAGTGGAGCAACAAAGCAACAATCGATGGAGGTGCGAGTAGTTGGAGGATGGGAGCAAGAGGGTGCAATGAGATGTACAGGGAGGGAGGGAGGAGGTGTGCTTGCCAAGCAGCTGTCGTGTTGCAATCTTAATTTTGCAGCTGTACGATGGCCAATTGACACGAAACTGCTATCATCCAGGCAGCATCTTCAGCTCTTACACAGTGTTTGTAGCATGTTAAATGCACACAGGGGTGCAAAGCAGCCAGAAGGAGCCGGTAGGCCCCTTGCATAGTGTCGGAGCTTTAGCAACGGCGGCTGCTAATGCTGGAGCTGATGCAGCTGATGCGGGTTGGTTGGATTTGTGCGCGTTATTGCTGTGCTTTATGGTGTGCGTTTGTAGCAGCAGAGTTTTACTTACCATAATGGCTGTAAAGAGATCACTGATTTCTGTTCTTAACAAAAGGAAACAGGTGGATCAACTCTTTGGGTGACGACACAAAACACGCCTCTACCTGTCCTTTCTAAGCATGTTTCATGTCGGCTGGCCCTCCTATTACTCTCACTGCCCAATCTTTCAGGCCCAGCAGACCGAACTTCAGCACCAGCAGCAGCCCAGGCACTCCGGGATGCAGCGGCACACTCTGCCGCAAGTGAGCCGGCTTTTCCAGATCCTAATTACCACAGCACCAAAGATGGCCACGCACACCCTGAAGAGCAGCAGCAGCCAGGCACGAACTTGCAGCGCCAACAGCCTGTGGGGCAGCCGCCACCTCAGCCGTCACCTCAGCCGTCACCGCTGCTGCGTTTACAGGTAGGTCAGCTCTTGCAATACCTGAGGTTGCTTATACCTGGGAAGCCCCATGAACGTGCCTATGATGCTGGCATACTCGACTGATCAACTAGCAATCCATCTTCCAGATTCCCTTCAAAATGAACAGCTTTGCCAAAGGTCTTTAGCAACGGCAAGGCTTTGCAATATCAAAGATAAGAGTGTGTGTGTCGCTGCTCATCTCAAACAAACTCCAATGCGGCTTGCAGCGGCCCTTCTCTGCTACACTGCCTCAGCCTTCCACCATACCGGTGAGTTCGACAAGCCAAGCACCAGGTCCGTCATCACTACTAGCCACGTCTCTTCCATCCACCACGTCTTCATTAAACCTCCAGCCTCTTCAACTCAGGACAGAGGGTGCCTCTTGCTTGATCTCTGCACTCCCTTCTAGCCTGAATGGGGGAGGCGGTGCTGGCTTGAGCTTCCTGTGGGGAAATGGGAACCCACAGCCTGGATCTCAGCCTACCACCCCGCGCATGGGCGGTTCTCAGCTTCCACAACAGCAGCAGCAGTCGCAGCAACCACCACAGCTGTCGCAGCCCTCCCAATTTCATTCACAACTAGCGAGCAGCCAAGGGGCACAACACCGGCACCTGGACAGGATACCTGAGGCCTCACAACAGCAACAGCAGCAGGAGGCAGAGGCACCAGCGTTGCCTTTACAGCAGCAGCAGCAGCAGCAGCAGCAGCAACAACAGCAGCAGCAACACATGATCGCCCTCCAGCTCATGGATGCTGCACGCACCCCTTCTCCTATGGGATACGTTACAGGTGTGACATGGCATTTTGAGGAAAGGGCGAAGATGTATTTTGCAAACACTTAGTGGCTTGTCAGCGAACGATATTGAATTCAGCTCAACTTTGAAAGGAGTAGTAATGATCTAGCTGTTTTTCAGCGATCGACATCCGCTCGACTTTTAAAGGAGTACTTTTGATTTACCTGTTTTCCAGCAGTAGGATGCAGGCGCTTTATAGCGGGCCTCGTAAGATAGCTGCATGCAAAGGCACCTTTGCCAACTTTTGCATCCAGAAATTCTCAGATGAACATAAGAGCAGGAAATCATTAATTCCTTCCTTTGCCTGCTCCAGATCCATCAGCTCTGGGGCCTCAAATTTTTTACCCCGCTCGCACACCCTCCCCGTCCATGATGCATGCGGTGTACGGACTGCCTTACACGTACACGCCATCAAGGTGAGCTTGCACATTCTGTATTCAGTTTTTGAGAAGGAACGGTATTTTGAGTGTAATATTTATTGTACTCTGTGCATGGTTCTAGTATGTATGGCAAAGAGCATGATCAAAAGGCTTGCCACGTCCACTGCGTGCTCTGTGTTCATATCTCTCCACTTGTAATATTGTTTCTAAGCAATTCCTGTTCCTTCCAGGCAGGTGTTTAGCCAACTGCAGTGTCGATTTGTATCTTCAGTTAAAGGAAAGTAGAGGGGAATTTCCGGTATTACGTTTTTGCCATTTGTGGGTTTGAGTTGTTCCTTCTCCTTTTGTCCCACCGATCTGTGTAGCGCTGGCATGCATGGGCATCCCCAATGGACTGGACCTGCATCGTACCCCCATTCCAATCCTTCCTATGCAGCCTGGCCTGCGCCTCCTCCACCCAACCAACAACAGCACGCAGGAGATATGACGGGTGTGTACTGCTTGGTTTAGGTTCAGGATGTGTATAGAAACGCTGAGCGTAAGCAGTGCCATCAATACAGATACCCGTCACTCTATCCTTCAATGATAGGCTGCATCTTCCACGTCCATTTAACTTGGTGGGACTCTTCTACTGTTAGGGCTGTTTCAACACTAGCTCTAACCAAGCATGGCTTTGAACTTTTCCAAGTCTCGCTTTTCGCATTTGTTTGGTTAAACAAACAAATTCTCCGCTTTCCTTCTCACTAAAGTTAACGAGATCGCCAACCTCTCTTTGTGTTGCGACCTCCGATCTCTTCCTTTTCTTCACTCTTTGTTCTCTAAAGGTCCTTTCCAGCAGCAGCTTGCCCGCACGGCCTCGTCTGCCGGTAAGGTTGGAGAAGGAGTATTTACTTTTCTTAGGCCAAAGTTGAGCTAAAAAGGGGTGCGGTAAGAAATGGCAACCCAGCGAGACAAAGAATGACCATTAGGATGAGCAACTGAGCAAGGCTGCAATCAATCAGGAAACAAAAGTGAGTTAATCAATGCATTGTGGCCTGTCCTATCTGGTTTTATAGTCATTGTTACTCTAAGGGCTCAATAACCTCCGACACTTAACATCCTGACTGCCTGTTTATCCTTCGCAATGACGCCAATTTGCAGTATCAACTGCTCTCAGGTGCCGCTGCTGTGTTCAAAGACGCCAATTTGCAGTATCAACTGCTCTCAGGTGCTGCTGCTGTGTTCAAAGACGCCAATTTGCAGTATCAAATGCTCTCAGGTGCCGCTGCTGTGTTCAAAGACACCAATTTGCAGTAACAACTGCTCTCAGGTGCCGCTGTTGTGTTCAAAGACACTAATTTGCAGTAGCAACTGCTCTCAGGTTCCGCTGCTGTGTTAAAAGACACCAATTTGCAGTAGCAACTGCTCTCAGGTGCCGCTGCTGTGTTAAAAGACGCCAATTTGCAGTATCAACTGCTCTCAGGTGCCGCTGCTGTGTTCAAAGACGCCAATTTGCAGTATCAACTGCTCTCAGGTGCCGCTGCTGTGTTCAAAGACGCCAATTTGCAGTATCAACTGCTCTCAGGTGCTGCTGCTGTGTTAAAAGACGCCAATTTGCAGTGTCAACTGCTCTCAGGTGCCTCTGCTGTGTCCGATCACACCAACCTGATGTGTCCACTGCTGTGTCTGCTGCTCTCAGATGCCACTGCCAGTACCTCAGGCAGAGGCACTGCAGGCGTAACCACGCAGGAGCAGGAGCAGCAAGCTACGGCTGCGCCATTACCAGCACAAACCACTGCTTTCTCCTTGTCAGATCAGCCGCCAGCTCCTCAGCAAGCACAGCTGTCAGTGCCATTGCCACAGCCATTAGCACCATTACCAGCAGCTCCTACTGACGGAGGAAATGCCCCTGAGCCACAGCTACTCCCACATGCCCCCCCCTTGCATGTCCCGTCCCTCACACAAACCCGAAGCCCCACGGCAAGCTTTCCTGCTGCTGATACCACCCTACCTGATGGCACAAGCATGGCCCCCTACCCGACTCCAACAGTGCCACCCTACGCACCGCCAGGGGCTCCAGCCCCACCTAGTGGTATGCCACCCGGAGCCGTACCACCCTTCATGTACCCTGCTTACCCCTGGGGGCTGCCTCCCCCAGGTGCGTCGGAGTGACCTGAAATTGAAAGCAGCAGCAGCAGCAGCAGAAAACGAATTGCGCTAATGGCTGCCATCATAAATGCAGGGAAAAAGGAATAGGAAGTAATTTGCAGGCAGAGGGATGACTACAAAGCCCCTGCGTGCCAACATGCAGTTGTGTAGTCAGAAAAGTTGGCATGCTTTTGTTAAGCATTTTTCACCTGAATTTTCTTACTTTTACAAGCGGCACATGGCCAAATGCAATGATGCTGCAGCTATTTGACTCTGTGACCCTTATTATCATTTACGTCCCTCCATGTCTTGACATGCAAACCCATGAAGGTGGCGGTGCGCCTCCAAATGTGCCTCCAAACGTGATGGTGCCTGGGCCGTGGATGCTTCAGCATATGCAGCAGCCCCCGCCAGGCTTCCCTCCCATGGGTATACCTCCTCAAGGGCATGCGTCAGGTATGAAAAGAGGAAGAAAACTACGCCGGCAATGAAAAGCCATTCTCCACATTGATTAAGGAAAAGGAGGCGCTTAGATATTGAGTACTGTTAAACTCCTCCACCACAGTAATACATAAAAACTAATGGGTAATGGGTAATGAAAGATGAGAACCGATTGGGCTATCTTGGTCTGCCTTCTGTTCAAATTCAGAGGCAAGAGGCACCACCAGAAATTGAAATGAGCAAGGGTACATTTACAGAGGCGGTTGATGGTGGACAAGGGGTATTAGCACACGGGTTTGGAGCAGCAAAACGAAGTGCAAGCCGTCACACATATGTAGGGTTGTCCAAAAACATACATATACTGTGCATATACGGCATTCTTGGCAGGGAAATCACCAAACTTACAGTCATATATGGTGTATACTTACGGTCCAGGCTAACCCTACACATATGATTGACACACAGGTACTTGGGGCTACTACCAATACCCAAGTTGGCCTCAAGCGCCAACTGGTTCTGGAGCAGCAACAGTAACAGCACCAGGTAGGAGTGAAGCGTTATGGGTAAATTGCTATTCTTCATCCACTTAGATTAATCATGCTGGCTGTGTCATCACTACCAGCGGAGTCTTTTTTTTTCTTTTTTCCCTTTTTATTCATCCACTTAGGGTTCCAGCCAAAATTATGTTGATACGACATACCTGTAAAGCTTTTGGGATTAAAAGAACCAGCAGTTTCAGCCGCCTGCAAGCCAGTTTTGAACCTGTCTGCAGCATTTATATAAGTAGAGGTTTTCCATCCACACTGCTTCCTTCACCTCAATGCTTGCAGGTCCGGCAGAAAGCAGAGGAGGGGCTCTGTCCTTTCCTCCTCCGCAGCAGCAGCACCCGTCAAGTTTAAGTGAAGAGGAGACTGTCAGTGAGGAAGGGGGGGCCTACCCTGCAGGTGAACAAATAAATTTACTTAGGAAACGTGGTAAAATTTTTCCGTGATTATAACAAGTACACATTTGCAGGACCAGCTTTGTGAGCCTCTTGCCAATAAGCCTTTTGTGAATAGCATATTGTGCCACGTGTGTACGCATGTATCTATCTTGAGGAGTGCTTTTAACTAACTGGAGGTTTCATTGTGCGAGCCATCATTGTGTGCCCGTGCAATGCAGCAGTCTTGTGGAAGGGCGGGGGAGGCTTTTGCGTTTCAAGCACATTCATAGGCTCTCACCTGTTTGGGCAACAAAGTACTGCTCTCATTGTTTAACGCTACTATGTGTAACCTACAACTGCTGTTCAAAAAGAAATTTGGATGTGTTCCAATGTTTTGTGCAGACTCCTGTTCACACATGCTTGCGTCATTTTCTCCACTGCCTCTCTCTCACTCAGGCGCTACAGCAGCAGAGAGCAACGGCGGCGAGGCTACAGATGCTGCAATGGCATTGGCGGCCATGATTACCATGGCCCCATCACAAGCTCAAGCTGCTCCACCAGCACTTGAGCGTGGTGAGATCTAGTCTGATGTGCTGTTGGATGAGGTTGCGTAAGGGATGCTAGCAAGGACGGCATTAGCTGCAAACAAAATCCACTGTGGCTTCAATTTAGCACAGCTAACACCGCAGCTGAATATTGTAAGGTCTGATTAAAAGAAAGTATGCTGGGCTGAGGGGTTCCAGTAATGGTTTGTCTTGCTATTCCATCAATACATGTGCGCAGCTGAAAGGATTATAGCATGTAACCTTGCTTTGATTAATTTACCTAATATGTGCGGCATTGTCGTCTGTGAACATGCACCTTAGTTTCGAGAATTAGGTGAAACTCTGTGCAAGCTCAAAAAGAAATATGTTACTTTCATTGTTTGTGCTAATATCTGTATCACATCTTGTTACTGCTTGTGTTAAAAGCTTACGTTCCTGCTTGCGCTTTTTATTTCCTTGTAAATAATGCACCGCCATCTCACCATGCAAACGTAGAACTAGTTGCACAGGTTTTCACAAATCAGGTGAATCTTTGTGCAAAAAGAGGTATGTCACTCTACTGTTTGTGCTGACATCTGTACCACATCCTGCACATCTGGCTGCATCCACAGGCGTGGGTAGGAAGCGCAGGCGGAAACCTGCAGGCAGGCGCATTCCGGCAGCAGGAGAAGCGGCGCAGGCAGGGGCAGTAGGCTCTCCTCAGTCCAGGTGGGAACTTGCTCAGGGTTTGGTTGGTACATGCTATGTTGTGAGACAATGACAGAAGTCGCCGGCCTTGTCTGTGATACCATGTCATGCTGTGAGAAGTCGCCGGCCCTGTCTGTGATACCATGCTGCACTATTATGTCATGTTGTGAGATAATGACCACAGCTGAGATTTCAGCTGGACCTCCTTGATCTTGCGTCGATGCAAAGACCAGTTCTTTCCTTGTGCACAGCAGTCTGTAAAAATGTTCTGACCTCCTTCGATCTTGCGTCGATGCAAAGACCAGTTCTTTCCTTGTACACAGCAGTCTGTAAAAATGTTCTGACCTCCTTGATCTTGCGTTGATGCAAAGACCAGTTCTTTCCTTGTACACAGCAATCTGTAAAAATGTTCTGAAAGGGTCATGAAGCTGGCCTCCAAGCTCCACGCGCACTCTGTCGACCATGTTACCAAACTTGTCCATAACATACGTGCCCTTTCCATAACCAGCTCTCATTCAAAAATCGAGTATCAGGCCCAGCCTGCACCCCTCTCAATCACAAAAAGGGACTGTTGTTCTATTCCGGCTCGTATCCGCCAAACTGCTGGAGGGGGATTTTACACTTGTGCCGACACCAAGCATAAAAAGAAAATTTAGCACAGCGCAAGCTGTGCCAAGAGAGTACTAACTGACGTTCGGTTGCACTCGCCTCCAAGAACTAGAGTACTTCTGCATGCTGCAGAGTACTCAGCAGATTTCTTTTACTGCTTTGTGTTGGAGGTTTATGCGGTACATGGCTTCTAAGTGGGCTTTTTCCCCCTTACTAAGGAAGAAGTTTGGGTGTTGCGGCAAGGTGTTAAAGTGATGTGTTTCCTAAAACTGAAGCTTACTGCAAAGTTCTAAACGGGATTTACGCAGCAACAGGCATAATTGTTTCATTACAATCACGGAAAGGCACTGCTTAACCACACCTCAATCCTGTGTGCTCCTGCTGTGTTACTTCTGCACACGCACAGGCGGCAGCGGCAACGTATACCTCCTCCAGCCCCATCAACTGAACCAGGTGCGGTGCTGTAGATGATTGGGGTGCCTGTGCTTAATTGTAGTTTGCCTTCAGTCTTCTGCATTTCGTTCTTTCGTCTTATTTGCTGTTGACTATAACTTGTAGCAAAGCCTCACACGATGCATACCAATCATTATTACATGTTTGATGTCAAGGTCCTCCTTTGCAAGCTGCTTGCCCTTACTGGAACAATCAAGCACAGCTACTTTACCTACTCCAACCTTCCTTTTGTGTAAGAATTAAGAATACAGCAGAGAAAGGGTATCAGTACCAACAAGAACTCCAGCTGTAAAAATGCGATATAGGCAAAACTGCCTGGCAGGGTCTCCCCTTCTTTCAAATTTACTTCAACATTGTCTTTCAGATTTAAGAACAGTAAGGGGCAATGACCGTCGTGTTGTTCACCGCCCGTCATTTGCTGCCGTTGCTTAAGCACGTCAAAGCAGAAGCGACTTGCCTTACTCAAAACATTTTAAACACACACCACATTGGTCTTATAACTGAATTTCACACTATACACATTACGCTGCCAGTCCTTAGAACTCTGGTTCGAGAATACCAGCCCTAAATGGACATCTCAAAGGTGTTATCTTACTTTCGTTCGTGCACTTATTAATACACAAGGTGGAGCCGTAGCTGCCGGTGCCCCAGATGCTGAGGCAGAGGCGACTGACCCCATTGGTAACTGGGGCTGGGGGTCGGACGGAGCAGAGGAGGCAGAGGAGGAGGAGGGAGGTTCAGACTTGCTGCTGAGCTCAATGCGGCGGCGGGTGGCTCGTCAGAGGGTGGGTTCAGATTTGGACCGGATAGGGATCAAATTTTGACTGAAGCTGGGATTTTTAGACTCAATGCTCAGTTTGATGGTTTGATACGATCCCAAATACCTTCATTATAGTGTTTAAGCATTTGAATGGAAATGTATGCATAGCTTCATCTCAGTGTTTAGGCAATTGAATGGAAATGTATGCATAGCTTCATCTCATTGCTTAGGCGTTTGAATGAATCTGTATGCACGCAGTATTAACACACTTAGCACACCGGAAAGGTTAGTCTATGATTGTGTGGCTGTCCAGTACCGTGTATAGGTGGCTGTGTAGAATTTGAAACACGCATTCCTCCTCCACTCATGCGGTCTGCATGCTCTGTCAAGCCTACGCAAGTGATGAAAACATGGCATTATCTGATTATTCATTGGCGGAACACAATACAAAAAGCCTCGCTAATTTCTCAAACGTGGGAATCCACTCAATTGCATTGCTTGTACCCAAATTGTAATATTTCTTTGATAATGTTGACCTGACAAAGAGAGAGGTAAAAGGCAGCAGCACAGCAAACACGTGGGTTTGAGTGTCCTTATTTTTCAACAGTCTGCTTATTCAAGGAATTCAAAACTTCTTCGGCTGCATTCAGGAGGCAAGTGGCGGAAGCCAAGAAGCGCCACCTACCCAAACACAGGCTCCTGCTCCTGCTGCTGGTGAGCGTGCTTAAAATTAAAAAAACAGACTGCCTAGCTGTTTGTGCGTGCGCCAAGGCCTGTGTGCATGTTGTTGTCAAGTTCAAGTGCGTCAAAACTGGAAGCGCTTTTAAGTTTCGTCTCAACTCTTGTCAGAAGGTTTGTTAAAACTCAGGAGCTTTACAACTCGCACTTTCTGGTATAACTTAGGAGCTTTTAACTTCTGTCACAACTCCTGTCAGGAGAGTCGCTTCAAAACAGCTTTCAACCCTCCTGATCCCTGTTCCTTTTTTGTGTGTTGAAGCATAACTACCCAGTACCAAATTAGCTCCCTTTACTTGATTAATGTTGGGAATGGGGAGTTACCTACCGCCTTTTCCCTTGTCAATAATAGTTGGGAATCATTTTGAACCCTTTGGTGAAGCCAAAGGCACTGACCTGTTTAGGTAACCCGGCCTGCCAGCACCCTTCAAAGTAAAACCTGAATTCAGCTTTATTGGCTGGCTATGGAACAGTCATTTAGAATGCCACATCTTTCTCTGTTCTATCTGTTGTGATATTATGATTATTTACAGAGAGAAATAACCGACACTGGGAAACTAAAAGGCACCTGATTAACTAACTGCCTGATACTACAACACTCTCCCAGAATGTTCCCTTCTGTATAATACTTGACTGCCACGTTTCCTTTTCGTGCCCCCTCCTACTTTTGTCTAACACCAACTGGTTCTACATGCATTCTACATGCACAAAATGAAACCTACATGCTTTACACATTGAAATCTGGTCCAGGAGGTGCAGCACCTGCTGCAGGCTTTAAGGGAGAGGGGCCGCGCTCAAAGAAAGCTTCTGGTAAAAAGTTGTGCGCAAGTTTGTTTAAACCTGCATTGTCTGGACTAGAAGGCCGCAGGGGTTAAAGCTACACGGCACGCAATTTGAGTGGAGTTGGCTGGTACAGTTTTTTTGTCACTAAGCTTTGGTGTCACTGAGTTTTGGTGTAAGCATTGGTACCTCTAGTAAATACCTCTATCAGCAGCTGTGCTTGTGCCACTTGTTGTTGGTGGGCAGGTTACCCTTTTCAAGAAATATGAGCTCAAACTGGTTTGCTGCCGGTGTAGCTGTGCAGTGCAAGGAAAGTGGATATGTATGTAGGACACACATCACAGTACCAAAAGAAATGTGATTTTTGGCGGCAATGCATTGCTTGGCCTGACAAAGTGTAAAGGCAGTGTTTTGTGGCAGACATCATCAAGGCAGAAATGTACTTTTTGATCAGCAACTTTCTTCACAGTTGTCGCATTTCTTCTAAATTGGGATGGCGTGAACTCTATTTTTTTTTTGCACAATCCTGTTAAGCACAAGTTTCCACTTGTGCCTGCGCAGGTGCTGTGGTGTCTCCTCGTCCTCCTGCTACTCCATCCTCACGCCCCCGAGCCCCACAGCAGCCACGTGCACGCAGGTACAAGCTTGTGTTCCTTACCACTTTTTCCTGACATACTTCTTGCTAGGGCACATATGACTTAATTTTCAAAAGGCAAATTTATCCAAAATATCTTGTTCCTTAACATCACGAGCACGGCGGTAAGCTGCTGCATCAAAAATGCAATAAACTGTGCTTGCACACATGTGTCTGTTTCTAGTCAAACAAACAAAGCTGTACACACCCCTCCTCACCCCCATCTAAAAAATTCTATTAGCGCTCACATGCCCAAAATTTTTGTCTCATCAGGAGACCGCCCAACAATTGGAAATGGGGGAGCCTTGCGTAATGGAGCTGCTGTCGATAATCGTCATTAGCTGTATATAGTGCTCCTGCTCATCAAAAACCATACATGGCCTTTGCCTCATCAGGGAGGCCACACCAGCTGGTGGAGGCGGGGGAGCGCTGCACGATGTAGGGCTCGCTGCTGCCTCATCCTTACCGCCCTTGTCACAACTGGCACAGACGGAGAAAGACTGGCTAGAGGTCTTGACCACCACAGATCGCTTCTTTCAGGCGCGTGTGTGTCAGCTTGTGCTTTTTACGTGACTCTTGATAATTCATGTGTGCCTGATCGAAAATATTCAGCCCACTGAGTTTTTGGTCCTGCATTAATTGCTTGTGAATTCAGAGCTTGATCCAAAGCTCAGATAGTTTTGGATACAACAAGCCCTTTAAATTTTTTGTCATGTGTTAATTGCGCTTAAAAGTGCATTCAGAGCTTAATTTATAGCTCAGACTGTTTTGTATTTACAACAAGAATACTGTTCTTGATTACAACAAGCATGCTGTTGCATTTACCACTAGCATGCTGTTTTGGATATACAGCAAGCATGCTGTTTTGGATATACAACAAGCTTGCTGTTTTGGGTTTTTGACAAGCATGCTGTTGATGCCCTCAAGCCTGTGAACCCCGAGTGATCCTTCCATTCCTTGCAAGTTTCTTAAACAGGTATGCCGCTACTGTGGGGGTGGGCTTGTTCCTGGCATACGGCCAAGCAACGGAGGCCGAGATGCACTGGCTACGGTCCTGGTAAGCAGCTTGCTGCGCTTGACCTTGTTTTTGTGGAGTTGCCTCCCCTCGTGTCTGTCTGTATATTGTCTTTATGTATGTGTATATTGTCTTATGTAAGTTTTTTGTCTTAATGTATGGATCTCATAAGGGTGCGGTAATATTGTCGATAAAGTCGCTGTGGGGGTAGGCACCATTGTCGTGCACGGTTTTGATGGATTGGGTTAAAACCTTGCATCAACGTTGCAATGCTGAGGATGAGGGAACCGTTGGAAGCTAGTCATGGCTCTACTTAATGTCTAGGGTTAGCCAAAACCATACATTTATAGGTATATACGGTGTACATACGGTGTTTTTGGCAGGGAAATCACCATACATACGGTCATATACGGTGTGTATATACGGTTCTGGCCAACCCTGTTAATGTCCTGCTGCCGCAGGATCTGGACGCACCGCATCTTGAAGGCGTCTGTGCACATTGCAAGGTGGAGCGCATTGAGCAAAACCACCGCCTGCTTCAGGTGCGAGGGACTTGCAAAAGGCGGTGTTGAGGACTGTGTGCATGTGCGTGCTTGTGTTTCAATTTAAAAAGGCGTGTTTAAATTTAAAGAAATGAGACGGATATAAACCAGCTTCATCCTTTTGCTGAACAAATAAGGGGTGTTGTTTCAGCTAAGTTACCAGCTTCCTTATTGTGCTTAACAAAAAATTCATGTCAAAAGCAGTTTGATGCAAGTACAGAAAAAATAAATGAATTGCAAAACAGAATGTAAATGAGAGGAAAAATGAGAGAAAAGTTCTGAGCTTGCACTGAAATCCTGATTATCTCCCTCCTCTCTGACTTGGCCTTTTTTGTCTGCTGGTAAAGGAGTTTTACGGTACTCAATACTAAAGTGGCTTTCTTTTCCTTGATCAATATTGGGGGTGGTTTTCACTGCCCGCGTAGTGTTTCTTTCTGTCCTTTTCAGATCCGGCGCTCCACCTATCACGATGTGGTGAAGATGAGTGACCTCATGGACTTGCAAGTCAACCTAGCAGGCGTCCAGGGCTACTCCATCAATAACGCAAGGGTAAGGGGGTAAGGGCGAGGCTCCTGTTGTAGGGCAGGCATCCAAGGCTACTCCATCAACAATGCGAGGGTAAGGGGGTAAGGGCGAGGCTCCTGTTGTAGTGCGGGCATCCAAGG
>Ga0307974_1000242_pt1 | contig 31637 bp, 37 predicted proteins | sample OrgLakmetagen784_FD_201812 | JGI IMG/M metagenome (GOLD analysis project Ga0307974, IMG submission 201812) | Saline water microbial communities from Organic Lake, Antarctica - #784 | ecosystem: Environmental > Aquatic > Non-marine Saline and Alkaline > Saline | place: Antarctica: Organic Lake... | reverse complement strand
CAATAGTGTCATACGCTTGTTTAAAATCAATAAAGGCCGTGTGAAGGTGGGAACAACCCTTTGGTTTAATCTGTTTGGCAGCGTGGACTAAGTGCCTTAAAATAAACATAGGCTGAATCGTGCTACGATCTGGATAGAAGCCAAATTGCGTGTCAGGAACTTTTCGGTTCTCAACACACCACTTGGTCACCATTTCTCTCAAAATGTTGGCGTACAGTCTATACAAAGTCCCACTTACAGCCAACATGCGGTAGTTGTTGGTATCAAGCTTAGAGCCTGTTTTGTAAAGGGGGGAGATCTTGGCTTTTTTCCAACAAGCAGGAATACGTTTCTCACTCAAAGCAACGTGGAAGAGGTTGGCCAGGTAAGGAACAATCACATTTTTATTTTTTTTCATTACCCGTGTTCTAAAAAGGAGCTGAGAATTTTTTAAAACCAGGTGAAAAAGAGGCATTCATCTTACCCAAAAATTTAGAGACCAGGCACGTCATAACAGCGAGACTCAAACAGTAAAAAGCATCTGCAGTTCTGTTCATACCTTGTGAATTATGACCGCGACCCAAAGGGACAGCTGAAGCCCGTGCATCTATGTGCCTTGAATTCTTGTTCAGTGTATAAGGAGGTTTAGGAGGTGGTTTAGCATTGATATGTGAAAGAAGGTAGGTATTCCAAGCATCTGCAGGCACAGGGGATGGACAGGTTGTCTTTCTTTGTTTCAGCATGTCGTAAATCGTAAATAGCCGGATCCCTATTGCCCAACTTGTCCAAAAGAATAGCACTGTTGTTTTGAGAAATTGCGTGCAGCCCTCCGCGTATGTTTTCTTTTATGCCATGTAAAGATCCAAACCTAATTCTCAGAGGGGAGGGACATACAGAGAGAGAGAGAGCACCACTTGCAAGTTTCATCTGCTTGTATCCATTGCAAGGAATTCTGAGTGTAGATTGAGTTTTTTGTATGATTGCTGTGCGTACCTAGTGTCTGTTGCGATACTTCTAGCAAGGTGGAGGGAATTATATTGTCTGGGCAAACAAGGCAATAGCAGCAACATGAACATGTTATTCTAAGTATGGATCATATGGATCTACAGAGGCGTGGGGAGCGCGCTCTTCCTGCACAAGTGTGATTTATATATTAAAATAGCGCTACCTTAAAACACAAATTAGTCTTCCCCCTCGTCATGGGCGGGGTGCCAACTCAGGCGGACAGCGAATCGAGTTCAGGGCAGTAGCAGGGCACAGCAGCAGCTTCACAGCAGCATCTACACGAGGATCAGCACTCCAGCATTTTGACAGCCTCACTTTTCACAGCATCGACGGGGGAGGGACGGAAACCCTATAAACAGCAAGCATACAGCACCAGCATACAACGGGACCCAAGGACGTTTGAGTTTGCAGCGGGAATGGGGATGGATGGAAACAATGGAAACAGCACTCGCAAGCACACATTCTCCTTGTCAGCACCGTTTCAACTCGCGCTCTTGTTCTTATTATTTACCTGCAGGTGCCCCATCTACCAGGCCTCGGTCAAAACAGTATGTGCGGGGATGGAGGCAACGCAACGCAACTTTAAGTCCAGCAGTATGTAGCCCAGCTGCTTCTCGGTTTCAGTAGATTTTACCAGACCATTGCCATCTTTACGATCAGACCAGTCGCATCCAGTTTCAAGCTTCGTCCAACTTGAGGAGTCCTAACGTTTTTAAACTTGTGAAAGTGTGTCTGTTCTGTCCTCGAGGTACTTTCTTGACAGCGTTTGTGTGAATTGTGTGTGTGGGTAGTAGGGTGTGGCTGCTTGGAAGTTATTCACCTGTTTCTTTGCTTTGTCAGTGTATTTCCTTCGTCAACGGCCTAACTTGCCTTCTTATGCGCGTGTTTTTAAGGTTAGCATTTTCCAGTTCCTTTTCAGCCCCTTTTTTACTTCGTTTGTTTTGCGGTTTACCTTGTTCTCTAAGGTTGAGCAGCCATCCCAGGTTTAATGCCTTTGTATTCCAAACAAAACAAAACGAAACTGCATTAGTGCCAGATCTCCTGGTACGTGTTTGCTGGAATTTTTTCGGGTTGGTTGTTTGGTCGGAGTAATCCACCTAAAAATTAGTAAGATGTATCTCATGACAGAGCCTGACATTGCAGCACGAGTTCAGGCAGGATCGCCGACCAAGCCTGGGTCAGTTGCTCTGCACCCCCGCAAAAAAAAATGCCCTCCCAGTCACACACTTCAAGAATCGGGGATGCAAGCACACTGGCCCTCCGTACATCTGCAGTCAAGGCTACAAGCACAACAAGAGGGGAGATGAACCTACGATGATGACGCGAGGAAATTTATTCACACTGAGATGCTAGTGCTGAACGATTGATACGCTGCTTGATAATACTGATGAAGGATGAAGGGCTGGCTCACAGAACAAAGGACATGGTGTGTGCATTCATGAGAGAGGTCTCAATCATGTTGCAACGCTTGCCTGAGCACAATATAACCTATCAGTACTTCTTGGCTGCAACGTCCTTCCTCTTGGTTTCCTGAAAAGACTCCTGGGTGTCAAAAAAGGTACTGATGCTCACGCACTGCGTGCTCCGCGAAACAGGCCAGATGTCCATTTTTCTATTGGTTCAGATGCATCATACGATTTGGGAACAGTTTACTCTCTTCAAACAATCCTCTTCTTGAGAAAGTTGTGCGGGCTGACCTTCTTCTCGCAAACAGAAGTGATACATGGACTTATCAGGTTCTCAGGCTTTTTTCCAAGCTTCTGCTCAGATGCCTCTGAGGCATATGTAGCGATGTAACCTCAGACTTTTTTCCACACTGGGCAAAAGCCAAAACGTGCTCCTTTATGCATGAAAGGTGCAACTACTTACACGTCACTTCATCAAACTGGCCCCAACCTAGCTTCAAACTGATGCTGACTTTATAAGCTACCCGAGCATGTGCTCAGATTTAGACAAATCGCCCTGCGTACAGAATGACAGGACTAAAAGCACACGTCGTGCACCTGTACCCTAGATGGGTGCTTCCCAGGGGTAATGGCATATTGATTTGCATATCTCGCCAACCACTTAGTCTGTTTACCCCATTTCTCTTGCAATGATCTTTATTTAATAATATTGACTTCAAAACACAAAAAATCACCGGGCTTAGCTGCACTGGAATCTCGACATAGCAGAGCTGAGTTTGAAACGGGCAAGTTAGGGCCACCTGCCCTAGGAGCATGCAAAAAGTATACTCATTTTGGGCCTCAGATAACCCCCTCTGGCAAACTTACTAACAAACGCTGAGCACGCGCTTGCACGAGGCCCCTTGCAGTTCCTTCAAACTGTCACTCAAACTCCGAGTCAAAGCCCAACAACCTGCACTTGGCCTTACTTTTTTCTATTGTGGTGTGAATGTGGGATAGGTCCGGAAAGCTCTTTTCCAAGGAGCTCAGATTTCCTTGCACATCTAACTAGATTGAGTTATGGCATTGGGAGGAAAGGGAAGACAAGAAATAGCGAGAAGGGAGAATGGTTACGACAATAATGTGGATCTGCCTCCTACTTGATGCCCATTATAGCTATGATATGTATCATACAAACAGATCCTTTGACCTGTTCATGCCCTTTAATTCAAAGTTTGAGTATAGGTGGCTGCGGCAAAAAGCATGCAATTCCCAGGTGTTAGTCCGAATGATTCTGCACTGCCATTGTGCGAGCGATTTAGAAGTTTTGTTTTGAAACCACTAAGTGTACTGAACCATTAAAATTTAATTGCATGAATAAAACCTCGCATCACGAAATGTTTTTACAAGTCGCATTAACAAGTCACATCGATATCAAAAGTCTAAATGGATTAGCTCACTACCACGCCCAATTTCTGCTGAATCTCTCTGTCCATGTCCAGTTCTTACATCGTGAGAGTGCCAAAAGGAAGACAAAATGCTGGGGTGCTGTTTCTAGACATCACGGACTGTTTCTATTTATTTTAAACATCATCCTAAAAGAAAAACCAAAATCCAACATGCAACCAAACCATTTTTTTACTTGAATATCCCCGTTTTCACACAAATTGCAAACACGTGCACTCCTGTCCGGACTCCTGCCGTATAAACCAGTTTCACACTTAAACCCATGTCTTCAAATCCTGAACCGAGCTACGATCCTCATTACACTTTTGCTCAGAACCATCTTCAAATACTCCGGCAAGACAAATGGTGCACGTGCATCAGAAACCGGTCTCTCAGGCAAAGCAAACCAGTTGTGATAAGCCACAGACTTTTTTAAACAAGAGCAAGGCTTGACCATGTGCCTCTTTCCAAACTGCCTGATGCCTGAATCTCAAGTCTATGCGTAAATTAGAAATAATCAGCTTCCTGCTTCCTGTGATGTTAAAAGTCACTTCTGTATACAGTGCCATCCTGCAAATCACCAAAAGCATCCTTCATCTGTCTAGTCCAACAATTAGAAGCACCAGAATTCCCAAGGGAAATATCTGCTTTCATAACATCGCGTAAAGTATTGCTGTTGAAATCAACCATCCTGTTCCAGAATTTGAAGAGCTGACCTGAACCAGTAAAATTGCAAGGGTTCCTGCGCGCATTCTCGAAGCACACACCAGTTTGCAGAAGTAGATTTAATTCCCAAAATTCTCTTTAAAAACGCTCTGTGTGCGACCTGCAAAGGGTTGCTGAAACCATTGTCATGCTTCAGAAATTGCATCGACCAAATCTGACTGGCATACATGCCAGCTGACACCGCATACGTCTTGAAAAGCCACAACATCACATGAGGCCTGTCAGAAATCCTTTTTTTATTACCAAACTCTTTCACTCTGCGTATAGCTGCATTAAAGGGCCTCAAAGCATGGGACGCAGCATGGTGTAAGTTCATGTGCTTATCAAATAACATTTCCAGGTAGGTAAAAGAGCGATCTATGCCAGAAATCGAGGCTGCTTCCAGAAACAGACGACCCAGACACCAAAACGTTTTCGCCCACTTCCTTTCATTATTAGAACACGATTAAAATAAATAAAACTTTTCTGGGCATTTGATCAGTCGCCCCCCTCGTACAAACCACGTAAAAAGGTAAAGCACCATTCATTTTTGCAAAGTGGACAAAGACCTTGCGGAAGAAGGCACAGTGTAGGGCCCGGTACAAACACAATTCACTCACTGATGCTTACTAGCTCTTTCAACACACCTCCTCGGCTGAGCCATTTTGCAGGGTGACCGTCAATCATCAAGTACCGTGTTGAGTGCCTGTCTTTCCTTGAGCTCTGCCACTTAACAAGATGGCATGCATGCCAGCCCACGCTCAATAAGCCCCTCCATCACTTTTTCACGTGTGCTGCCCATATTATACTACTGCTGCTGCTCCTAAGAACAATGTCAGCCAGCCACCCCATTGCATCTGTTGCATCCTCAGGGCGGACCCTGGGTGCTGGAGGGCCATCCATCAAGTGTAGAGCCTCCATCACTCTCAGGCGACACAGCTCTCTACCAGCATACCTAGGCACACGGTACACAATGTACGACCATACAACTCTCTTTTTGCCATCTTCCATCTTGTTTTTGTGCTTGGGAAGGTAAAGCACGCCAGCCTTTTTAAACCCTTTTTATCATCTCTTTTTCAATGCTTCCCAATCTGAAATTGCACTGAGGATGTGTGACAATCATATCTGCAAGCCACTGCAAGGCCTTACTTGTCTCCAAAGGGCTCAGTGAAAACTTAGGCTTGCAAAATAATTCTTTCTTTCCGGGCAGCAGCTGTGGAAACAGCACTTAAAACGTATGCAAAAGATTCAAGGCAGGAGGACATCTTGCAAAAAGCCAACAATGCCAATTTAAAGCAAAAAAACCAGATTACTGGCATCTTGTCCAGGATATATGAAACAGTTTTATTGAGACTCGGCAAAGCTTGTCAAGGCCCCCTTCTTGTCGAAGGACTTATGGCAGGACACATGCACTACAATTAGAAAAGCACTTTCGGTTATTTGCGCCACTTGACTTTCTGTTGGTGCCTGTGATGATCAGAAACGGGGTATCATGTCGCAATCGGACTGGAAAAAGGTGTGAGAGAGTGATAAAAAGGCCATTCTCCGCATTCCCTGAGTAGGTCAAGGCATTTAGTCATACACACTTCTGTACATTGAAGGTAATTCAGTGACCATTTTAGGGTGCCAATGACAGCCTGATGCTTCCTTGAGTAAGACTGGGACATTGTGCTTCACAATGGAAAGTTTCCCCCCAAGTGGAAGGCTTCTCTTGAACAGCCTTCCCCACACATTCAAATGTCCAGGAATACTCCCATGCAATATTGGCAGCAGCGAGCTAAGCATGGCCCAGACAAGCTTTCGAATCACACTTTATGTAGGTGCACATTTAATTTAAACAATCACCTTTAGGCCAAGACGTTTGGCTATGTCAGCACGGCTGATGTTGCTGCTCTTGCCAGAGATGCCATAAAAAAGCCGTCCAGTTTTTCTTGTTCCTCTCAGCAGGATGCCTCCCTCCCTGAGCATGACGAAGGCTTGCTGTGCAGGGTTGACGCTCTCAAACTGGTACTGGCTTGCAAACCCTCCTGCCAGCTTCAAAAGTGCTTCCTCGTTCCTTATTACTAACGTGCACACAACCAAAGCATCTAACAAATTTGCAATTTTAAAATGTATAACTTATGTGCCGCATGATTTGTTAGGCTTACCAGATCATAGCAAGGTTGGAATCCATATGATTCGTGCGCCTGCAGTTCCAATAAATCAATCCAGTCAGCCTCTGAACTCTTAACCCTGCACATCAGTATGCGTCAAAAAGGTGCCCCATTCAAAGGCAAACAGCAACAATGAGCAAGAACGCGCAGCAGCATGTTGCAGGGCGTGATCAAAGCAAAAGAAAAAGAGACGGGAACCTTGCCGGGATGGGCAAAGGCGCATGTCACCGTGAGCGGTTGCTTGAAGCTCACAGTTTAGTGCTGAATAAGTAAAGAGGGTTAATTGTTGCAGTATGTTGGAGAGAGCAGTGGGGTCATCTGTGAAGGTGAACGATGAAGGTGAAGGATGAGCTGATTGTGCAAAATGAGGCTTTACACCTAGAATCCAGCGCACTAATGTACAAACGTGCGTACATGCAACACTGTGTAGCATTACAAGTACAACGTAAATGGGTGAGGGGCTTGCTAGTGGCATAATGACCCAAATTAAAGTACACACAAGGCGCATTCTTACGTTCTATGTAGTCCGAATTCCGTAAGCAGAAGCGGTGTGTGTTTGGGTGTGTGTATGTGTATGTGTGTTTCTGTGTGTGTGTTTCTGTGTGTGTGTATGTGTGTGTGTCTGCGTGTGCGTTTGAGTGTGTGTGTATGTGCGTATGTGTGTGTGTGTGAGTGTGCGTGTGTGTGTATGTGTGTGTACGCGTGTTTGTGAGCATGTGTCTGCGCGTGTGCGTGAAAAATGTGCGTGAATGTGTGTGTGTGTGAGCGTGTGCGTGTGAGGTGTGCATGTGCACGCGTGGAGTGGGTGTGTGTGTATGTGTGTGTGTATGTGTGTGTGTGTGTGGTTGTATTTGTGTGTGTGTGTGTGTGTGTGTGTGTGTGTGTGCGCGCGCGCGCATGTGTGCGTGTAACGCGTGCGTATATTTGTGTATGTGAGCGTGTGCGTGTGAGGTGTGCATGTGCATGCGTGAAAGTGTGTGTATGTGTGGTTGTGTTTGTGTGTGCACATTCGACTTCGCACTTAATGTGTAATAAATATAATTGCAGATTAATATATATAATGCCGCAAAGGACGCTTCACTCTTATATGATCAGACCCCGTCCTTTGGAGGACCTTCCAATTGAAAGCTCCACAGATGAAATTCAGGAGACTGGATCTTCCTTGGACCAAGAGCTTCAGCCCAGTGGTCTCTGCCATCGTGAATCACTCGTGCGGTGCGACAGATACTGCATTATGGAGGCGTGTCTTTTCATCCTTGCATTGCTGTCTATAGAGCAACTCTTCCTCTTCTTTTCAGAACTCTGCATGCTAGATCATGTGGCTTGCAGCCTGCAAAGCGTGCGTGCAAGCAACTCAGCGTGCACCAATACGCAGGTTACCAGCAGGTGTGTGTGTCTGCGTGTTCTAGCAGTAGGAACACTTCGATACTTTAGAGTCACTTTCCTTGAACAATGTTGCATGTATGTGCCTGCCAATGCAGCATTCCAACACAAGAAGAAGCAGTTTTATGGTGCGCTCTCTTTCGCTCTGCGTTTCTCCTCGTAGTTGTCTGGACTGCAAGCGGGAGGCATGGCTGGCACGGATGGCAGCAACGCCCACGCCTACATCACCAGTGTTGCCATCAGGGCAGGCTCAGCAGCATTCGTGCAGGCCAATGGAGTCCTGAACTTGTACAGGGTGGATGTTCTGCAGCGGGATGCTGCCAGGACCTGCAGGTGTGCCACAAGCCACATGATTCACACACAACTGGTTTGTAAACCTCAATTGCTTGCTCTGGCATCTTGGAGCCTTGTCTGTCCTGCCTCTGATGCTTTTTTGAGGAGCAGGTGGGCTTACGTGTTGTCCTGTTGCCTCTGCATGCCTGCTGTCTGACTGTAGGTCCGCAAATAGTATGGGCGTGAGAAGTAATGCAGGAGATGGCGAACTAGATCCCTCGGCTTATTCTTCAGGTGTGTGAATGCTCTGGTGTAACGGTGCTCAAGTTGGTGCAGCCTGCTACGTAGCGCAAAACGCACATTGTTTTTGAATCACCGCACACTGAATGCTCTAAGCAGCCCCGACCAGGAAACTGAGGTGTAAACAACCGCATTATCTTGTTCCACAATGATCAGCAAGTTCAATACACATTTTGTGTGCAGGGTCAGGACAGCCCAATTCGGACGAAGAAGAGAGCAACAAGAGTAGCGCCCACCCCAACCTGGCAGGCCACTCCCCAGGGGCATGGCTGAACTATGGATCCAAAGTGCGCACCCACAGGTAGGGCCTGCCTAAGGAGTGGCATAGATCCCAAACTGATATGCAAGAAAATTGAAGTGGACTATATCATGGACCGTCCTTGTTACCAACCAAGACCACATCAGCAACATGCATACCTACTCAATCCTGCCCAACTCGCGTCAGGCACACGCCCTTTCCTCTCTTCTTCTTCAATTATTATATCGAATTCCATTTGTCTTCCCACTGGGGAGCAAAGCCTTGCATTCCCTGCTGCTACCTGCAAGGGAAACCTAATAACTAGGGTTGGCATATGTATACGGTGTATATACGATTTTTTGGGCAGGGAAATCACCAAACATACGGTCAAATACGGTGTATATATACAATTCTGGCCAACCCTACTAATAATAAAATGATGCAACAATGCCTACCCACATCAGTTGCAAGACACACACATCTTACGACAAGTACACACACACACATTGCTACACATTCTTGTATACGCACGCACATCCGTAGGAGGGCATGCCATGGCAGAGCACAATTAGCAGCCCACGCTCGCAGAGACAACCTTCCAGGAGGTGGCGTGCGCTTAAATCTGAACACGCCCCGTTTGGATGATGTTGCGTGGGACCCACACACCCCCTTTCACACTGCTGTTGTGGGTAGCGGCAGTCAGAACGTGCAGGTCATTAACGTGGAGGAGGTAGGTTCAGAAAGCATTTGTGATTTCGTGTGTACACACTTGTCTCTGCTTCTTCAGGCGAGTATGATGTCAAAAGGTACTGGAAGGATCGCTTGGGACATTTCATGGGCACTTTGTCCTCTGCCTTAGGAACGTGCAGGTGTGGTTGAAAAAGCAATCCGCACACCAAAATATGGTTCAACCTTACAAGACTCTGCCTCAAACATGTAAAAGTGCTGCGTTGGTGAAGTCGGACCATATGCCTCGCACACCTAAAGACAGCTGCTCTCCCTTCCTTGCACTCATCAAGTTTCACAAATCCCCTCAAATGGACCTTTCTTTCCGCTTCACTACAGGGCAGACGTAAACGCACACAGCTCGCCCCAAAGCAGGTGGTGTTCGGCTCTGGCTCGGGCCTCACGAGCGTGAAGTACTTTGACCAGGTGCGCTGCGTGAGGGTGGGGAGGGCAAGCAGCTGGAATCGACCAGCTTCATCTCATAAGTTGTGTTGCTTAAGTGTGTGCATGGAAATTTGCGCTGATAGTATGTATGTAGGTTGTGAACAAGGGGATCTGGCCAAGCTGGCTTGCACTTGCACGCACATGTCTGCTTGCCAAGCGCATCGTGCGCAATCGCGTATGCACGCGCAAACAGGTTGTTGCTACAAATATCTGTTGTAGCTCAGGAACTTTTGATTTTGGGGACCAAAGGTTCTGTGTTGTTGCACCAGCATAGGTTTCTGTGCAGTACCCATTTATGTGTTTTCAGATGCATCACCTGAATTGAACTTGTACTGCAGAACCTACTCCTCTTTAAGCTTTTTCTAGTAATTCAGGTACGCTGCACTCAATACAAGTACACCTTCAAAGGGTTTAAGGATAGCACCTTCAAAGGTTTTTAAGATGCCACGCTACGCACTGCTCGCTCTGCCAAGCTTCCCCACCTAGAACTGCCACCATTGTTATGCCATATACTGAGGACGCAAGCACCCTTCGCACTGCTTGCTCTGCCAAGCTTCCTTACTTAGAATTACCACCAATGTTATGCCATACACTGAGGACGCAAGCACACCCTTGTAGCGGCGCTGAGCAATGGCACCTACCCAAGCGTCTGCTTGCTACAACACTCCAAGCTTACATGTTTGTTCTGCTTTATGGGTGTGGCATTCATGCAGGGCCCGTACACCCTTGTTGCTGCGGGGCGCAATATTCCTATTAAGTTGTGGGACCAACGCCGCGGCTTGACTTCTGTGGCTGAAATCGTTACTCCAGGACGTGTGCCCCTGCAGGTGAGTGTGTGTGTGTGTTTGTGTGTGTATGTATGTGTATGTATGTAAGTGTGTGTGTGTAGTTGTCTACAGATGTCGAGATGCGTGTAAGGAATTCCATGTTGACGATTCTGGTATCCTGAACCATCATTTCCAATGGATTAGTGGCACCAAATCATTTGGAGGCGACTGATCCTGCTCATGGAGTGTTCCTGCTGTCACACAGTACACTAGATCCTCATTTGATTTTGAGTCGTAAGTTGGACACTACCACATCAGGACATGTATGACTGCTCTTCTGAGGTGACCTTCTAATCATTAATGTACATACATGACTGTCGTCATTATTATCTTTTAGCCACCCTGTGCAGTCCTCATGACTCTGTTCACGTCAGCAGGCAAACGGGCGTGAGAAACGTTTAATTTGAGCAGCGTGTAAGGTATTTCGAATCAAGAAGCGTAGCGTAACATGTATTTCTACTCGACCAGGGAGCACAAAGTTCACGCAGCAGCACAAAAGGCTGTGCCTGTTTCACCCTTTTGCTCCTACAGGCCCCGATTGAGCTGTCAGCGGACGGCACTGTGCTATACGGCGTGTCAAAGAATCAGGTGAGCGATTCATTGTGTAATTCCCTGTGTAATGGTGGAAGAAAGATGTTTGAGAGGCAGGGCACACTTTGGTGACTGACGGGTAACACACCAAGACCAAGTCGGCCAGCGGTACCGTTCAAGCGTCCCTTCTCAATTTGTGTTGAAGGTGTTCAGCACGTGCGCGGTTTCCTTTGTGATTGTAGTACCAATGGTGTTCTTTTTCTCAGCACCTGATGGAATTATGATGAACGTACGTGGAAGTAGGCGAGTGGACATGTGTGGCCATGGTCCTCTCTTCATCACATGCATTTGCTGTCACACAAGCGTATATACTGCAGCAATTGTGGTAATTTGGACTTCAACCCCATGCAATATGTGTAGGGTGGGCTAGGACTGTACATGGGATTTATATATACGGCTGTCCGTGTATATACGTGTATCTTTGGCCTGGATTGAAGAACTGCATTTTTGGCATAGAACTGATATCAAAAAGGCGCGCTCTGATATTACCCTAACCTTTCGACTGGATTGGCACCAATTTGCTCCGAAGGCTCAGGCGTTTACCTCTGCAGCAAAAACTCATAAAAAAAGGCTGAATCCCCATTATCTTTCTGATCTGCCTGCACTCACGGTTCCTTCTGTGAATTGTGAGGCTGCAAGGCTTTCGTGAGTCCTATGAGTGCGTAACCGAACGTACACACAATGTGCTGCACACCTTACACACGCATGTGCACACACACACCCCTATACACACACACACCACAGTTGCTAATGTGGGATGTGCGCAAGGATTCCCAAAGCTCTGGTGTGCTCCAGTTTGGCAGCAGCGGCCCCTACCACCACAGTTTGCTGGGCATCATCGACCTGAATGGCCCCCTAGCAGCAGCACAGAATGAGCATCTGTCTAGTCCTGGCAGTGATTTTTTTGTAAGTGCACGCTTGGAGACAGTTTGCAGTGACTTTTGCACAAGATGGGATCAGATGTCTACAATAGTGTGTCAGCACATGCAACACTGCCCTGTGCATACGGAGTCAGAGTGCTGGTTTCAAAAAAGCGCCCTCCAGCTGCAATAAGACTACCCCAGAATGCATTGTTTGCCGATTGCGTAAGGGTCGAAGCTGTTAGAAGCAGTCCCTTTTCTGCCTTGTTCTTGACCTCTAATGATCAGCACAATAAGTCATGACATGTCTCTTCTGGTCTTGCACACGCACAGCTAGCTAGACACAGCAGCAACCTGCAGCACGTGCATTCCATTGTTTCTTTTAAGGAAAATTGGAAAAGAAACATTGATGCATTCCTTTCGGTGAAGGTAGCACGTAGCACAAACAGCACTAGTCTGTAGCTTTCCTGTAGGTTTTTGCAGAACCAATTCGCAGCATACCCTTTCATGGAGCAGGCACATGACATTTTGTCTGTTGGGAAATGCAGACTGGGAGTATGCAGCCCAGCCTTCCTGCCCCAGCTATTGTGGATCAGGTGCTGGTGAACCCATGCAATCCTTCCCGCCTAGGCCTGGTGCTGCAGGTCTGTACATCTCTCTCTCTGTATGTGTGTGTGTTTATGTGTATGTGTGTGTTGTCTCTCTGTGGTGTGCTTGTTTGTATAACAGTAAAACTGCATAAGCTGGTAAACGTCACCACTTTTCAGCTATGCCTAGTGCAGCCAATTTGCGTGTGGATAAATGGATGCCAGCTTGCGTTTCCTCTCAATCTTTCTTGACTAGGCCCGGTGCTGCCAGTATGCGAGGTTGTGCAGATTGATCTTAGTGCTAAACAAATAAGCGTCGTCACGCTGCATGGCGCCCACCTGATCATTGAATTTTAGTTACGCCATTTTCATCCGGTTGTGTCGACCCTTTTGTAGAACTTACAGTCTGAAGCCAGGCTTTGGCCGTTTCCAGGTGTTTGTTTCTAAGAATGTGGCCTTTTGAGCTGTAAGCCTCGATTGAAGAAACTGCTGTACCAACGTTGCCAGCAAGGGTGCTTAAGATGTGGGGGTTAACAAAGGCATCACATATTTCCAGAGGGGGTCACCTGAGGCCCAATATGGGCATGCTTGTCAAATGTTCCTAGGGTAATTGCCCCGTGACTTGCGGCGTCCAGGCTTAACACTGTCATGTACGCCCAAAGCAGCTGAGCTTGAAAACTGCATATCACGTTGCATGTGCCTAATTGGCCGCACAGTGAACGCTACCAACCCATAGCACCCATGAGCTGTAACTGACCAGCCAGAGCACCAGATCAGGTGGAGTTCTCTCATTAACGATCACTGGAAAAATGGAGTCAATAAAGACGTGGTTGGTGAGATTACAGAGTTAAGTCATTTCTTGAAAATTAGCAAAAGGAGTGTCACAATGGAATAAAGGCCAAACCCACCACAAAGGAAATACTGGTGCCGTTGTTGGGGTGAAATGAGCTCTGGTCGGGGCGCGACGTGGCAGCTTGACATGTGTTCTTATATTTGTGCCAAACACCTAGGCTACGCACTCAGGCTAGCAGGGTCGTCCATTTCAGCCAAAACTTTGATGATAGTTGTATTATACTGATTATATTGATCAGCGGAAAAGAGACATGTTGGCACTATTGCTCAGGTCAGCTCCCTGACCTCTTCTATCTTTCTTTTGAAAAAACAGCAGCACACCTTTCTTCATTGTAAGAGAGATTCTTTATTCTGCCAAGTGAAAATTAAAACACGTGCGGGCTCTTCTTTTAAATTTGCACTCTCAATTTATTCATCTTCCCTCCCCTTCATGCTTGCAGAATTGCGGGTCAGCAGTGTTGGACCTGTGCACAAAAAAGCTGACTCACGCTTGCCTTCCTCCAGACATGTATGACTCCTCTTCCCTCACTAACAGGTAAGAGGACTTGGTAAAAGAAGCAGAAAGCTGTCATTTCCACGTAAACGATAAGGAAAACCAATTTCGTATTGCATATCTTCTCCTTAGCAAATTTCAAGGAAATTCAACGGTGAACTTAAGTGCATGGAGTCTTTCTTATGCTTGCTAATTCATTGATACCTCTCAGGCTAAAGCAGCTGGGTTATTGCAGCTTTGTGCGTCCTGCTATCAAAGATGCATCCACTCTCATTTTCCTTCCGTTGTTGCCGCTGCTGCTCTTGCCCTTTATACATTTGAAAGCAGCAGCAGCAGCAGCAGGAAAGCAAATGCCTAGAAACATGCATGCACGCATGCGTGCACACACAGAACACACGGATACATTACGCCATTCATTTGCACACATGAAGAAACACAAACACACACACACCACACTGCACTCGCTCAGGTACTCATGGCTGCACAGGCGTGGCACGTGGGATCCCAGTGGCACTTTTCTGTGGGTGCCACACTCCTGGCTCCCTCTAGATCCGTTGAAGGAGCTGTTTGACACCATCTACGCCCCCAGACCACCATCTCCACCACGATTGCTACCAGCAGCGCCTGGAAATATCTTTTCCTCTGTTGCTCCTACCGCGGCTGCGGCAGTGAACCCGCAGCTCTCCGATGCTGGCCACACGCAGCAGCTGCAGCCGCGAACGGTAGCACTGCAGTGGGAAGGGCTCAGAGCGCTTGGCAGTGGCGTGTGCAGAGGAGGGTTGAATAGCAGCACTCTGACGCAGCCCAATTTTGGTGCAAGCCTACAACCATGCGTGGCTGCCTTGGATGGTCGAGTAGGCGGCACCACCGTTACGAGTAGCCATTGCAGTAGCAGCAAGATTGCAGGTAGTAGCAGCAGGCAGGATAGGTTAGATTAGGTTAGGTCAGTGGCAGAGTTGGGTCTGACTTCGACACTGGGAGGGTGTGTAGCGTAGCGGCCAAAATGGTTAACCCAAATGGTTAAAATGTGGGATAAGTAAATTGTAATATACTTGTGCATGTTACAGGGTGCAGTGGTGGTAAGAGGGAGCACAGGGGTGACACAAGGGAGGAGCCTCTTTGCCTGCAACGGCCTCTGTCGGTGCATCAGTTGGGTGCTCATGAGCCGCCGGAGCTGACTGCAGCATTGCAGCTGCTACAGACCAGGTGGGTTTCCAGTGCGCGATCCTGTTTGTGCTCGTGGATGATGGGCATTATAGCCAAGCAGTGAATTCAAAATTGTGCCATGCTCCCTAAAACTTGGAGGTTCGAATTATACACTCCACGCACAGCGCGCCGCGTGTTCAGACTCTTTAGGGCACGGCGTCTAAATGTGAACCCACTCCACGCACAGTGCCACTTTTCATTATATTAACAACCGTACTATATACAAATCAGGAGTAAATTAGTTAACCCACACACTCCACGCACAGTACTGGTAGTAGTGAGCTCAGAGGATGCAACAGGTGCAGCAGCAGGCACGCACACACGTGGACCCACACACTCCACGCACAGTACAGGCATTTACCAAGTTGACGCAACGCCTGCTCAGCTTTTCAGAGCTGGCCAGGACTAGTCTCTTAAAACAAGAGCCTTTGACGGTTAAGCTTGTATGCCTACTTTCAATCGCCCAATTTCGATTGTACAAAAAATCAGTGTAACGTCTGGAAGTATCTGATCTGGCTATTCCGTGTTCCGTGCCTTTTGAACACTGAACCTGCCAGGCTTTAGGCTTACTACATTGGAGACCACCATAACATTGCAATCACACTGTTGCCGCACAGATCTAGCTTGGAAGGAGAGCAGTTGGCTACAGAGCTGGCCATCAAGCGTTTCGCGGCCTTTGGCATACGAGAGGCGGTGTATCGCCCACGCCTGACTGTTCCAGTCTCCGACTGGGTGACGTGCGTGAGCTGTGATTCAGATAGCGGGCTCCTTGTGGCAGGCACCCTGGAGGCTGAGCTGTTGCTCCTCGGGCAAGGAGGACATGGAACGTGCTGTTTTAGGTAGAAACTTAAAAGCTCGCGACAGAGGCGCTTCGCTTTCTGTCTGATATTGCATCTCAATTTTCGTGTGCTGTTCTTTCTATCATCAATATTATTAGCAACATTTCGCAAAATAAAAAAAGAAAGATTGACCTATCCCGACCTCAATTCATGCAGCCCGAGTATATCTCTGTAGCTTCACTGCTTGAGGTGACACAGCAGCAAAAAACGCCACCAACTGAGCTGTTACAAAGGGTCCTATCCACAGACCACTTCTTTTCAGAACTCAATCAGATTTTAGAGCAAGGAAAAGGCGAGGGCAGCGGCCAGCAGGAAAGACTGGAGTCCATCCTCAAGTGAGTTAATTGTGAGGGGGGAAAATGCTGTGCCATACCTGACAGCGCCACAGGACATACCTGACAACTGTGGCACGACAAATTATGGTACCAGCTTAGCATGGATTGCAAGTATGAGCAATAGAAGGCCCAAGCAAACACACCGGGATGCTTATGATTGTGCTCACGTTGTAAATCCCAGGGGAAATCACACGATTCGTCCATGCCACTGGTTTAGCATGACAATGGTATCCTGATGCGTGCATGCAGGGCACTGCTCTACATCTTGCGACCATTCTCAGGTAGCACCTGTGCAGGCATGGAGAATTGCACGTTAAGTTACCCTCTTGATTGATTTAGTGCAAAATTATTAAGCCGCTACAGGAAGCAGCTTCGCCTTTCTATCCATGCTTTGGGACGGTAATTTCGTTCCATCATGTCTTCCTTGTATGATACAGCGAGTACAATGTCCACCGCACTTTCACAGAGTATGATGTGGATGAGATCTACAAAAGCGGCGCCCCCTCAGCAGCAAGGAAGGACACAGAGATTCATGCTGTCGCAGCTCAACAATTTGCTGCCGAGATTTTGCACCTCCATGTGCTGCAGCGTTTTGTCAACCTGACTTTTAACAAAGGTGGGATTTTTACATCTCTGTGCTCCCTTGCCCCTGGCCAGTTCCTGTTCTTGCATTAGTGCTTGCCTGTGAACGGTAGGGCTGGCCAGCTCCATGCATATGCGGCGTATATGCAGTAGTGTTTTGGCATAGGAAAGGGAAAGAAAAGAAAAACTAGTATGTAGGTAGTAAAAACCACTCCTTTTAAAAGAAGAAAGGGATTGGTAGTGTAAACACCACCAACGTAGATTAGGAAAGATTGTTGTTTTGTGTCCTGCACCACCCAATGGATGCAAAGCCACACAACAATTTTCAGCCCACATTTTCCAGCCCATCTGGAGAATAGAAAAAGCTGTTCAATGGGGACTAGGTGGTTGGGAGCCTGCACACCACCAGAAGTATTGCTCAGATATTTTGGGGGGATGTGTTCGATGTCTCGTCTCATCTCCGAGGCTGTTGCATTGGGTTAGTTGTATGGCTTTTGTGGATGTTGCCCCACTACAAAGTTAAAGTAAAAAGCTGATAGGGAACAGGCGTGTTGCACGCTTGTCCTGATAGCGGCTCCTGATGAAAGTTGATATTAGTACTGTGCTTGGAAGCAAGTTCATACAACCATGTGCACAGATACTGTACTGGCCAACCCTATTATACTGCTCACAAGCATATTTCCAAGATAAGACAGTCACGAGCGACAAAGCTGCAAAACATCTAGCATGGGTAAATAACTTCAGGTTCAAAAACCTAGAAAGTTTCTCCCACTACAAAAGACCACAAAAATAAGAAATTGATTGCATTTCCCACTTTGTTGCCGCCGTGTGTAATCATTCCATACTTTCCAGAATGTGTTGGTCATCATTTATGCAGAAACTCTGCAGTTCTTTCTTAGTTTGTCATTTGAAATCTGATCACACCTATGAAGGGAATCTGCGGCTTGCTGCTCTGGTGCACGACTGCGCCGTTGAGATACTGGATGCTGTGTGTGACGAGTCTGGAGGCCCGGCAGCAGCTCGGGATGTGCCGCCTCACATCACGCAGATACTGTTGGGTGTCGCAGGTATGGCTGTCGAGATATCTACATCATCCAAAGTGTAGTGCTGTGGCGTTCAACTTAGGCGCTACTTAGATTAATGTGCACACAAAACAGGGAGGAGCCTGATGTATGTGGATTGCTTGCTTCTGATCTTCTCTCTCTTGCTTTGCTTGTGCTTACCCTTTCTCTCTTGCTTACCGCCACTGACCTGTGTGATTGGATCGACGGGCTCTGATGTATCTTTATCTTGGCAAAGGTTACAGAAGGGAGATTCACACGAAGTTCAGACAGTTGTAGACTTGACTAACACCCTGAAAAGTTCCTCACACAATACTTTTTACGTACTTGAGTAGTTTAGGACAAGGGTATCAGATTAATGTATAAAAGAAAGTCCTGGAAAAGCAGGTTGGAGCACTGTTGATTCAGTCATAGATCTCACACAAATTCACACACAGAGTCTTCCAACATCGGGCTTCATAAAACAGCTTCGTCTTAATTCTGTAAATGTTCAATCAATGACCTGCCGCACTCGAAGCTGCGGCAGTAAACAGTGCGCTGCAGCTAGGGCGTGTGACAGTTCTGCAATACACGTCCAAATACCGCTGCCCTGCTAACTTTGGGTGTTTTTGACGTGTAGTATTGTAGTATTACTTATACAAGGTTAACTACCCCTCTCTGGGTAGCCTTGATTGTGTGTGAGTGCACATATTTGTGTTTGGCATTGATTTGCTGACCATGGCCAATTAACCCATTTGTTGCAGGTGGGCTGGAACATGCCAAGGGCTTGATACATCACATACGAAAGTCTAGTGAAGAGGAACACCACACTAAAGCTCAGCAGCAGCAGCCACCGCCACCCCAGCAGCCGCAGCAGCAGCAGTCACAGCAGAAGCAAGCAATTGACCAAGTCGACCTTGCTACAGCAGCCGTTTGCGAGGAGTTTGTTGTTAGCCTGGATGAACAAGGGCGCTCGGCCCTGACTACCTTGGTTGCGTCCCAACCATCGCTTGTTCTCTGTCGGCTTTTGACTCGAGCAGTCAAATGTGGCGCAGTTGTGGAGGCCTAAGAGATTCTTGAGTTGTGTTAGGTAGCTGACTATGTGTCAACTTTAATGAGTGAGCATCTGCAGGCCATACGTTGCTTAAGCGTTTTGCAAGGATGGTCTGCAGCCGCAAATTTTATTTAATCTGATACCAACAGGAAAGTTGCTTATTGTCTGTGGCTAAGTGCTTTGCATACTCATGGCATATGCCCTAATTTGCTGATTTTTAAGTTGCGACTGAACTGTGTTTTGCAAGGCAGGGTAACAAAGCCTTGGAGGTCAGAATAAAGATGGCAGCTGGAGCAGGCCTCCCTGCCAAGAGATATCTAGCCCTGCCGGACTACCCAAGGACCCAAACAAATTCCAAAAAGCTTAAACATTGAAACATTGCAAAAACTAAATGAAAGACTCAGTGGATGAGCAGATGCTGAGGGGAAGAGTCAAGTAAATGGGTTCCGACTGATCATTTGACCCGACTGATCATCTGACCTCACCCTAAGAAAAGCAAAGAAAAGAAAAACTAAGCAGGCAGTGAAAACCACTCCCCACATGAAGTTAAGGAAAAGCTGTTGTTGAGGTATATATCAGAGGTCTTACACACCATTGGCAAGCCAAGGGACGCTACTGTATTTACCCACAGCAATAAGCCCGATTAAAAAAGCACAATATAACTGTGCCAATTGTTTTGGGGGCTTGGGCCATAGTATGTGGTTCCCCTGCCTAAAATGCATTTGCATATGGTGACACCGAGGGCCATTGGGCCGATTATAAAGCCCTCTTAAGTCTGGTACTATAATTTGTATAGAAGTGCATCGCTACAAAAATCGAGCATGTTGAGGGGGGGAAATATATGACTCTGTGCCAATTATTTTTGCATTCGCAATAGATCATACTACGTTAATAATAAAATTTATTAAATTAGTAAGCATGCTGTATTCTAGTTCCTGCATGTCGCAGCCCAGACTTGTAGCCTCCATTAACACGCACAACACAGTCGGCAGCAGGCCAAAATTACTGCATCGTGCAGATATCAATCCACTTTGCAGGGGAAGGCACAGAGGAACAAGCCCAATTTGTCCGGGTGAGTCATGTCAGGTAGATAATGCATCACTACTGCTTGTACGTGCACACTGTACGCTACATGTTACCTTTTGTATGCACGACTTTGCTTGTTTGCATTGCAGCACCAGCCAAAACTCAGCGGGCCCCCCTCCCTCACGCCTTCTATGAGCGTGGCAGCCGTTCCTCTCACGCAGCAACAACAACACAGCAGCCTGCGCTGTTGAGTGTCACACTACATCCGCAGGTAGATATTTATGTTCTCACGCTTCTCTCTGCTGTGCTGCAAACTTTGCGGTTCAGCATTCGCTGACGTGACACAAGCTCATGCAAGAGATACCATAGTCGATGTGTACATACATGTGCGCATGATGAGGAGAGCATATATGTTATTTTTGATTTAACACACAGTCAAGTAAGACAACTTGCATTGTTTCTTGTGCTGTACATGTACAACTCTAATTTAAACCATTGCCAAGTTGATGGATGGTAGCCTTTGTTGTGCCAGTGATGTGCACAATTCTTCTCTATAATGATGGAGACTTGTTTTATAATGGGCTGCCTCCAGGTCGTCGCTGCCCTGGAGTATGTTCACGGTGCTGATGCAGCGCCTCAGCTTTTCAAGTCCCTCATGTATCTCAGCCGCAACAGCAGCGAGGCGGGGGGAGATGCCGCTGTCCGTGCACTTTGTACAGCTGTGGAATTTGAATGTGCAGATTCAAGTCGGTGGGGTGATAAAGCCGGTGATCTCTCTAACGTCCTTCACACTGCCCGATGGGCTGCAGCTGCTGAAGGTGTGTGGCTGCTCTTTTTTTTGTGCTAGGCAAATTGCGTGGCTTGTAGTAGTTGCAGGTCCTTACAAACGCCACTGCCTTAGCAATGCCTGGCTTAATTGATCGTCTGGATTACAGGTGTACAGCAACACATGCTAAGGTAAATAATTGAAAACCTTGGACAGAAATTGGCGGTGGCCCTGGTCACATTTGTTTGCTACACCAACGTCAATTGCTTGCAGGCACTCCAACCTGCACCCCTGACCACGTTCTGGCGGCTATGCTTTTACTTCATCCCAGTGGTTCTGTTGCCTTTCTTGACAGTGCTTTGAAGGCACAGGTCGGTAAATTAAAAAACGTATCCACTAATTTGTGCATGCAAATTGCATGGATCCTGTTAGAAACTGCAAACAAAACGATCTGTCTTGCCCGGTCTTTTGCCCCTTTTCCGTGCATTCTCTATTATCTGCCTCAAACGTGAACGCCTTGTGTAATGCAATTTTCACCATGCACACTCTACCCTCTTTCCTCTGACAGGTTTACGCTGCGTGCGAGGCAGTGTCACCCTCTTTTGCTTTCACAATCAAGGCCAGCGCCCCCCTAAAACGCTCCCTGCTGAATGATACATTGTATCGTTGGGGCGCCAGGTAAAGTTTGCAATTAACCACCGGCGTTGCAGTGCAAAGTTGTACTGAAGGGCTGTCGATCACAGACGCATTTTGCAATAGTGATGTATGCCATTGGTTCCTTAAACACATGGAAAGCACGCACGTCCCTCGTTTGGATTGCTTACCTGCAATACGCAGTGCTTCTACACCAGCAGAAGGTGCAAACCTTAAGATAATTCATTTGCATGCCATATTGCGACAGGGTGGAACCCCCCTCTGCGTTCTGCTCAGACCACTCTCAACTCGAAGCTCTGCAAATGGCACTCGCCCCAAATGCAACCCCCCCTCTTACATGGCCGGCACTACTGAAACGCTTGCAAGCTGCTGCTGTTCACAAGGCTGTTCCTAGCCCGGCACTTGCAGATTCAGGTGTGTGCTGGATTCCCTGTTTGCTTTGCACTCCATACTCTCTGATGAGGATGATTCAATAAAGGAAGACGCAGCTTAGTGCCTGCTGCCGTTTGTTGTTTAATGTAAGCAAAAAACGCATCTGTGCAACACTCTTGAACACATTCTACCACTTTGCTCAAGCGCAGCCGCTTACTTGTTCTGCAGTGCGACTCAAGATTGCCCAACTCACCCAGATCAGGCCTCCTCGCTTTGATGAGTCAGCGCAGGTGGGTATAGAATCACTTTTAAGGCAGGTATATGCAGGTTTTTGTTCTAGTTTTGCAGGCAGGAATAAATCACATATCAGCATTTTGCATATTGGGTATAAATCATCAGCATGGATCAACTTTTTTGCAGACATGAATTGTTCATAAACACTACCAACATTTTGCAGACAGGAGTAAATCACCAGCACATCAGCATTTTGCTGACAGGGATTGTTTATAAACACTACGAGCATCTTGCAGACAGGAATAAATTACCAGCATGTATCAGCCATTTACATGTCCTCTGGGTCATGCTCTTGAAACTTTATCTAGAAAAAATAAGCCTGCATAGGTACACTCAAAACGACTCAAGAGTTTGTGCAACTTATGCACCTACACATCACGCACTGAATTGCACGTTCTTTGCATCCTGTCGCACTCAACTTTCCTACACGCTTGCCTTTACAGGTCCTTATTGTGACAGCGCTTTTAGGCATCCATCTCAAGTCTCCTACAACAGAAGCAAGCCTTTTGCGTCGTGTTGTGGCTCCATTGGATGTCCACTGGGTGGGTTTACAATTTCACTCTGTTACTGTAATGCTTCCAGATACCTGCATACAGCTGAATTGCCTTCACATTTGTTATTTTGATTCTGTTAATAGGTCTCCTGATCTGACGTTACTCAGTGTCAAAAAGATGCCAATGAAATGCTGCAAAAAAGAAATGATTTAAAGAGCAAAAATCTTTATTTTAGCTTTAGCCAGAACAATGATATATTTCTCCTTTTCACCAGAATGACAAAAGGCTGAAACTTTACAGCTGTGTTTCAAGAGTGCATTTTTTAATTTTACAAGTATAATTTTACAAATACATGCTGCTCACTTCTCTTATTTTCAGCAATCTTGTGCGCAACTTATACCACAAAGCTGCAACAGTTACGAAAACAGACACAGAGAATAGCAAGAATGATAATGCAGGATCTGATGGGAGGATTGGTAGTAAAGCAGCTGACTGTAGGAGGGCTAGACGTAAGCCAAAGCGCATGGTGTTATAGCGGAGAACTTATGCACTGCCGACAAGCTGACGCACCAGCTTGTCGGCAGTGCATAAGTCCTCCGCTATAAAAAAAGCGTATCCCTCGAGGGGGCTCCAAGTGACGCGCCAGCTTGTCGGCAGTGCGTAAGTCCTCCGCTATAACGCATGGCTGACCAATTGACAGACTAAAAAATAGTCTCTGTTGCTTCTCCCCTTGTCTTAATAGAGCTCTGACAAGAACAAGCACTGGTCAAGGATCTGTCAAACTTACACTGATCCGCGTTGACTTCTTGCTACTGTTTTCTCACATTTCTCACATAAAAGGTTGCTTTCCTGATCCTCACCTGCAGGTGCCACCATTTCTTTCGTCTGATAAAATTCCTGCCATCTTAGGTGCATACGCATGGTGAGGATTACAGCATAAGAGTAAATGATAGAAGTGAAGGTATGAATGTAAATAATTAAACACTGATAAGATTGGCGTGTATTTTGATTGGACTGGCGGCTCGTACACACACGAGCCAGGGCTTCACCAAAAGCACAGCTTTTTCTGTGCCTTCTACAGCTTGTTTCCCTGTATGGGGAATGCGTTGATGCATGTACTTGTGTTTGTGCGCACTCCCCGCTTGATATTCAAAATATTGCCGTAAAGGTCGGTCAAGGTTTAGTTTTGACCGTCCTACTTGCGCTAAAGCAGGATGTATATTTTAAGTAAGAACACAATCATCTTTCTAATTATTTGAACTATAAAGCAGCAGGTCAGCATTCATCTGCTCGTGTGGCAAGCAAGCAGCAGATTATGCTTTAAGAATTGCACACGCAACTCATCTTGCCGCGCTATGCGTATAAAAACACGGAAACTCGGCCTACCCCTTTCCTCATCTGCACCTGTCTTGCTAAAGCACAAAATAAAAAACGTTGTTATACCTTAAACTCCCACAGAATCAAAAAGGAATTGAAAGAAAATACAAGCATAAAACCATGCCTACAGCGTTCTGTGCTATTGTGCACCCAATTCTCACTGTTGTAGGCATCTCTCACAAGTGTCCCTGGACTCAGCAAAGGAGTCTTCTTCCTCCAGTGAGGACAGCATCATCTTTATATCTGGCGCTGCTCAACATCCAATTGACAATTGCCTGGTGAAGTAAGTCCAACGTTGCTTTTTTGGAAGGAGGGTTTGCAAAGACTCCTGCCTGTCCAGTTGAGACCTGCACCTTTATTTTGCGCGTTTTTTTTATCAAGGCCTAATAACCGATGCAAATAAAATGGAGATCTAAATGTTCATATCCACCCAGCCTTTGTTGTTTGGGCAGCTGCTAACAGAGTGCACTTTTACAGTCTCTTTTCAGTAACCTAATTTCTGTTGCCTTCAGCATATGGTCAAGAAGGGAGTACGTCAAGCGTGCTTTGAGCACCAAAGCTGCAGGCAAGGAAGCTTTGGGCAGCTGGGGAGTTGGTGGGTGATTTTTTTGTTATCAAAGTCATAAGGTCTTCTTGGACTTGTGTTTTGTCACTTCGTTTGTTGTACGTGCTGATTGAAATTTAGTTCAGTGTGCTTCCTGTTTTTTCCCCCAGTGCTGTTTAGGCCCAAAGCTAGTAGAGCTTACTTTCCTGACATGCATTCACAAAAATGAGGATTTCATGCAAGCTTGATTGCAGGTAGATCAAGCGTGAGTGCGTGGTCTTCTCCCCTCGGTCGTCTGATCCAGAGCATCACAGCTCTAGAAATCCTTCAATGGCCAGAGCTGCTGTGTGCCCTAGCATCTCGAGAAGTCAGCATTGAACCAGCAAGTGCCACGCTTTCGTCAGCACTCCAGAGCATGGCCACCAGCTCACCCCATCTCACCGCAGACGCCCCGAGTCCGGGGGCTGTCATCATGACCCTTTGTACGCTGGCTGGCTGGTTTGAGCGAACCTGCACCTCACCTCTGTGAGTGATTGATGCTAGTTTATGTTCAGTGGCTATGGTTATAGCAAGTCCAACACACTTCCTACTGGACTCGATGGTTCCTATAAGGAAGGAAGGAAGGAAAGAGAGAGGTGTTGATTTAGCTCCCTTTTCGCCTGCGTGCAGGTTCCCTCTGTCCCTGGCTCTGCGTCAGGCACTCCTAGCCTTTATTGGATGGGGAGGTATGCCTGAGGAGGCTGACGTGGGCGGCATCAAGGCGGGAGCCGCTTTGCTGCGTGCAGTGGTGGCCCTGGATGTGCAGATTGAACCTGCTGTACTGGATAAGGTGAGGTGGTGTCTCCTGTTCTCCAACCTATGCTGAAATAGGAGTGGCGGACCAATTACTTGCAGTAATTACATGTTTTGGAGAGTATTTTCATGCAATTTATAAAGCTTGCTCCCTCTATAAGAAAGGCAGCAGATCAGCTTTTGATGAGACAGCGCTCATCCTGATGAATGTTGCTGGTTATTTGGAGTACTGGTCTGAATTAGATGCTGACTTTTGATCAAGAGTGATGACTTCACCCCAGCAATTCCTTTCAACCTACACAGATGGTGCAGAAGCTGACATCTCAGCTCCAAGACGGGAGAGACGTGTGTACTCCAGAAGATCTGGCCAATTTAAGCTGGGCAATGAGGAGACTCTTGGACGGCAATTTGGGGTTCTCAGCGCTTGAACTCAATGCTGATGCGGATGCATGGTGCGTTCTGACACAATCTGTAAGAAGGGTGCACGATCTGTAGATGGGAGTTGTATGAGTCATGCCCATGATGTACAATGCTGGATTGTGGTCATCACAAGCATGAACCAGTGTGATGAACTTGTGTGCATAGTGTGTAAGATCCTGCGCACACGAGTTTCCCGCCCTGTTATCACTCAATAAGTAATGAAGGATTCATTTCAGAGGTAGGCCCGCAGCCGGTCTGTGCACCTAGGTGAACCAATTACAAAAATGGAAAGGGATACTATGGTTCTTCAAAATAGCATTTTTTCCAAATGAATGTGGGAGGTGAATGTCCTATCTATTAATTTTGAATGTCTCTGATGATTTTGAATGTGGGAGGTGATTGCCACTGTCTGTTGATTTTTGGGTCTTCAACTTGAGTTCTAACCCGAAACCCTAGCCGAACACGTTTGTTTTCCTATTTTGGTGCACGCGTTTGTGGTGTTGTACACATGACAGAGAGCATGACTACATTTGGCAAGCAACCTTGCAACACTCAAATACACGCCACATACAGGTGGCCAGTATTCCTCATGCAAGCAGCACGCCTTGCACGCCTCCCGGCCTCCCCCACATCCCTGATCCCCGTGGTAGAACTCTCCACTCATCCAGCATGCCAGGATTATCTGGCCACCACAGCCGTCCTCTCCGCTTCTGTTCCCATTATTCCACTACCTCTAGACATGGCAAACAGTAGCAGCACCAGCAGCACCAGCAGCACAGTCTCTTGCGTGTGGACAGAGCTGCTTGCCATTTACCTTCGTGTGGCCAACCAAGCTGCCGTGGCTTCCTTTCACATCAAAAGCAGCAGCACTGCCCGAGCCAACATCCAAAGCATGCTCAGCCTCGTGTCTCGAATTGTCTCTGCAGTGGAGCGCCTGTTTAAGTTTGGTGCCGCTGCGCCTGACAGGTGCGTCAAGTTCGATCAAAGGCAAGATTGCAGTGCAAATAGGGAAGGGAGGAAGATTGAATGGGGAGTAAAGAGAGGTCTGTTTATATGGCCCTTGCTTTGATTGGCCTGCCTGCACTTTTTAAAGTCAGACACAGCAATCTGATAGCATGGCCATTTAATGCTATGCAGGGTCGCTGATCAATGTGAGGGGTTGCCGTGTCGTTTTATCTTGATTGCAAACAAAAGAAGTAGCTTTAGACAATGAGTTGCAGGAAGAACACGCTTTTTTGAATACGACCCTAGAGTAAAAAACAATAGAGCTAGCCATCAACTTGTGTGTGGCGTAATTCCTGCTTCCCGTGCACAGGAGCTGGATCATGAGTATGGCCACAGCAGTCGCAGCTCTGGAGCAAGCAGAGGCTGAGGGCCGTACTGGGCTAGACAGTTTGGTGGGGCAGGCCAAGGCCTGCCTTTCACAGTACTGCAGCGGGCAGGCCAAGCAGCACGACAAAGAGGTTGACACAGGGGAGCTTTGGAGGGGGCTAGCTAGGCTGGAAGCTGCTGCAGCGGTCAGGGAAAAGATAGACAGGAGTGTTATGGAGGCTGAGGGGGGTAAGGGGGCCGAAAAAGAAAAAATGTGGGGGGGAGAGGAAGAAAGTGAGGAGGAGTGGGAAGGAGAGGAAGATGCAGATCTAGATGAGGAGGAGTGGGAGCTGGAGGATGAAGACACAGATGAATGGGAGGAGGATTGGGAGCACGAGGTAAGCTGTTTCCTATGCGCGTGTGTGTTGATGCCTGCCGCATAAGGTAGATAATTATCTAGGATTGCATACTTTCCCCCTTTTCCATCCCATAATACACTCCCAAAAAGTGCGCAAAATCTTCAATTTCCCTCTGTGGCTTGAAATTGCTTTACCTCACTCCCTGCTGTATCACAGAATGGGCTTTGGCCTGACCACTGTTTTGTTTGCCAATGCACGCGCTTCCTCAGTACTTTTGCTTGTCTGTAATTTATGCACACATGCGCACACCCATTATCCTTCCACCTAAATCATTTGTTATACCCTGAATCATATCCCCCCATATACAATAATCTTATTTACTAAAATCTTATGTCGTACACCCTCCTCAACTCCACCTTAACCTGTGTCACAGACCTTGTCCATGGTTGACGTCCTCAATCTGCTTGCTCAAGATCTTCCTGACAATGGCGGGGTATCTCTTCATTCTTTGGCAGCTGCAGCAGTCTCAGGACGTCCTCCCCAGTGCCCTCTCGATCACCTTCTAGCTAACGTGCTTCTGGAAGCCTCCCTCAGCTATGTCACCAGCAGTGACAGCAGCAGCAGCAGCTCAGCTCAGCTATGTTCCCTGTCTCAGACCTGCCTGGAGGCATATCTTCCCCTCTTGCCTTCTGAAGTTGTTTCTTTGCCTGCTCTTCTGGGCATCGTCACCTCTGCAGCAGTGATGCAGCTCACGCTGAGCCCAGATGTGGGCTTGAAGCTTTCGGTCCTGGTGCAAAAACACCTGAGCAAAACACAAGATCCAGGGGACATCTGCCTTCTCATCTGGGCTGTGTCTCAGCAGCAGCAGGTGTGGCAGCTTGGTTAAGTCAGATTCCTGGCAGACATAAAGGCACTTCACGATTTGCAATAGCAGGCCACTAAGCCTGATTGAGTGCAAGATTAATTGCGGTTTGCGGATTATTAAGTCCATTCCTGCAAAATTGAGTTCCTGCAACCACCATAACAAAATTAACTGACTACCACATCTGTGTTTGCAGACAACCTGCCTTTCTATTTCCTTATGTTATGATCTGTGCTTTCCCCTCTTCACCATAATGTGAAACCAGGGTCTGTAAAACGCAGACGTGTCAATTCCCTTTGTTGCTTGTTTTGGTGTGTTTCACAGTAAAACTGCCACTTTCTAATCGCACCTGGCCACCACCTTTGCACGCAGGCCCAAACACGTGTTGCGCTAGCAGCCACTTGCGGTATGCAGCTAGACAGCACAATTGTGGAGGGCACCAGCAGCACTGCCACCCTGGAATCTGGCACAACCGTCCGCCATTCAGCAGTCGTAGCAGGCAACATCACTGACCAGGAGCAGCAAGCAGTCCAAAGCAGTCTTCGCAGCCTCGCATTGTGCTTGTACGTGCTCAATGCATTACAAATAGGGCTGAACCCCAGCAGCGTCAGCTTCATCATTTCAGCAGTAGCTACGCTGGACCGTGCAATGTGCGCAGCATCAGACAAGCCTGAAGTGTGGCCTAGTGTTTATCTCCTCACCCTGCAAGGCTGCTGCCACCAGCTGCTGCTGGAGCTTAGTGGCCTACCAACAGGCCTAGAGTTTGATGGGGCGTGTATTGATGATTTGAGCATCAAAATGAAAGAGATTGCAGATGAAGTTGAGTGTATGCTGAAAGAGAAGAAGGAGGTTTAGTGGCGCGATCAAATTATGCCAGGATTTGTTTAAATTACAAGCGATTTCAGTCCAGTGATACATGCCTTTTCAGATGTGGCCAAGGATTGTGGATGTTGTCAAAATCTATGTCTGTCAGGATGATGAGAGTTGCTATGCACATAACAGACAGCCTAATTGAACCTTACAATGATGAGATACAGACATTGGAGGTCACATAAACTGCCGTAGCTAGTGCGATACTTCATGCAAATATGCAAACCCAATTTTGTTGTCTAATCCAGCATTTTGTTGTTCGTAATGCATGTCTGTCCACACTTAAATAGATCAGCGTTGCTCTTAGCGAAAAGAGAAGGTTGCTAGTCCAGCATAGATTAAATTACCTTTTGGATGTAGGTGGCGCCAAGTCTAAACGTTTCCAAAGCCTTTCGAACTGCTTGGCCTCCTCCTGGACTCTGAAAAGGTTGCATCTCAGACTTCTTGGCCCCAAGCTCCATACCCTACTTCAGAATTAGTGGGGAATTTACTGCCTGCGTAGGTGTTTTAGAGGGGGTTGCCTGAGCAACAGCCCAAACCGTCACATTTTCACATTTTGAATGTTTCTCAATCATTCACACATCACTTCATAAATCCAAAGCAATACGATATAGTGGCTACTTCAACATATAGTGTTGGGAGTGACTTTAATTGTTTGCGTAGCTTTTCTTATTACAACAGAACCTTGAAACTAATGCTCAGGCTGACATCATGGGCAAGCTAAGATTTAGACGTTTGCCCCTACATTCAGTAGTCTCATCATCAGTTTGTCATAGCAAATCACTGTCACTGCATCGTCACTGCCAACAATTGGGCGTGACAAGTTATTTCCTGGCTTGAAAATGCAGTTGAAACATGGCTGGAATTTGGTAATGATTAACGCATCACGTAGGCACCTGTGTGCTTGGTGCTTACCTTTGTGACTCACTATCCTGCATTTCTCGCCAATCAAATTTGTCTTTTCCCACATTTCTAAAGCAACTGTACCTATTATTGTAAGGGGAAAAAATTACGCAGGCAGTGAAAAACTACTCCCCACATTAAATAAGAAGAAGTAGTAGCCATTTTGATACCGGGTACTGTAAAACTCCTCCACCAATAAAACATAAGAGGATCTATGGGAATTGGGAGGGTTGCAGGCTTGGCCTGAAAACGCCGTCTCTTGATGAGAGTTGATAATAGTGCTAGAAAGGGCACGCCTAGTATGGACAAGTTTGGCAGCGTAATTGACAGAATGAACATGAAGCTTGGAAGCAAGTTTCTAACTCTTTGAATCAATGCCCAGCTCCTTTAACGGCTCCAGCGTGTGATTGTTGTAGATTGTGCCCCTCACTCCCAAAAGGATGGTGTGGAGGGTAATGGAGGCTCCTTGAAGGGTGGAGCAGAAGCTTTTGTGCTGTTTCTTCGCGGCGCTCAGCTGGTTCTGCGTTCTAGTGTCCTCATAGTAATTTATCTCAATGGGGTTGCTGCCACATTGAAGTATGCTGAGATCTTCAGATCGGTGCTGTGCGTCTGGGGAAGGTGGATCTGCTGGTGGCGTTGCAAGGACTGTAATAATAGAATAATAAAGTAACGTTCTCTGATTTTAAGCCAGACTCTACCCCTTGCTTCGTCAAATAGCTATTTGACTGTTTTACTGTAGCTCCTAATTTAGTTAGGCTCTTACGTGTCTGCCTCCTTTTTCTAGACCTAGGCAAACCAGCCTCCCCCATGTACTGCTGAACTCCTAGCAGGCAGCCCAAATTCCAACGCCCAAATGCCACTTTAGCTCACTGCTCCCCTTTTTGTACTCCCTTCTATGGACTTGTTACTTTGACAGTTTCTTGCTGGCGCAGCTGTGCTTTTTTGCTTAACACTATAGGGGAGACTTGTACTTGTAGTCTTAGGCTGTGTTATAGCTGGTTTTCGCACTAGTCATCGGAATGGCTTAGCTAGTTGCTTTTATCCTGGCTAACCCTTGTTTTTTTGTTGAGTGCCTCAAGGTTTTGTTACTGGATGTGGCCTCGGCCCGTGTTATCTCAATTTGTACTAGCCCTAAACCCCTCCGTTACATAGACATACAAGTGTGCTGAACATGCGGCCCGTCCTTTTCTTGCCTCTGCCTATAGGATACGTAGATTTGTGCGTGAACACGCTTTGGCAGACAGGCCACACACGTCTTTGTGGCTCGCTAAGACGTATGTTATTCCTGCT